>OCTX012278459.1_pt1 | contig 11593 bp, 18 predicted proteins | sample 1539691 | NCBI WGS metagenome assembly OCTX01 (sample SAMN02144231, study PRJEB22623) | gut metagenome | biome: sheep rumen | host: Ovis aries | place: New Zealand | reverse complement strand
CAAAAGATAAAACAAAAAATAAATAAATTGAAGGACGAGTTGTATCGTTTAAAATAAATTTATTTAATGGGAATTTTAAATTTTGAAGATTATACTTTTCAACAACTTTATGAAAACAAATATGTTACTCCAGGAAATGTAGTAAATCCTCAGTTTGGTTGGTGCATCATTATGGCAGGCGGTCCAGGCAGTGGAAAAGGTTGGTGTATAACAAACAAACTGCTTTTGCAAGGAAAGCATTTTGATGTAGACAAGTTCAAACAGTTGTATGTACAAATGCAGAACAAAGCATTGTCTGATGTAGAAAAATTAGACTTGAACAATCCAGAAGATACTAAATATCTGCACGATTTAATCAAGAACAAAAACTGGAAGGAAAAAGAAAGAGAGTATTTTATAAAATCAACAAACATACAAGAACGACTTCCTAATATCATATTTGACATCACTGCTAAATCCAGTTCGGATATACAGTCAATTGTTGAATTTATCAACAGTAACAATAAACTGTACAATGTTGCTTTGGTTTGGGTTGCTACTAATCGTTCTGTTGCTATGTACAACAATTTCAATCCGTCAAGAGGTAGAGTTGTACCTGAGTCAATATTCCACGAAATACACAATAGTGTGAATGCTACTATGATGAACCTTATGACAACTTATCGTTCTTATGGGATTGATGAATTCTGGTGCATTAAAAATTCTACACCGACAATAGCAGCAATGCAATTTGACAACAACGACAAACCAAAAGGCATTCCAGCAAACAATGTAATAAACATTTCAAACGCATCAGCTGGAGATATTGATGAAATAAGAACCACTATAGGATTGCCTGAACCAAATCCAAGCAGTCCGATAACGTACATGACATTTGACGAAATACAAAAAATAAAACGAGAAGACCAAAGAAAGCTTAACAATTTTTATAAGAAAATGCCGAATGGTCATTATAAAATTTAATAACTATAAAATAAAATAACACAAAAATGAAAAAGTTTTTATTGTTATTATTGACATTGATATTGTGTTCACCTGTGTATTCACAACGCAGCGGAAGCAGTACAAGAGGCTATTCTCAAAGCAGGGGTTCGATATCAACAAGTGCAAGGACTTCATCTCCAAGCAGAAACAGTTCCACTGCAACTTATCGCTCCTCAAGCAGAAGTTCAATTTCCACAGGAACAAGAACCAATACAAGAAGTTCGTATAGCAGCAGAAATTCAATGCCGAGCAGAAGTTCTATGGTAAGCAACGAAAGATCCACTTCAAGAAGCAGAGTAGAACCTACCGAAGCAAGAAGAAATACAACAGTTTCTCCAAGATCGTCCAGACTAAACATTGAAAGCGGAAGACCTTCAGGAAGACCGCGGCCAAGTATTGCTTCAAATAAACCAAATCATTCTGTTCATCATCCGGGTCCTGCTCATCATCATAAATTCCATTATCGTGGTCATTATTATCGTCCACACCACACATTTTATCACCCAGTATATCATAGACATATTTATATGAGACCTGTTTATTGGGATCCTTGGGTATGGGTAACTCCAGTATATTGGCACGGCTGGTGGCATTATTGTTATACATATCCATCTACTGACATTGTTGTGGTAAAACAATATGTGAAAGATACATACGACAAAGAAATAATTGCATATACAGTATTCAATGAATTTGTTTATTCTATTGTAAAAGAAGACGGAAACACTTACATAGAAATTTTCTCTAATGCCGACGAGTTGGTATTCAAACATGAAATAAGTAGAAAATATAACAATATTGTTGCAGACGAAGAGTCTGATGGTGTATGGCTCTTGAAGAAAAACGGCAAAGATCCGTTGTTTATCGGACACGATGATTCATTTTACATTTACGAAACAGATTAAATATGTATATTCCTGACAAAGTCGAAAACGTATTGATACTTGATATGGACAATACGATTGCGGATTTGTATAAGGTTGATGGATGGTTGGATATTTTGTTGAAAGGGACAGTCAACCAGAACCGTCAACTTTTTCTTTCGTTAGATCCGTTAATTTCAGAAGAAGAATTGAAAAAGTTCTGTAGTAAATTCAAACACGTTGTTGTGATGAGTATGGTTCCAAGTAAACAAACTGAACAACACGACAAAGCAGTGATGGAAGCAAAAGTGGAATGGCTGCATAAAAACTTTTCGTTTATTCGTAATATAATTATTACAAAACGAGTTGACAACAAAAATCTGCTAGACTCAAGTGTCATATTGTATGACACAAGGAAAAATTCAGAATTAGATTTTTGGATTCCAAGCAGTGGAGATACCCTCTGCGATGATTCTGATACACTTAGAGACACTTTTGTTGGCAAAACAATAAAACCACAATGGAAAATTAGAGAGTTCAATGGATGACAAATTTTATATTGTACCTGATGAAGTAGCAGGAGATTTTTCAAAAGTTTCATCATATACTTGTTGTGAATATGAAGGACATTTGTACAATCAAGGAATTACTATGTGTTCACTTGAACGTCCAAACAACGCCGATATTACTCACTGTGGTCCTGAATGCCCTTGCTATAGTCCAAAAACTGTTATAAGTGTTGTTAAATCTGCAAGTATAGACAAAGTTGAAACAACGTTTACCGTAACAAGCAACGGAGAAACTTTTTCAGAAAAATAGCAATGACACTAAACGATTTAATAGAGTTCTATAAAAAGAACAATATTTCGAAAGATGCAGAAATACAGATAAGAGTAAGTGTTCCTGACAGAAAAATTCCGTTTATGAATCACCTTAAACTTATAGAGTTGGAAAAGATGGATATAGAGTATCATGATCCGTGTCTAATAATTTATACACCAACAGAATACTACGATAATTTATAACATTTAACAAAATATTTTTGATTTTTTAACATTTGAGTCAAAAATTTTTTGTATATTTGTATTGAACAAAAAAGGAAAAATATGGATATTAAGCAAAGAAAGATTTTAGTAATTTATCACAAAGAAGACAACGACGGTGCCTGCTCTGCTGGTATTATCATAAACAAAATCAATGAGGAGGATGACGAAGCCATTGCAAAAGACAGTTCTGTTCTTCGTTCAATGATTTCTCCGTTTGGTGTTGATTACGCAATACTTACAAACTTCTACAATACTGACGACTTCAAACATATTTACGATTTTTATGATGAAGTTTATTTGACTGATATGTCATTTAACAATATTGAGGCGATGAACGAACTTTATGACATGTCGGTCAACGCAGGAAAAAAGTTTGTTTATTTTGATCATCATGCTCCTGTTTGCGCAGCCGCAATGGAAAATCGTTTTGGCAATGCAAAGGGATGGAGAGAAACTACTTGTTCCGCAATTCTTTGCGCTTGGAAGTATTTCTACGGTGAGGACAATATTCCACATCTGTTTGAGATGCTGAGCGATTATGACTCGTGGCAATGGGTCAACAAAGGTTACGACGAAGACGAGTTATTTTCTATCAATACTGGATTTACAATCAAAGGAAAACTGGATCCATTTTATTGGGCATCTATTGCAAATGCAATTCGTAGCGACCGTCATTCGGACATTGCAAATGAAATCTCTGCCGCTGAAAAGATCGGCTGGGAAACTCTTCAACGTCAGCGCGAACATTGCAAGGAGATGATTAAAGAATGGGGAGATCTTTCTTGGACAATCGGCACTCATAAGGCATGCGCCCTGTTTACTCAAGAGAAATTCTCTTCACGTTCATTTATTTCGCTCAAAGACACTGATATTGAATGCGGAATCGTATTCAAACACAAACCTACCGGCGATTGGGTTATTTCTGTGTACAATGTGACAGATGATATTGATTTTCACATAGGTGAATATTTGAAATCTGTTTACAGTGGTGGCGGACACAAGGGTGCTGGTGGTTGCACTGTTTCACAAGATCAATTTATTGATATTTTAACCAACAAGTCGATGTAAGATGACAGAGTTTGATGAGAGCAATGGAGTAATTGTTATTCCGGAACTTCAAGTCGGAACAAGATTTAAAATCAAAAACTGGGTAAAAGAGTCAGATTTTCCTGAAGGCAATCCCAATGTAGAATTTGAAGTAATGGAAGCACTTCCTGATGATACTGGATATGTTCCTTGCCATTGTGAATCTCATCAATGCGCTTTTGATGGATTGTGCGGTGCATCTATAGAATGTCCATGTTCGGCTCGTGAACGCAAAGACGGTAAAAACGTAAGATATGTAGAATTTATCAACGGGGAGGAATATAATTTTTAATATGAGAAAAAAGTACAATTTTCCAATGATTATTGACGGCGATGAATACTGGTTCAGCCGTTCAACCGCGGTCGTTTGCTTCCTATATACAAATGACGACCAAGGACAACTTTACATATTGGCAAACAAAAGAGGTCCGGGTTGTCCTGATTATGTAGGAAAGTGGAATGCTCCTTGCGGTTTTCTTGATTACAACGAAACTGCAGCAGAGGGAGCTGCTCGCGAAGTTTACGAAGAGTGTGGTGTTGTTGTAGATCCACATTCACTTGTTGAACTTAAAGCGGACAGCGATCCTCGTTCAGGAAGTGGAAATCAATCAATTAATATTCGTTTCTGTAGTTTTATTGAGAATGGCTTAAAACTTGATTTGAACGCTGACCATAGTGAAAAGAACGAAGTTGACGAAATCAAATGGATTCCTCTCAACGAGTTGAATGAATATGAGTGGGCATTTACTCACAAGTCAATGATTTTTGACATGTGGAGAAAATATCAAACAGAGTTGTTCTTGATGAATGTTCGTGATTGTATTGAACATAAGAACGTAAGTGTTATTGTCAATGATGGAAATCAATACAAACTGTTCAAAATGATGAACGAAGAGTATTTGAAAGACGTTAAAGACATTGCACAGATCAGCATAGTAGATTGCAAATTATACAACTACGACGGAGAAAAGATATTTGACTCAAGAGATATACCTGCCCCTCCACAAAAATTTTAAAATGTTAATATGAATACGGAAGATATTATTATAATAGACCACATAGGTCTAATAGATCCACAAAGGAAACTTACAGACAAACAGAAAGAAGCAATACACGAAATTACAAATCACATTACAAAAATAAGATTAAACAAATGAAAAGAATTAACCTGTTCGACAAAACGAAATCGGATGTATGGTACGAAATCGTTACATTTCCCGATGGTGAAAAACATGTAAAACTTGAAGACATTGACAGAAAAGAGAGTTACAATATTGTAACAAGAATAAAATCTGGAGACGATCTGTTCATCCTTGCACAAGTTGGAGATATTTTGAACAGAGCTGAAGTATATTTCAATATTACAATATATTACTTGATGTCGATGCGAATGGACCGAGTGATGAACTGGAACGAGTCATTTTCACTCAAGGTTGTTGCAAACATTATCAATAGTATTAATGCACCAGCGGTTCAGATTTTCCATCCACATTCGGACAATGTATTCCGTTATATCAACAATTCACATGCATTTGATGTAGGTGGTATTGATACACTTAGTCCGTACAAAATAATCGTGGATCGATACAACGTAAACGAAACTGCTTTCTGCTTCCCTGATGCAGGTGCAGCAAAACGTTACGGAAAAGAACACTACAACCGTATTGTTCTATCCAAGAAGCGAGACTACGAAAACAAAGGTGCTATAATTGGAATGGAAGTTGTTGAAACTAACGGCAATTTGCTTAATAACGGAATATTCACAGGCAAAAATATTCTTATTCAAGATGACTTGTGCGACGGTGGCCGTACTTTTATTGAAGCTGCAAAATTGCTGAGAGAAAAGTACAATCCTAAACGAATTGGAATTTTTGTTAGACATCTTGTAAATAAAATTGGTCTGGCAAATCTTGCTACGAATTTTGACGATGTTTATATTACCAATTCGTATTACGATTGGAAATGGTATATTACCGCTGCACAAAAATATGACAATGTTCAAGTCGTTGATGTAATTCACTAAATAAACAACAAACAATTTTAATATATAATTTGTAGGACAAACCTGCACAAAATTAATACAAAATTATTTAATATTATGGAACAAACAAAGTTTTTTGGAGAAGCTAACACTATGCTTCTTAACGCAATGCTGATGACAGACGGTTACAAATTGGGTCACAAAACAATGTACCCTGATGGAATGACAAAACTTTATTCCAACTTTACGCCTCGCAGCAACAAACACTTTCCTCAAGCTACTCACGGCGCAGTGGTTTTTGGTATTCAGTACTTTATCAAAAAGTATCTGATTGACGAGTTCAATACAAATTTCTTTAACCGTCCTAAGGATGAAGTTGTCGCCGAATACAAAAAGCTTCTTGACGGTTTTCTTGGCAAAGAGGTTGCTGATTCTATTGGAACTGACCATATTGCCGAACTTCACGATTTAGGTTATCTGCCTATCAAGATTAAGGCTCTTCCCGAAGGAATGTATTGTCCTATCGGAGTACCTATGCTTACAATTACAAATACTCACCCTCATTTTGCTTGGCTTACAAACTATCTTGAAACTTTGATTTCAAACAGTTTGTGGAAACTTGTCAATAGTGCAACGACTGCTGATGTATTCAAACGTGAGCTTATTCGCCACTCAATGAAAACAGGTTTTTACAATCCAAAAGACACTTCCAATATTGATTTTCTTTGCCACGATTTCAGTATGCGCGGTCTTAGTGGAATTGATGATGCCATTTGTGTCGGTATGAGTCATTTCACTTCGTTCTCTGGTGGAGAAACACTTCCAGGTATTGTTGGTGCAGAATATTACTACGGTGCAGACAACAACAAAAAGCAGTTTGCTGGAACAATCCCTGCAACTGAGCACTCTGTAGAATGTTCTAATGCAACCGACTTTAACGGTGTACCAGACGACGAACGATATTTTGTAAATATGCTGAAGAAGTTCCCTAACGGTTTTATTTCAATTGTCGCTGATGGTTACGATTATTGGAACTTTATTTCAAAGATTGTTCCAAAATACAAAAACGATATAATGGACCGTTATGGCAGAGTAGTAATTCGTCCTGATAGTGGTGATCCTGTCAAGATTATCTGTGGTGATCCTGAGTCAGACAATCCTATTGTTCGTATGGGTTCCTATGAGTTCCTGTGCAAGACCTTCGGCGGAAAGTTCAACGACAAAGGATACTTTGAACTTGACTCTCATATTGGTTTGATTTACGGAGACGCAATCAACATGAAACGTCAGGCAGAGATTTATCGTCAACTTGAAGACAAGGGAATTGCTGCAACAAATCTGGTATTGGGTATCGGTTCATTTACTTATCAGTGCAGTACTCGTGACGGTCTCGGTCTTGCTATGAAGGCTACATATTGCGAGATTGAAGGCAAGCCTAAGGAAATCTTCAAAGATCCTAAAACAACCATTTCAACTGGAATGACAAAGAAGTCTCTTCGCGGTCTTGTGAAGGTTGACTATGACGAAAACGACAATATTGTTGTATATGACAGAGTCACTCCGCAGGAAGAGTCAAAGGGATTGCTTCGTACAGTGTTTGAAAACGGTAGAATTGAGGAATTCGTAGACCTGTATTCAATCAGACATACTCGTTCAGTTAGTTCTGCTGCCGCTGTTAAAAAGGATTACGATTTACTGTAAAATATAAAATTGTATTGTTATGATTAAGAATTTTATATTTACATTGGGTCTTCCTGGCAGTGGTAAGTCTACTTACATTAAGGAAAATTATGTGAACAAGTTCAACTTTGCAGAGTACTTACACTACTCTGCAAATCCTTGTTCTTCTACAGGAACAGAAAAAATCTCTCCACAAAAAGGTTGTACTGATTTGCAATCGCTTGACATTTATTTGTCAAACATACGGGCAATAATGCATTGTGAAAACAAATCGCTTGAGAAAAATGCAGTCTTTGTAATATCAGCTGATGATATAAAAGAAGAGTTGTATGGATATAATATGACAAATCCTCAGCCTGTTCATGAGGAAAGTGTACAGCTTGCAAAACAGTTAGTTTATTTGTTTGCTAAATCTCATGCGATGGAGGTTGACGTTTTAATGGACGGCGGAGCAATCAACAACCATTATACGATGGATATTATAACCGAGTTAAAAAAGATGAATCCTGCTACCAAAATAACGGAACTCTTTTTTGATACACCGGTTGGAGTATGCATAAAACGAATTGAAAAACGAGATAGAAAAGTTCCGATTGAAAGTATTTACGACAAAAATCTGAAGATTGTATCGTGTCTCAACAAATACAAATCTGTTGTAGACGAATTTGTAAAGGTACCATATTATACAAACAAATATGTTCTTCTTGATATGGATGGTACTATTGCAAGTTATACGTCTAACATCAGATATGACATAAATGACAATGCAGATTTTGTTAATGGAGAAGCTTTCTTGCATTTGCGTCCAGTAAAGTATATTATTGATTTTATCAAACAACATTACGATATGAACAATGTTTATATTTGTAGTGCTGTTGCGAACAATATTGTATGGGATGAAAAAAACAAATGGCTTGATGAGCATTTTCCAGAGATTCCAAAGCAGAACAGATTGTTTGTTGGAAACAAAGACTGGAAATGGGTTTTTGTAAAACAGTTTGCAGAACATCAGGGATGGAAACAGAATGAGGTGACTTTGGTCGATGATTTGCACGCAACTATCAAAAAGTGCAAAGCAAACGGAATAAACTGCATTCATCCATCTAACATTGAAGCATTAATTGATCCTTATGCAATTTTAGGATGAAAATATATCAATTCCCAAATCCAGACAATAACGAATGGCTTGATAAGTACAATAAACTTGTTTGTGAAATAAAGTCTCACGAGCAAGAGAATATTGAACTTAAGAAAAAGCAGAGGAAAAGGAATGATAAAGAAACAGGTGAATACCTTGCAGAAAATATAGGTATTCACCACATTATACCAAAGAAAATAGATCCTGCTCTCGAAAAAGACAAAGACAATTATTTGTATGTTTCGTTTACAGACCACATGAATTTGCATTATTATTTGTGGAAAGCTGATAAAAAATATGCAAGGCATTTATGGTTTGGTTGTGTATATGGACGGAAACACAATTTGTGGAATTTGCCTGGAGGGGATGCAGAATACGAACAACTTAAAAAAGATTTGAAAAAATGAATAACAGTATTGAAATACTTGCTGGAGAAATTGCTATGACAAGAACAGCAATAGAAGGTCTCGAAAAGACACAGGCAGAAATTGAAGCTAAAAAGCAAGGTTATATGCATCAGCTTGATATTCTTGAAGAAAAACTTATGTTAGCGAAAGGAAAGGTTTTTGCTGGCGAATGTCTTGAGGGAAAACATCCGACATGTACATGGGCAGACATGCCGCAATATATGAGAAATGATCTCGACAAAATATTCCAAGAAATAATTGACAACAAATTCGATTTAGAGAAATTCTCTGAACCAATAACAAGCACAGCATATGAAGACGCGATGCAAGAAGCAATAAACAAGTTTAAAGAAAAGTATAATATAACTAAAATATTGCTATAATGTTAGAACATACTTTTGAAGACGGGTCTATTCTTTGCATACCAGAAAACAGTATAGAGTATATTCGCACTTATCCATCTGAAAAAGGATGGCCAATATTTGACAAAAACGGAAATCCTAAAAAAGATGATTGGGGAGAGATTGTATGCGAAAAAGATGTAAAACTGCACGGAATACGTATTGTGTACAAATATACATTTGATGAAGATACAACAGAGATGAAATTCTATCCAAAATCTCCAGAACTAAACATAAACGACGACGAAGAATATACAAAGTTTATAAACTTTTTGAAATTTGCTTTTGTAAAACGAAGTAATAAAACTGTTTAATATGGAAAATGATATAGTTCTCGGACAGAATAACGAAAATATCAAAAAAATGTATATGCTTGCTTTTTCGGGTTGGGACATGCACGAATGCAAGGAAATGTTGAACAAGTTTATTGAAAGAAATATAATAACTTACTGGAGAACTGATATTTACAATACATTTTTTATAGTTTCGGATATTCCCGTAAAGAAAATAAATGAATATATTCATGATCATATAGATGGTCTTAGATTTTTGCTGGTTGAAATGACTAATGTTAGCGGATGGATCCCAGCGGACGGATGGAAAGCAATAAACAAATATGTAAAGAAAAATAATACTGCTCATATTGACAATTCAGAGGAAACTGATGCAAATGGCGAAGCAGCAGTGATAGAAATATAAACAACTGTTTGTTAATGAATATAATATTATGAACAATAAAATAATTATTTTAGAAGGTCCTGACAATACCGGAAAAGATACACAACAAAAACTGATAATCAATAAATTGTATAAAAACGAGGGTTTGGTTTTTCAAACTCATCATTTTTCAAATTGTCCGTTCAAAACAAAGAAAGACCATATTGCATATTCAAAGAAAATGTACACCGATATGTTTAGAACTATAAGGGAATACTGCAATCAGGAGATTTCCGCAATATTCAATAGATCACATATAGGTGAAGCAGTGTACAGCCCGTTATACAGAGGATATAATGGTGATTACGTGTTTAGAATTGAAAAACTATTTAAAGACTCTGTAACAACACATTATATTGACGGAAAGAAATATGTAGACAAAATATTAGATAACGTATATCTTATTGTATTTGTTGGCGACAAAAATGTGATATTTTCAAGAGACGACAAACTTTCGTTCTATAAAGATGCAGACGGTGTTCAAAAGGAAAGAGAGTATTTTGAAAAAGCATTTGCAAAAAGTATAATTCCGCACAAATGTATTATTGATGTTACAGGAAAGAACATTGATGAAGTCAATAGAATTGTAATGAATTTTTTGGAAAATGCTTAAAGATATAAAAATAATACACCATAGAAACGAATGGAATTGGGGCAAAAGTACTATTTGTATTACCAATGACGGTTATGGAGTAGGAACTGTGAGTTTTGTTACAGAATATGAGTATAATACAGAAGCAGACAAATTTGTACCTGTAAAACAGGCTGTTATTTCTGGTATATCTGTTCATTACAGTCATCGCAATCAAGGCTATGGAAACCTTGTTTTGAATGAATGTGAAACAGAAGCAGCAAAGAATGGATATAATGAAGTATATTTGTGGGCAGATCCTGAGTCAGAAGCATACAAATGGTATAAACGTCATGGTTACGTTGAAGCTGACAAAATGAATATAATCCCAACAGGAGACAAACTAAACGAGGAAGGCGCAGCAAATGCAAACATGGAAACTTTGTATTGTTTGAAAAAGGTTTTTCCAAAAATAGAAGAACTCGAAGATTTAACAATTTTTAACAGTACATTTAACAATTAAATTTAAAAATTTTTGTATATTTGTATTGTTAAAAATCAAACAATATGGAACGAAACACAAAGTACGACAATTTCAAAATGGATTCCTCTAAGGTTGGAGGTTACATTGTAATGAGAAGCCGCCTGCTTGAAAAGTCTTATGTTCTTGGTATGTGCATTTCGTCAACGACCGAGGACGAGGCTTACGGTATTTTCAA
>OCTX012145788.1_pt1 | contig 11593 bp, 11 predicted proteins | sample 1539691 | NCBI WGS metagenome assembly OCTX01 (sample SAMN02144231, study PRJEB22623) | gut metagenome | biome: sheep rumen | host: Ovis aries | place: New Zealand | reverse complement strand
TCATTCCGTCATAAGTGTCTTGATAGTTGAACTCCCAGTAATAGCTATTATCGGATGTCCACAGATCAATAATACCTGCCCCCGTAGGCTTGATATTGGCAGTGACTATCTCGCTTGTCGCATTGACATTCGTTGCGTTCAGCGTTGTAACCTTCAGGGTGCTAATACTGGCACCGCTGCCCGTTCCGACACCCAACGCAGACACGCCACCGAGGGAGTAGAAATGGCACACGCTGCCGTCCGCCTTCTGCACGTAGAGCGCATTATTGTCGCTGTCCCATGCTATCTTTCCGCCACCCACGATAATGCTGTCAGAAGCCCGCAGGATGCCAGTCACGTCAAGATTATATTGCGGTGAGCTATTATTTATGCCGATATATCCAGTTGCGCCCTGATGATATACACCTACATGACCATTGATATTCGTGTACCAATTCAACGGGTTTTCGGAATAGAAAGACAAGTCACCGCCTGCTCCTTGATAGAAGAAAGCAACCTTATTCGTTCCTGCATTGAAACGGAGATACTGGTCAGTACCTGCGTCCAATGTCAGGTTATTTCTGAAATACCCATGAGCGGTGAATGTCTTCTCGCCCGTGACTGTCTGCTGTGTTGCTATCGTCACGTAACGGTTATCGGCTGTCGTCTGCGTCATGTAACCTGCGCTCGCATGGTCTCCCCACCCGTAGGCAGTGTCCCAGTTATTCTGTTTCGCTGTCGTTGGCAGGGAATAACCGCTTGCAAACCTCAGCGACAGAGTGCCTGACGAGGTGATAGGCGATCCGCTGATGGAGAATCCCGTAGGCACGCTCATCGCCACGCTCGTAACAGAGCCGCTACCCGTAGAGTAGCCCTGATCCAACACCCATTGCTGCGTGGCATATCCCGCACTGGCATGGTTGCCCCACCCGTAAGCACTGACGCCCTTCGCCACATCAGCCGTCAACGGGATAGAGTAGCCATCGGAGAAGGTAAGGTTAAACGTTCCTTGTGTCGTGATCGTGGCGTTATTGGCGAGGTTGACCTGCAAGCCCGTAGGGGTGCTCATAGCCACACGGGTGACAGTGCCCGTGCCACCGCTCACCTGCCCGTAACTCCATGCCGTGCCGTCCCATACAAGGGCGACACCTGCCGTGGTGGGTGCTCCTAACTGTGCATTGTTGATGGATGATAACGGCTCATTGAGCGACACATCACCACCGCCACCGCCCGACTGATAGCCCAGTGCCGTGACACCGCCCGTGGCATAGATACTGCCACCGAACTTAAGAGCGTTATTGTCGCTGTCGTACTCGATGACGAAACCGCCTATCGTGAGCCTTCCAGACATCGTGATATTGACGACATCGGAGAGGCTGCCAGTCACGGCATTACCCTGCATCATAGCACCCCACCACGTAAGACCGCCAAGCGCATTGCGCAGGTGGCTCACGTTTATCTGCTGCGCTCCATCGGCAGCCATCTCCGCCCATACCGTCTGCATGTCCGTGCCACCGATACCGCCACCGTTGACCTTGCCGTTGAGCATGTAACGGTTGGCGAACACCTCCACGACTGCATCATCCTTCGTGCGGGCAACGATGACCGCCTTCTCGCCTAACAGCCCAACAGCCGTAGTCCATCTGAATGTATTGTCCGTAAGGTCGAGATATACCACTCCACTGGAGGCACCAACAGTGACCGTCTGCGGTACGACAACATTGCCGCCTGCGGCATAGAATCCCGTACCGTGGTACATATCCCAGTCGGTGGAGAACGTTATCTTGTTACCCTCTGCCACGATCGCATCATCCTTGTACGTCATCATGCGCCCGTTGCTCGACTTGACAGCGAGCAAGGACGTGAAGACGTCACCGGCATTGACGAAAGCACCACCGACACGGTCTGCGGTATTCTCACCCTCCTGCGTAGCGTCACGGATGACCTGCGCACGTGCCATGAACTCGGACAGATTAGCCACTCTGTAAACCTCCTATAATATCATTATCGCTATTGCCACCATACCAGCCACGCAACCGATACCGTCACGCAGCAGGTCTTGCGGGTTGAACTCATTACCTTTTACGCCCGTCTTGTCGTATTGCCGAGTCCCGAAATAGCCATCGAAACTCTCCACAAAGACACCTACGAAAAAAGCAAGCAAACCTGACACGAGAATTATCTGCCATTTGTCTGCCGTGTCCATCAGTCTGAACATGCAAGCAAAGGCGATGGTCAGGATAAACGACAGCCACACATGAACCATGTCGGCTGATGTCAAAAACTTTTTTAATAACTGATAAATCCTGCTCATGATATTATGTTTTTAGTTAACGACTTGTACGTAATTACCAACAAGGTCGGCAAGATGCCACACACTTTGAGCAAGTTCCCTCACGCAAAGGTACTTAACACCATCCTCGGTGTAGTATTTTCCATCGACAAGCTCCATGTTCACCTCGAAGGGTATGGGGTTGTCGATAGTCCCTGCATCACTTTCGGCAATCACCTGCACATATAGGCTTGCCGTGGTGTCAGGTCTCCAATCCTCCTGTGGTGTATGCGTCTGCAACACCTTATACAACTTGTCGTCAAAGTAGAGTCTTTTACCTTGATTGACTTGTACACCCAACTTGCTTTGCCATGTGGGGAAAAGTTCGATATTGTCAAGTGCCTCGGCATCCGTCTGCTCCGCCACCTTGTCACGCAGCAGATTCTTGATTTTCGCCACTACGTCCTCGGTGTATGGCTCGTACTTTGTATAGTCCACTGGCTCAGGTTCGGGTGTAGGTGGTGGTGTATATTCCATCCATCCTGCAGCAAACAAAAGTTCTTCACTTGGGTTGTATATCTGCATACCTCCCACGATTAATGGGTCTTTGTAAAAGACCGTCTTTCCGTCTATTTCTTTATAGTATTGTTTCATATATCTAAGCCTAAATTAAATCGAATATTATCTACAATTTGATTACTGAGCATCTCATCATTAGAGAGTATTCTATTGTATATCCTGATAGAATGGATGGTACCAGTAAAAGGGAAAGCACTACTAGAAGAAGTTGTGGGTACACGTTTACCGATAATAGCCGTAGATGCTGCACTGTAAGCTACATTGTCAGAGGATTTTTTCACGCCATTCCAATATCCATATCCATTTCTTTGACCTGTTATTGATATTGTAAACTTGCCTATACCAGAAATAGTAGGTGTGACCGATAAAGCACCTCGATACACACCACCTTCTGATGTTGGCTTAATTGTAAACCAACTTTTATTAGCGTAACTTTGCGCGAAATACCCCACAATTCCTGCACCTGCTCCAACGAATAGGAAATAATTGTTTGAAGTGTTGGAATCTACACACATCTCAACAGTGCAATTGGCAAAAGAATAACTACCCATTGTGCCATCATCAAGCATGTAGGCTTTATTAGCAAAACTCCAACCGTTTTCCAATGATGTTGCACCATAATTAGTCCATTGCACACCACCAACAAGGTCTGTCCATTTTCCATCGTTTACACCCTTGTTAATACCATCAAGATAGAACACAAGTCCATCAGTCACATAGGGGATTGTTGGCGTAGGTGAACCACCATTTACCCCCATCATCAGTCTTCTTCTAAACTCGCTCATACAGCTATCCAAAGTCCAATGTTATTAACTATGCTTATCTGATAGGTCTTAGATGCCTCCACGGACAATGCCCCACAAGATTCTGCCCACTCCACAGAGGATGGTAGAGATATTGTTGTGGCAGTTGAACCACTCTCAAATTGTATCATATACTCATTAACGATGGTCGCATCAGTAGGCGTTGCCAAAGTGAGAGTCAATGACGTTACATCGCCCCAAATGTGCAGTACGTTAGGTGTCAATGCAAAGGTTGTGTCGCTTGTGCCGTGATTGACCACGGTTGTAGGATCTGCCTTACCGTCCCACTCTGTAATGTCGTTTGACGTGATACCTGCTGCGGGGGATGCGCTGAACACTGGGTCTGTCTCGTTGTATGACTGCAAGGCGGTGTCAGCCTTATTCAGTGAGGACTGCACACCCGTTGACAGGTCGCTCTTGGGTATTCCTGATGATGGCTTTTGGTATGCGGTCGCTCCAGCACTTGCACCGCTACGGATGGATGCAAGGTCGTTGATGGTATCCTGCTTGGCTGCGAGCAGGGCATCCAGCTGCGTCTTTGTCGGCAATGCAGCCAATTTCTGAACATCGCCAGATGTGATACCCGATTGGATAGCTGCCCACTGTGCTGCCGTGAACGGGGTACTCTCGATCTTATACTCAAACACCCATGCCGTGCCGTTATACTTGTAGCGGTCGTAATACTCGTTGCCCTGCTCATCATACTCGATGACAAAGCCGTAGTCGTTGTTCGTTGCTCCCGTCACCGCTTGCAGTTCTGCAAGGGAGTTGAACGTGCCTTTGAACGTAGCTGTGTTAGAACTGATCGAGCTGTTGACAAATTCCTTGTCTGCGAGTTGGTTGGTTGCACTTGCCGCACTGGGTATCTTTGCCTCTATCGCATCAATATCACTGGCGTTCTGCTGCTCTGCTGCCTGTGCCCTTTGTTGTTCAGCTGTGATATTCCCCTGCAATGTCGTGTCAGCGTTCTCCCTTGCTGTCTTTTCGGCATTGATATTGTTCTGCAGCGTGGTATCAGCCTGCTGTCGTGCAGTCTGTTCGACTGTCAGCTGTGAGGCTGATGCTGCTCCGATGTCTTGAGGCGTGTAGGACGGTTTCTGTGGCTGCATAGCCCATTCAGGGACATTGGGTATCTGTTCCTCAACGGCTTGCAATTCCTCGTCCGTGGCATAGTCGTTGAGGTCTGGTTTATTGAGGATATATGCGGGGCTTTCTGGGTTGCTCTCGTCCCAGTCGCTCTGCACCGTTCCACCACCGCCAAAGGTGTAAAAGACACCGTTCATCTCGTAGGTCTGCTCATCAAACGAGCCCGCAATCTCGGCAGCACTCGTAAGGTCGTACACCTCTATACACGCATCACTCTTATATCTGCGTGCCTTACCGTTGGTATCGGTGCAGGTTATCGTCAGCGTGTACACCCCTGCCGTTGCGTTGTCGCAAGACAGGTACACGATATTACCGTCAACAGACGTTGTCGGGCAATACTGCTTACGTGCCGTCACGCTGTCGAGATATGCCCGCACGGGTTTCGATGTGTCAGGGTAGAAATCCACCGTTTCCGTGATTATCTCACCATTGAGCATGGAATGCACCACGGCAGTCATCACTACATTGATATTTAGGGGGTTGCCCTCAACCGATTTTATCGTTATTTCAGCCATTTATTTAACGTCCTATCGCTTTAATTGTTGCTCTTGATTGTCTTACCATCCGCACACCGCAACGGTGCATCTTGGCGTAACGCTGACACGATGCAAGGTATTGCTCGGCAACCTCCATGACATCGTTGTATTGTTTCAGGTTCGGCTCTACATGCTGCGCATATTGGTCATTATGACGCATCAGTCCGTCACGGGCGATGATACTACCGTCCGCACGCCCCATCTTCGCATAGACGTAATATGCCAACGCCTTACGCAACCCTGCACACCACTCACTCGCACCGTCACACCCGCAATGGTTATAATTAAAAGCCCCACCGTTAAGGTAGAGCACTGGATCGAAGGTCTCATCGAACTTGCCGTCTAACGTGTTATCATCCACGTAGTCGATAGCAGCAGAAAAAACATCATACCCCACGGTCGGAATGATGTACAAATCCTCGCACTCCTCGATAAAACGATTAACCTCGTCATCCTCTAAGTGTATGCTTGTGGGGCGTGCTAACTCCGCAAACTGCACGGGGCTTAAAAGGTGCTTTCTCTCTGTGTTACATACGCAACTCATACGCTGCCCTCCGTCATTATGTATCTTAGTGGTTGTATCTGCGTGCTTCTATCTCTCATTGTCACGTCATGCCAGTGGCTCAGCAACTCCGAGATACCACGGCTGATGAATCGCTGTTCGTTCGTCACCTCGCCAGCATAGTATTCGTAGGCATCACGCATCACCGATCCCGAGAAACCCAGCTTGCCGATACGTATGGCGTAGAACAGCTCTTGGTGGAACTGCGCATAGATACGCTCCACGGTGTTCGCATCCGTCACCTCATACTCCTTGTCGTAGTTACGGGTAGGGAACGACACCACCTTCGGCTCGTCCTCCTCGTTCTCCAGCTCAACGAGCATGATCTTGCCAGTATTCTCGTCACCCTGAAACTCCCTGAGGTCATCGGTGTCTATCATGTGCTGCTCTATCTCCCGCCCGTCCTCGTCAATCCTCGGAACACCTTTCTTCGTGATGAGCATACAGCTGACGAGGAAGTTATTACGCACGTTGCGGTACTTGACATTGCCCAATCCTTCATCGGTGGAGATATCCGTGATGGCTGCATCGTATATCGGTGTCGGGTAGGTGTCCTTGCCGTCCACGCTGCGCCAGAGTATCTGCCCATTGTAATGCTCGATACCTCCCGCCTCGGCTATCTGCGCCAACACCACGTCAGGGTCGGGGTTGTATATGTGATGACGGGTAATGGTTTCATCGTTTATCGCCAGCCGCTTGCCGTTGACAGTAGCCTGCCCCGTCCAGTCCTTATGCGTGAGGATATGCGACACGTAACCGCTATCGTCACACTCACCCAGACGGCAGCACTCGAAGGGCACATGGTGCATCTCCGTGATCTCACCAAGAAGGTTGTAGTTGACGTGTATGGCGTAGCCTCCGAAACGTGCCACATCCTTGGCGATGTCTTTCAGAAGGTCATCAGCCGTCACTGCGTCACGGTTGACCTTGTAGCCGTTCAGGTTATCATCAAGAAATCCGTCCCCCTCGATGAATTTCGCATACCGTCCCAGACACAGCTCTGCCGTGCCGCTTGCCTCCGTGATACGCTGCAAGTGCTGCGGGTATAGGTTGTCCGCCCCATACGCCTGCATGTGGTAACGGTTTACATACTCGATTTCAAACCTCGGCTTGGGTATCTTGGTATTCTGTACGTTCATGCCTTATTTTTCCTGTTTTTTCGCTCTGATGCGTTTTCGATGTGCAGCCTTTACAGTTGTACCCCCTGCGGAAGATGTGCCGTCAGAGGGGATTTCTTGCGTTCTGTCGAACATAGCCACCTTGCTCGGGAATAACTCCATATACTCCTCGGCAATCTTATCCGTGAGATTGTCGTTGGTGTATATCTGCCCGCTGTGGAAGGTGGGACAGCTGATGATAAAGCCTGCACGTAACTTGTAACTACACTTTTTCTTCATAGTTTTGTTCTTTCCTAAGTAAAGATATATCTCTATTAGTGCGTCATGGTAGCACTGCTGACACGTTGTCGGGCGAAAGGTCTTTCCCAGTACGTCACCATACATCCGCACGATCAGGGCTTTCTCGGAGGCTGAGAACGGTTTGTCAAACTTCGCCCTCAGCTGCTCCGACTTAGCCACACACTGCTCGTAGGTCATGCTGCTGCGCTCTTCAGCGACTCATACTGTGCCGCTGTGGTCGTCGCATCAGTGTTCCAGAGGAACATGCCCGACTTCGGTGCGTTCTGCTCCTGCAAGGTGATGAGCCATCCGCCCTCGGTATCCTCGCTGTACTTGTCGTTCGTTCCTGCACTGGCACGACAGCCCTGATGGTAACCGAAAATCTGATACTCACCGTCACCGTTGGCTCCTTTGTTCTTATTCTTCAGGATAAGGACGAAGTTACCGTTTGTCAGTGCGTCAATAATCTTGTTACATGCCGTTGGGTCGTTTGCCAGCACGGCAATAGGGATATCGTGCGTCCATGTGTTGCGGTAGGTGCCTACATTCAGGTTAGACACCAATCCCGTGAACGGGGTGTTGCCCAGCTGCGCCACCTCGTAAGCCTTCTTGCCGCTCTTTAAAACAAGCGTCTTGACAATGTTGCCGTTAGTCGAGTCGATGGTGGATGCAGCGAAGTCTATATCCTCACGGTTTATGATAAGACCGTCACTCTCCAAGCCACGTACACTCATAACATCGCAATCAAAGGCAATATCCGCAGAGATAAGAGCCTCACATAATTGTGCCATATTATTTTTCCTTTCTATTTTTTAATTTAACAAAAAGCCGTAACCCCCACGCACGGCAGGGGTTACACGCTCGGTTAGTATGCCATGTGAACGAGTTCCGGCTGTGCGATGAGGGTATCCATCTTACCAGTCGCATAGACGTGGTTCATGCGGTTGACACGGTCGAAGATGATATCGAGGTCATCCACTGGGTTCTCCTTGTCAACACCGACAAGCAGGTTGTTCGGGTTGGCGAGGACGGCACGGAAAGGCTTATTCCATGCGGTGCCAGTGTTTTCATAGGTATCAATCATGTAGTCCCATGTCTCGATGGCACCGATACGGACACCATTGTAGTAACCCACGTAGAAGCCATCGAAGATTTTCTCCCACGGCATGTTGTCCTTGTAGGTCACCTTGATGTCGTGTGCGAGGTAGTCAGCGAACTTCTTGTTCATAAACAAGGTCGCCTCACCGTTGGCGTTCACCCTGCTGTTAGCATCAAGCAGGATATTATCCACCAGTGTGGTGGCGTAGCCTGCTGCCAACATTGCGGACTTCTGCGCTGCGTAGGTTGTCTGTGTGTTGGCACTGATGGCGGTCTTCTGCGATGCGCTGGCTGTTGCGATGGCATACAGACGCTTCCACAGACCGTCACAGGTGGTGAGCAGTGTCACGTCAGTGCCGTTGGTGATGCTACCACCGTCTGACACGGTGCTTGCATTCTTGTCGCCAAACCATGCGAAACGCCAGATCATGCGTCTTACCTGAGTGACGAGCAACTCCATGTAGATTGCCATGAAGTCGGTGCCAGTGAGGTCACCGATGGCGGTGCCAGTGCGCAGCGAATACTCTGCGATGGTGTCCTCGAGATTCTCGTAGCAAATCTTAAGGGCGATCTCCCACGCACCCAGTGCCCAACGCTGCAAGGCGTTGCCGATACCGATCTCCTCGTATGTCGGGTTACAGCCTGCACCAGCATGACCTACTGCGTCCATCTCACCGATGACGGCAAGCGGTGCGCCATTCTTTACTCGCTTGATGGTGACGACATTGCGGATATCCTCATCGTCGAGCACCTTCTTGATGACTGCCTCACGCAGCGATTCGAGATTCTCGGGCTGCAGAGGGATGTTCTGAAAATACTTTGCCATTGTTTCTTACTCCTTCTTACTTTTTCTTGTTTTTCTTACTCTTGTCGTACTTGTCGATGATCTCCTCAGCCGACATCTTTCCGTCATGCTTTACAGCCAGTCCACCCTGCGGCTGTCTGCCCTCGGGCTTGTAGGTGCTCGCAATCTGCGCCAGTGCTTTCTCACCGCCCGCCATCTTCACGGCATTCAGGATGCGCAGGTCATCCTTCTTGTAGGCGTTGCTCTCTGCCTCGTTAAGACGCTGCCTGAGTTCCTCATTCTCCTTCTCGAGTTCGGCTATTCGCTCCCGCAGACGCTGCTCCTCTTCGTCTCGGTCATCGAGTTCCGTTTCGACATCTTCCCCTTTCTGTTCATCGCTTGCGTCCACGCCCTCGGGAGCTTCTTCTTTCGGGCGTACCTCAGCGATGACTCCACTCTCTACCACGATGGTCGTGCCATCTGGCATAAGGTGCTCACCGTCCGGTCGTGCCGTGTCGCCAACCTCGGGTGATCCTTCCTCACGGTCAACGGTCAGCGTACTGCCGTCAGCCGTGGATAAGTCCATCCCCTGCATGGGCTCGTCCTCCTTGAAGTCATCGAGGGACTTTAAGCCCAGTTTCGCAAGGATGCGGTCGAGGACACTCGCCTTGACCTCTACTTTGTTCTCATCCATTTCGCTTGTCTTTTCGTTCATACTATGTTTCTTGCTCTCAGAAAAATCTTTCTTCTTTGCCGACAGCGGGGCTGCTATCTCACCGATGATACCCAACTCCAGTGCCCGCTCGGTGTCGATGTACTTATCCTCATCCATGAGCGACTGTATCTCCTCACGGTCACACCCGCACCGCTCCACGTACAAGTCAACCATCTTCGACTGCTCCGCACGCAGGTCGTTGGCGTATTTCTGCAGGTCGTCAGCCGTCACTGCGTCACCCAGTGCCCACGGACACATCCACGGGTTATGCACGCAGATATGAGCCGACTGGTAGGCACGTCTGCGCTCCTTCGGTGCTGCCATCAGCACTACCGTTGCCATGCTCGCACAGTTACCCTCCACGGTTGCCGTGATACGCTTGCCCGTGGCACGCAGGCGGTCGTAGATAGCCCATCCCTCGGTCACGCTGCCACCGTCACAGTGCAGACGGATGTCGATATCCTCATCCTCTGCGCTCAACCCGTTGCAGAAAGCGTCAATGTCCTTAAAACAGATACCCTCTGCCTCTCCCCAGAATGCCGCTACCGCCTTCTGATTCTCGGATTGAATATCATTGTAAATCTTTAATGTTGCCATTCGTTTATAAACTTTGTCGGTACAAAGATAAACGTTTTCTTTAGTTATTTGCCATTTATTTGCGCTCTGTTGCTTTCATTCGGTGGAAGTGGGTAAGTTATAAGCCCCGTATAAAATCGCCCGTCAGAACGAAAGGAAATGCGTTTTCCGTGAAATGTTTATAATAATATGCACTCTGTTACCAATTATTAGTAACATCTTTTTCTTTCTCTCTCCTACGCTCTCTCTTTATTTTTATAAGACTTTATGTATATAAGAGTTTATGATTAATATTATATTAATCATATATACTTTGTTATTTACATTAGGTTTTACATCATTTTTAACCTTCGGTTTTACATCATGTTTAACCACGTTATGTTTCAAAAAAAACGTCAATAACCCCATAATAACCCCAAAGAAACCCCTAAATAACCCCTAAACAAAAAAAACGCCCTGCCATCACGGCAAGACGTTCCAGAAATTAGCATAAAGTAATCTATCAAACTATGGAAACGTAAGGTCTTGTCTCATCCTGCGTGCCACACGATAGATCGTAGTCACGGGCACGTGATACAGTTCGGAGAGATACGCCACGATGAACGTCTTTTTGTGTCCCTCCCGCTCCATGCGGGTGTACTCCTCATAGACATGGAGCAGTTCCACGTCCTGCACCGTCACACCGCACCTGACGGCTGTGCGTAGCGTGCTCTCCGCTATCTTGATAAAATCGTAATGCGTCATAATGTGCTAAGATTTTCTATTACCTCCACCTGCTGCTGCACACGGCTTATCTCCTCCACGGTGACTATCGGGCGTGGTGCCTGCTGGAAGCCACGTGCCACGGCTGCCGCCAGCATATCCTCGCCCAGCTGCGTCTGCGGGTTGTCGATGACGATGGGCGCACCGCCACCCAGCTGGTTAAAGGCAGAGAGGATCGGGCTGAACATTGACGTTGCCGCACTCGTCACCACGCTCTCCCCGTTACTCAACTGCGCAGGTATGCTATCACTCGTTGCCGTTCCTGCACCATGCAACACACCACCACGGGCTAACTTGGCACTCTTTACGGTGCTGATAGCCTTTGCGATATTCGACAATACGGTTGTTACCGTTGTGGCAATGGCTGCGACATTGGCGGGGAAT
>OCTX011111581.1_pt1 | contig 11596 bp, 10 predicted proteins | sample 1539691 | NCBI WGS metagenome assembly OCTX01 (sample SAMN02144231, study PRJEB22623) | gut metagenome | biome: sheep rumen | host: Ovis aries | place: New Zealand | reverse complement strand
CAATTTCCATTGTTATGAACCGCTGTGCTTTACCCATCAGAAAGCATACTGGGTAGAAGGGATGACAGATGATTATGATATGACATATCCCGAGGATATTGAATACATAAGACGCAAGAGTGAAGAGTTCTCCAAAAATCATATGGGTGCCGTATTCAGCGAAGTGATGGACGGTGAAGGAGCCTTCTTTGACAAGATGTTTAAAGTTGCGGTGGATACGGCGATTGAGAAGAACGTTCCGCTGTATTGCGGTGAGTATGGTGTAATAGACCGTGCGCCGCTTCCCGATACCCTTAACTGGATGAAGGACATTCACGCAAGCTTTGAGAAGTTCGGAATAGGAAGAGCGCTGTGGAATTACAAAAACAAGGACTTCGGGCTTGTGGATGAGCATTATGCTCCGATTATGGAAGAGATGATTAAAGTATTATAAGCATAATGAATATAGTACTACTTGAGCCGGAGATACCGGCAAATACGGGGAATATAGGCAGAACCTGCGTTGTTACAGGGACGAAATTACATCTGATAGAGCCTCTGGGCTTTCAGATCAATGAGAAAACCCTGAAAAGAGCCGGCCTTGATTACTGGGATAAGCTGGACATAAGTATATACAAGAATTACGAAGAGTTTATGGCAATCCATGGCGGCAGCAGGATATGGTACCTTACAACAAAGGCCGAAAAATCATATGCCGAGGCAAGTTTCGGAGCAGATGATTTTCTCATGTTCGGGAAAGAGACCGCAGGGATACCTGAAGAGATACTGGTTGAGAACAGGGAGAGATGTATCCGGATACCTATGATGAAGGGAGAGAGGTCACTTAACCTGTCTAATGCAGCTGCGATCGTGTTATATGAGGCACTGCGGCAGAATGATTTTGCAGGACTTGAAGAGGCGGGCAGTTTGCACAGACTCAGCTGGTATGGTAATATCAAGGACTGATACTTCAATAATTGTATGTTTTATGAGGATGGGATAATGGAAGAGAAAAAAGAAAGTTTCGGAAGCAGAATAGGATTTATCCTTGCGGCAGCAGGCTCGGCTATAGGTCTGGGTAATATATGGAGATTCCCGTATCTTGCGGCCAAATACGGTGGCGGGATATTTCTTGTTATCTATATAATACTGGTGGTAACTTTCGGATTTTCGTTAATGGTAACGGAGATTTCACTTGGCAGAAGAACGGGAAAAAGTGTCATCGGGGCATATAAGCATGCGGATGCAAGATTTGGTTTTCTGGGTCCGATTGCGGCTCTTGTTCCGTTTGTTATCACACCATACTACTGTGTTATCGGTGGATGGGTACTTAAATATCTGGTTACATTTGTATGCGGACAGGGGGCAGAGGCCACATCGGATGATTTTTTCGGAGGGTTTATTTCCGCAGCCGGTCAGACATCGGTATTCTTCATTATATATGCAGCACTTACCGCGGTAGTTGTATTATTCGGAGTTCAAAAGGGAATAGAGAAGGTTAGCAAAATACTGATGCCTATTCTTGTACTGCTGTCTATCGGAATAGCGGTTTATGTTATGACGCTTCCCGGTGCCGGGGAAGGATTAAAGTACTATGTTCTGCCGAATTTTGCCGGATTTACGGTTGCCAGGTTCCTTAAAACGATGGTAGCTGCCATGGGACAGCTATTCTACTCAATGTCGCTTGCGATGGGAATAATGGTAACCTATGGATCCTACATGAGAAAACAGGATTCGATAGAAGCATCTACGAGACAGATCAGCTTTTTCGATACGCTTATTGCGATAATTGCCGGACTTATCATTGTTCCGAGTGTTATCATATTCAGCGGCGGAGATGCGGCAGCTCTTAATGCCGGTCCCGGACTTATGTTTGTGACACTTCCGAAGGTATTTGACTCGATGAGAGGCGGGTATATTGCAGGTGCGGCATTTTTTATACTTGTAGCATTTGCGGCACTTACATCTTCGGTTTCGCTTCTAGAAACAATGGTATCAATTATATCCGAGAAGTTTAAGTTAGGAAGAATTGCGTCGACGATAGTGTGCTTTATTATAGTTATCGTTATGGGAATGCTGTCCGTACTCGGATACAGCAACAGGAGCGGGGTAACGATATTCGGATACCAGATACTTGACTTCTTTGATTTTATATCCAATAACATTATGATGCCGATTGTTGCCCTGCTTACGTGCATACTTGTAGGCTATATCGTCAAACCGGAATATATAGAGGATGAGACAACGCTTAACGGAGAGACATTTAAGGCAAAGGGACTGTATAACATAATGATGAAGTTCGTATGTCCGATATTTATGATAATCATCCTATTAACTCCGTTCTTTGTGGAAATCTAAAATCTGTTAGGCTCTTTAATAATGAAAAGAGGAGAAAAATGAAGAATAAAAAAACCTTAAGATTACTGGCAATGCTTGTTACAGCTACTGTTGCACTTACTTTTACAGGGTGTAATCTTGCCGAGGACCTTTCAAAGATCGCAGAGCAGACCAACTCTGTAAGTGAGACGGATTATGATCCGATGAATCTGATAGCGGGCCTGGCCGATCAGGGAGAATCACCGGAATGGATAGGAAAAATGCAGCAGGCATCCGATGCCGACCAGTTATTTGTAGTTGCTGCTGTAGGAAAGACAACCGCATATGTATCTATGCACCAGAAAGATGAAAACGGCAAATGGGAGCAGATTATTTCCACACCGGGCTATATTGGCAAGAACGGAATTGGCAAGGAAAAAGAAGGTGATTCAAAAACACCCGTAGGAGTATTCCGGTTTACTGATGCTTTCGGCATAGCAGGAGATCCGGGGTGCGCTATTCCATATAAAAAGGTAACCGATGATGATTACTGGTCCGGTGATCAGCGAGACGGATATATGTACAATAAAATGGTAAGCATCAAGGACTATCCGGATCTTGATGTGGAAAGCTCGGAACATATTAAGGATTATACCGTTCCGTACCAGTATTGTCTGAATATCAGCTATAACGAAGACGGAGAGGCAGGACTCGGATCAGCGATTTTCCTTCATTGCTTTAAACCGGACAAGCCTTATACCGGCGGATGCGTTGCCATTCCGCAGGACAAAATGATCACGGTTATGCGAAATGTCAGGGAAGACTGCGTTGTTGTGATCGATACATTGCAGAATATAAGTCCCGATCTGTATGAGGAATGGGATCCCGAAAATGAACTCGCAGCCGCTGAGGAGACTGTTAATTATTCGGATGACTCATCGGATTTTGTTCTATTATCTGAGGCAGTTCCGGATGCGATTCTCGAAATACGCTATTATTCAACATATAATTTTGTCGGAGACCGCATAGAAGGGTATGAGGAACCGGTTGCTCTGCTGACAAAAGAGGCGGCGGCAGCACTTTTAGAAGTAAGTGAGGAGCTCAAGGAAAAGGGGTACCGCCTGAAAATATACGATGCATACCGTCCGCAGATGGCTGTAACTAATTTTGTCGAGTGGGCGGAAGATACAGATGATACGAGAATGAAAGAGTTCTTTTATCCCGATCTTGAAAAGGACGTTCTATTCCCTCAGGGGTACATTGCCGAACACAGCGGACACAGCAGGGGAAGTACGGTTGACCTGACACTGTTTGACATGGAGACTGAAAAGGAACTTGATATGGGAGGTACATTTGATTTCTTCGGGGAATTATCCCATCCGGATTACAAGGAAATCACCGAGGAACAGTTCAACAATCGTATGATCTTAAGGGATGCTATGTTGGAGCACGGATTCAGACCGCTTGAAACAGAGTGGTGGCATTTTACTCTTGATGATGAACCGTACCCTGATACATACTTCACATTCCCGGTAAGTTCCGAATCTGTAAGTGAATAAAGCCTGTATTTACGCTAATTGCAACCGCCGGTTGACAAATTGAAAAGCCGGCTTTATAGTTTGCAACCGCCAAAGTTATTATTGTCAGGTTGTTCGAACAAACAAAATAACAAGTTTCGGTTTTGAAGAAGACAATGATGACTTCGGAAAGGATAAGCAAATGATTTTAGCTGATAAGATTATTAATGAAAGAAAAAAGAACGGATGGTCTCAGGAAGAACTTGCCGAGATGCTTGATGTATCAAGGCAGTCTGTTTCAAAGTGGGAGGGTGCCCAGAGTGTACCGGATCTCCAAAAGATACTGAAGATGGCGGAAATATTCGGCGTAAGCACGGATTATCTTCTAAAGGATGAAATGGAGCCTGAGGATACGGAAGTGAACTATGAAAGAGGATCTTCCGACTCACCGGTAAGAAGAGTTTCCATGGAAGAGGCTACGGAATATATTAATTTGAGAAAACAGTATCTTCCCAGGATAGGCCTCGGAGTGTTCCTGTGTATAACTTCTCCTGTAATACTGCTATTTCTGGCGGGTCTGCAGGCGTCCGGCCTATGCAGCATTTCGGAAGGTGCGTGTGTAGCTATCGGACTCATCGCGTTATTTGCACAGGTTGGCACAGCCGTATTTTTGTTCATAACAAAAGGAGGCAAACTTTCAAAATTTGATTATCTTGAAAGAGAAGCATTTGAGACAGAGTACGGTGTTGACGGGATGGCAAAAGAGAGGCTTGCCGAGAACGAGGGCAACAATACGAAAGCATTAGCAACAGGAGTGCTTATGTGTGTTCTTGGAGCGGTTCCGCTTATAGTATGCTCGGTGCTCGGAATGTCGCAGCCTGTTATCGAGAGCATGGTCTGCCTGCTGTTGCTGCTTGTAGGATGCGCGGTTTACCTGTTTGTTTCCGTGTGCGGTGTCTACGGTTCTTACAAGATCATTCTTCAGAGCGGTGATTATACCCGTGAAAGGAAGAGGAAAAATGTAAAACTTGAGCCGCTGACGGGGATATACTGGCTCCTGATAGTGGTTATCTATCTCGGGATCAGTTTTGTAACTAATAGGTGGGACCGTACATGGATAATCTGGGCCGTATCGGGAGTGCTGTTTGCACTTATCAGATTGATAGCCGAATCGTTTGTTAAGGAAGATTAAATAGTGTTTTGCAAAGGGGAGCGCAGAGGATGCGCTTCCCTTTTTTACAATAAACCAAAGGTTTATTATTTATTAATGTATGAAGCTGTAAAATTAATACTTAAATTAATGAAATAGTATAAAGCATATGATATCATTTGCTTAAACGATGTACAGTAAAAATGAGCGGAGAAGTCTATGTTATCGCAGCTAAGAATGACAATAATTACAGAAAGTGAATTGACAGTTTATCAATCGTCCAATCTTCATGGAGTTATTATGGAACTGATTGATAGCTCATATGCTGAAAAATTGCATGAGTCAGGGCTTAATCCATATAGTCAGCATTTGGAAAATAACAATGGTCTGACGTGGGTTATTAACACCTATACCAAAGAAGCTTTTGAGAATATTATTCTTGTATTCTTAAAAGATGATTTCAATGAGTTTGAGCTGACAGGTAGGGATATTAAGGTCAAAATAAAAGAAAAACAACTCATACAGACCCCAAAAAAGGAATTGTTAGGCAGGTTCTATGATGAGGATTCGGACAGGATCATGACTATTGAGTTTATTACACCGACTTCTTTTAAAAGTAATGGAGAATATATGATTTTTCCGAATCTTGAACTTATATTCAGAAGTCTCATGAAAAAATATAGTGCAGCTAATGATATGGATATGCTCGATGAAGATGCACTTGATGAACTTGTTTCACAAAGTAGGATAACAAGATATAGTTTGAAAAGCTGTTTTTTCCCGTTGGAAAAGGTTAGAATTCAGGCTTTCAAGGGATGGATTACAATCAGAATCGGAGGCACGCAGACACTGTCAAATTATGCCAATATGCTTTTCCATTTTGGCGAATATTCCGGTATCGGAATTAAATGTAGCATAGGAATGGGCGCAATAAGAATAAAAGAAGGGAAACGGAGGGAAGCCTTACAATGACAGATGAACAGATCAGACTCATTATAGGTTCACTGCTTCACGATGTCGGAAAGGTAGTCTTCAGACAAGGGGAAGACAAGAGAAGCCATAGTATAAGCGGATACGATTTTCTCAAAGATGAAATAGGAATAGATGATGAAGCTATTCTAAATTGCGTACGCTATCATCATGCAGCAGCACTGAGGTCCTGCAATATTAAAACGAACGATATAGCATATATCACTTATATAGCTGATAATATTGCTTCGGCAGCGGATCGTAGAAAAAGTGAGTCCGAAGATGTTGGATTTGAGATTTCTGCACCGTTAGAAAGTGTTTTTAATATTCTTAATGGTAATAATGAGAGAAAGGTATATTCACCGACAGGACTCAATCTTGAGAATAATATCAATTATCCAACAGATAAGGCAGAAAACTTTGACGAACACTTCTATAGCATAGTTAGAGACAATCTTCAGAGTAATCTTAAAGGGATTGATTATTCCTCAGAGTATATCAATTCATTGCTGGAGGTATTGGAAGCAAATCTATCTTATGTACCATCATCAACTGCAAAAGCGGAAAAAATGGATGTGTCATTATATGATCATGTAAAGCTCACAGCAGCCGTTGCCTGTTGTATTCTTGAATATAGTAAAGATAAAGAAATAACAGACTATAGAAAGGCATTCTTTGAGGATAGCGAAAGGTTCTATTCAGAAGAAGCATTCCTTTTGTATTCAATGGATATATCGGGCATACAGGAATTTATATACACGATCACATCGGCCAACGCGCTTAGAACTCTTCGTGCAAGGTCTTTCTATCTGGAGATTATGATGGAGAACGTGATTGACGGACTTCTAGACAGACTAGAATTATCAAGAGCAAATCTTATTTATGAAGGTGGAGGACATTGTTATATGCTTCTGCCAAATACAAAGAAGGTAATAGATACTGCAGATGCATACAATAACGATCTTAATCAATGGCTTTTGGATATGTTCAAAACTTCTCTTTTTGTGGCAGACGGGTATTGTATGTGCAGTTCAGACTCATTGAAGAATAATCCGAGCGGGTGCTACTCGGAGATATTCCGCACGGTTGGCAATATGATCTCAGAGAAGAAGAATAGTCGGTATTCTCCGAAAGCTATAATAGAACTTAACCGACCTTCATCGGCAGATCATAATCGGGAATGCAAAGTCTGTAAGAGAATGGAATACCTAAATGATGAGGACGAGTGTAGCGTATGTAGTGCCATCAGGGACTTTTCTAAGAGTATTCTGTATGATGAATTCTTTGTAGTAACTACGGAAAAATCGGAGGGGGCTTTGCCACTGCCGATGGAGAATTATCTGATAGCAGCAAATGAAAAGAAGCTTATTGATATGATGCAGCATGATGACAATTATGTCAGGGCATATAGTAAAAATAGAATGTATACAGGGAAGCATGTAGCTACGAAGATTTGGGTTGGAAGCTATACATCCGGAAAATCATTTGAGGAGATGGCGGATGATGCTACTGGCATCAGTAGGATCGGAGTTTTCAGAGCAGATGTTGATAATCTCGGACATGCTTTTGTTGAGGGATTTGCAAATACAGCAAATGATAACAGATATGTAACATTATCGAGAACTGCGGCACTTTCAAGACATTTGTCATTATTCTTTAAGCTTTATATCAACAAAGTGCTAGAAGAGGGAAAGTATGCTGTAGGAAGATCTCTATCGGCAGGCTTGAGAAATGCGACCATATGCTATTCAGGAGGAGATGACCTGTTTATCGTAGGTGCATGGAATGAAGTAATAGAAATTGCCGTAGATATAAACAGATGCTTTGAAAAGTATTCGCAGGGAACGCTCACTATTTCAGGCGGCTTAGGAGTGTATAACAATAAATACCCCATAAGCGCAATAGCAGGTGAGGTTTTGGAACTTGAAGAAGAATCAAAGAGGCTGCCGGGGAAGAATGCAATTACTCTTTTTGATAATGAAACATATAATTGGAGCGATTTTATATCCGGAGTTTTGGAGGATAAGTTCTTATCTGTCAAGACATTCTTTGATAATTCCGATGAGCGTGGTAAGAATTTTCTATATAACCTGTTGGAGCTGATCAGAAACAGGAGTGATAGGATTAACTTTGCAAGATTTGTGTATGTTTTATCAAGATTAGAACCGGGAAATGATGCATCAATTGAATCCAAAGAGGATTACAAAGTTTTTTCGAAGAAAATGTATGAATGGGTACAGAATGATAATGACAGTCGTGAACTCAAAACAGCCATAAACCTGTACGCATATCTGAACAGAGAAAAGGAGGATAAGAAATGATTACCTACGATAATTATGTTGATGAGGCTGAGAGAGCCATAAAGGAACTCCAAAATATGAAGGATCGAAATGGGCGACCTATCAGGCCGCTTACTACGTCTAAGATCAGAAATCTACTGGCAATGTCTTCGGATATTTACAATGAGGTAATGAACCAGACCGATGATAAACTCAATCAGGATATATGCTCAAGGATAGAATACCTTAGAGTCAGGTTTATTTATGAAGCCGGAAGAGAGCAGACAGTTAGAAACCTCGTAGATAAATCAGGAATATTGGATGTGTTAAAAAATGTTAAGGGAAGTAAAAAGCAGTTTATTCTCTTTAACAGATATATGGAATCACTGGTTGCATTTCGAAAATTCTATTGTGGAAAGGATGAATAGGGAGGATAAAGCATGTATACAAAAATACAAATAACAGGGACAGTAGAGGTAGTAACGGGAATGCATATAGGAGGTTCGGGGGCATTTGCAGCTATTGGAGCGGTAGATTCTCCTGTTATTAAAGATGTTAGAACTAACCTTCCTATGATTCCCGGAAGTTCACTAAAAGGAAAAATGAGAACACTTCTTGCCAAGCAATACAATGAAGTGATAGGAAAACCGGATGATGATTGCGAGAGACTTACAAGGTTGTTTGGGTCTGCAAAAAAGGATCATGTTAAAGCAAGCAGAGTGCAGATATCTGATATGTTCATGATTAATGATAAAGAACTTAGGGAGCAAGGATTACAAAGCCTTACGGAAGTAAAGTTTGAGAATTCTATAAGTAGGACAACTGCTGTAGCAAATCCTAGGCAGATTGAACGTGCTATTCGTGGATCAGTTTTTGCACTTGACATTATGTATGAGGCTGAAAATGATAACCAGATTCATGAGGATATGGAGACTCTGGCAAACGGAATAAAACTGCTTCAGTACGATTATATAGGGGGAAGCGGGTCCCGTGGATATGGAAAGGTAAAATTCCATGATTTAAGTGCAGAGGCAGTAATAGGTGATTTATCAGAAGATGTAATAAATGATTGTAACAAAATGCTTGAAGGGGTCATGAAAGACTGAGAGGTGCCTAATGGATTATAAGATATATAAGTTAAGATTCAATGGGATGGTTCATTTTGGCGGAACATCTCTTGAAGATTCTAATCCTACATTTATGGCTGACACGCTCTTCTCGGCAATGTGCCATGAAGCAGTAAAACAGGGAGAAGAATCAATAAGAAGACTATATGATCTAGCATCGTCAGGAGACATCGCATTCTCAGACTCTTTACCTTACATATCAGATGAGTTATATCTACCGAAACCGTTTATAAAGGTCGAAGTCAAAGGCAGAGAAGGCGATTCAATTGTAAAGAAAGCATTTAAGAAGCTTAAATACATACCGGCCGGTAAGTTTGATATGTATCTAAATGGAAAATATGATGTATTGAATGAACCCGAAATGAATCTGGGAAAATCAAGCCTTAAAACATCTGTTTCCATAAGGGGAGAAGAAGAGACAAGGCCATATCGTGTTGGAATGTATTCGTTTTTCGAAGGAAACGGATTGTATATTATAGTTGGATATAATAAAGAAGAAGATCTTTCCTTTGTCGAGGAACTCCTTATAGCTCTGTCATATTCAGGAATCGGAGGCAAGAGGAACTCTGGTTTGGGAAGATATGAGCTTCTGTCTTCGAAGATACCGGAGATGATCAGTAAGAGGCTCAAAAGTAACGGAAACAGGAAGATGCTTTTATCATCTGCGCTTCCGCGTGAAGATGAACTTGAGTCTGCGATGAGAGATGCAAGTTATACTGTTATTAAGAGATCCGGATTTGTTTCATCGGATAGTTATGCACCTGAACAGACGAGAAAGAATGATTTGTACGTATTTAAGGCAGGCTCTTGTTTTGTAAATGATTTTTCCGGAGATATATATGATGTTTCAACAGATGTCGGAAATCATCCTGTATACAGATATGAAAAGCCGATGTTTTTGGAGGTTGACGCATGAGTAATTATCTGAAGACATATAAAGTGACATTACAGACAAAAGGCCCGGTTTTTGTTGGTGATGGAAAGGAAATCGGTAAGAAGGAGTATGTTTTTCTGGCTAATAGCACTATTGGTGTATTAGATATACAAAAGCTATACTTACTGCTCAAGAATAAGGGTAAGGATGCTCATTTTGAAGACTATATTCTGCATAATAACAGAGATAATTTGAATACATGGCTATTGGATCAGAGAATGAGTATAGCAGATGTTAAACCCGCGATAAAATATGAGATACAGAGCTGTGACTTTATAGATAAAAGAGCGCGTGGACTTCAGGTAATGTCATTTATCAAGGATCCGTACGGAAATCCTTATATTCCCGGTTCTTCCTTAAAGGGACTGTTTCGAACTATATTGTTAGCTTCAGAAATAATCGGCGATCATAATAAGTACAATACTTACCGTGATAGCATTCGCAATATTGCAGCATCAAGGAATGAGCAAATATTCAGCCGAACACAGTTTCTCAGAGCTGATACTGATAAAATAGAGACAGTTGCATTTAGGACCATAGAAAGACCGGATACTAAGCCCGGCGATGCAGTAAATGATGTAATGCAGGGCTTCATAGTAAGTGATAGTTCACCGCTTTCTTTGAGGGATCTTGTGCTGTGTCAGAAAATAGATGTTCATAAGGATGGCACGGAAAAATCACTACCTCTACTTCGTGAATGTATAAAGCCGGGTATTGAGATTTGTTTCACGCTAACTATAGATAGCAAAACCTGTGGGTATGACGCTGACAGGGTTATGGAAGGCGTTAGAACGTTTATTAATCAGTACTACGAACACTATCTTATAAAATTTGATCAGGACAGACCGGTGGAGAATACGATTTATGTCGGAGGTGGAGCAGGGTTTCTTTCGAAGACAATTATCTATCCATTATTTGGTAAAGAAGGAGTTGATATTGCAACGAATATCTTTTTCAAAACCGGAGTTGGAGTGAGACATAAGCATGATCAGGACAGAAAGTTGAATGTATCCCCGCATGTTCTTAAATGTACTCATTATGATTCCAAATTATACAGATTTGGGGAATGCGAATTATCGATTAAAGCTCTTTCTTGATAGCCTAACAATTCCTGTTTCCCGCGACCAGCATGGTTAAGGCATTTCAGAAAGATTAGATGACTTGTTAAAGATGTATTGATGTCAACAAATCGGATGCCGCGCGAATCAAAGATATGATGCAGGTAAACAGAGGAACTGCAGGGACAGGGATTAGATATAGATAACCCCGAATGGGGACGGAAACCCAAAGAATCTTACTTGAAGAAGAGATTTCCAGATTAGATA
>OCTX011658782.1_pt1 | contig 11597 bp, 19 predicted proteins | sample 1539691 | NCBI WGS metagenome assembly OCTX01 (sample SAMN02144231, study PRJEB22623) | gut metagenome | biome: sheep rumen | host: Ovis aries | place: New Zealand | reverse complement strand
CGTCGCTGCTCTCCTTGAGGGCTTTGAGCCGGTTCTTAGTGTATTCGGACATTGTTTTCTGTTTTTAGATGTTGAACAGTTTCTGTGCTTCTTCCTTTGCGGCGTCATTGCCCGGAACGTAGATCTTGACGTCGTTCCATTTGCCGTGACGGATGTTCTTAGGGACGAGAATGTCTATCTTGTGCTGACCGGCGAAGCGTTTGTTCATGGTGTCCTGCACCTGCCAGACTCCGTCCCAGGAACCGGTGCCTTCTATTTTCACGAGGTCGCCGTATTTGATGCCGTATTCTGCCATCATCGTGCGTTCCATTGCGATGATCTTGTCTTCGAGGACATTGTCGAGGTTCAGGGTGTACATCGACGCGGTATGCTTTACGTCTTTGTTGCATTGTGCCGGAACCGCGTTGTAGACCGTTGCGGTGACGTCGTCGGTGAGAAGCAGCCATTCCTGCTGCGCCGCTTCGGAAGTGGGAGCATCGTCGTTGAAGGCGCCGGTGGCCATAAGGATAATTACCGTGAGGAAGCAGAGGCAGTTTGCGATGAAGACTTTCATGATTCTTTTATTTTTTTTGATTGTATGATTTCTAAAAGGCGAAAGACTTTTCGCCTTTGTGAGGGAAACAATCAACCCCTTTTCCCGAAGGCCGTGAAGAGGAGAGCGTAGCGGTCTTCACGGCAGGCGCATACCTGCGCCGCCTTCGGAAAAGGGGTTAGTGTGTGGGATAAACTTCATTCGTGCGTGAAATGTCTTTTATTGCCTGAGATTTATGATGCCGTTGGAGTTTTCGTCCAAAGTCTTGTTTTTTATGAGCTCTTCCAGTCTTTTTTTCATGAACGAATGTGCTGAATCTCCGGAACTGCGGACTCCGCCCGGTTCTTTGATCGTCTTAATGACGAACCTGTCGCTTAGGCGGAAGAGTTCGGCGTTCATCTGGTTTTCGGGGATACCACCGCGGCGGATGACCGATTCGATGATGGCGGCGTCCGCTTTCTTGGACATCTTGTCGTATGCTTTTTCCAGTTCGTCGCCCTCAAGGTCGAGGAGTTCTTCGAATGTCTTTACCTCCGTGAGGGTGCAGGTGGTGCATCCGGTGATGATGTCCGTCACCTGCTTGATGACGTCTTCCCTGCAGGGTCCGGTGATTTCCATCGGATGTATGTATAGACGCGTTTTGTTCTTGATGACATAGATGACTCCTGAAGACCATCCTGCCGGTTGTATTGTCCAGCCTTCATGGAGGAAGGCCAGGGCGATTTCATCGTAGAAGGCCATTGTCCGTTTTTCATCGAGGCCTTTGCCCCACTTGTAGCCGGTTTCGATTTTGAATTTGGTGTCGAAATATTTGTACATGTTCGTTATCCTTTTTCTGTAACTGTTTTTGTCTGGAATTGTCCAGAAGAAAGAATTATTTCCAGGTAGGTTTTTGACAGATATGGTTCCACGGTTGTTATTCCGAGCCCTTTGATAGCTTTTTCCTTGCTGCCGAAGAATGATGTTATCAGCCCGGAGAAGAATTCCTCAAGATAGAGCTGTTCCTGTTGCGACAGGTATGCCTTGGCTATTCCGGTTGTGATTGTGTTCACCCAGAGGACGTATGAATGAATCACATATCCGGATGTCAGTCCCGTTTCGAACTCCTTGTAGAAGTTTTCATCGAACCGGGCACTGCGGGAGTCCGTCTTGATCCTTCTTACCAGCAGCGTGAAATACACGCACTGTGGAGTGTTCCAGAACCGTTTTGTGACTGCGTAGTAAATCCGGTCGATGAATTCCGGTATCATGTGAAACATCCTTACGGTCTTTTTCTCTTCAAGCATTTGGATTTTCTCCATTGTCTTATGGAGTTCCACTATCGGGTCTTTTTTCTTTTGAAACAGTTTCTCGAACATATCTTTTTTTTGTTAGAGGCTCCCGCCGTTGAGCCATTTGCAGAATCGTGTTGCAACGTCAAGGGTGATTGCAGCCTCCCGTGTCGTGCAGTTGAACTGCTCGAATCCTCCGTAGAGACCGGTAATCTTTACGATGGTGCCGTTCGTCAGGTACACTTCCACTTCCCTGAGTTCTTTCACGGACATGTTTCTCAAGCGTATTTCCCCTATTTCTGGTTCTTTTATGGAGTTGTCCACGGAATTACCGGCATCGACACCGGCGTAAGCGTTGATGCTTTCGTATGTCCGGTCGATGTTTGTTGCCATGTCCGGTTGGGAGTGCGCTACGGCAACTTCGTCGGCGAGGTTGTTGCGGCTGTTGTCGGCGTGTCCTTTCACCTTTTCGAAGGTGACTTCGCTGAAGAGTCCGACTGACTTGTCAAGGGTACCCCACAAGTCTTTGTTCGACCTGCGTGTCCAGCCGTTGTTCACGGTATTGACTACCAGTTGTGAATCGGAGAAGACAGTGACCTTGATGTCGGTATCTCTTCCGGTGCCGAGCTGCTCGTGAAGGCGCCTGAGCCCCTTCGCCACGGCCATGATTTCCATACGATTGTTTGTCGTGTGGCGGTATCCCTCGCCTGCCTGCATGATGTTGTCACCCGTTTCGTTGAAGGCCACTGCAGACCATCCTCCGCGTCCGGGGTTTCCTGAACACGCCCCGTCGGTGTAGAGCTGAATCTTTTTCATGATTTTGTCTTTGTGATTTTGGTTTTGATAAAGCACGGACGGAATACTTTCCGTCCTGATTTATGAGCACGACAAGAAAACTGACGCATCAAAAGCAACGGGAGCGATGCGGAGTTGCGTTGTGCGGGAGTTTTCTTTGTGCTGTCCGGCGGGTTTTATTCTGCCCGGAGCCAAATGAAAAAGGGGGACGCGGCTTACGCCGCATCCCCCTTGGCAGAAAACGATGATATGATGAAGTTCCGTTTAAGTCAGTCCGGGTTTACAGGTCCATGACCTCCTGGGCGTCGATGGCCTCCTCCTTTACGGATTCCTCCTCGGGTTTGGTGTCGGCCTCAACGCTCTTGATGAGCATCTGGCTGCGGTACTTGGTCTCGCCTTCGGCGTTGGTCCAGTTGTTGGAGCGCATGTAGGCGGACACGGTGACGGGAGCGCCCTTCTTGAGGTCGGTACCGGCGAGCTCGTTGTTCTTGCCCTTCAGGGAGATGAAGGAGAGGAAGAGGGGATCCATGTCCTTGCCGAAGTTGTGGGCGATGCGCACCTCGCAGCGGGTTGCGGCCTCGTTGACGACGGCGTCGGAGACAAGGCGTCCGTTGATGGTCACGTCGTTGACGGACTTGTTCTCGGTGTTGGCCTCGACGCTCTTCACGAGGAAGCGGGTGCGGTACTTCTTCTCGCCCTCGGCGTTGGTCCAGTTGTTGGGACGCTGGAAGGCGTGGACGATGACGTTGTCGCCCTTCTTGAGGCCTTCGACGCCAGCGGGGTATGCGCCCTTCTTGTTCTTGAAGGCGGTGAAGGTGACTCCGAGGGGAGCGGTCTCGCCTCCGAAGTTGTGGATGATGCGGATCTCGATGCGGGTGTTGGACTCGTTGGTGTTGACGGTGGCGATACGGCCGGAAAGATTGATGTTGTTCATGGTGATAAAGATTTAATTGTTAATGATTTTTTGTTTTGTTTTTTCTTTTTTTTGAATAATTGAATGAAAGGAACAGCTTGTTCCTTTCTGTTAGTCCCGATTTGAAAACCATGCGCAAATAGAAACCGGAGCGGACGCGGAGGTTGCGGCCCAGCCGCATTTTTGAGCGGTTTTCATAAGGGAAAAAGGTTCGTGTGCAGTGTTGACAGTCAGGTTGTATTGCATTAACCATTAAATGATGTCAAGGCTTGCAAGTGCTTCGGTCGGGGAAGCCCCGTTGCCGATTTCGCAGAGGAACGGATCGAGAAGTCCGTAGTTGCTCGCTGTGCAGAGTGCTAATTCGAGTGTCATTTTGCAGAAGGTTTTTAAAAACTGTTGTTTTTTTGAATAATTAATTTGAAAAGAGCCTTGCTCTTTTTCTGACGGAAACAACGGTGATTCAGGATGCACCAACTGCAAGGGCCCTTGGGAAAAACGCTATGCGTTTTACTTGCACTGTGCATCTGAATTACCAGCGCGCAGGCAAGTGGGAAATAAATACGGCCCCTTCAGGGGCCACCTGTCCGGTGTGGTTCCCTGATAAAAAAACCTTCTGTATTCTTGTTCTTCTTTTACGGACTTCCGTTCCGGGATGTCAGTCTGTCGCCTTCAGGATGTTGTACATTTCGTCGAGGCTGCAGAGGATGAAGTCGTCCACGTAGGTCTCTCCTGCGTATCGGTATTGGTATTCGGGTTCTCCCTTTTCATTGAGATACAGTTTCTCGATGAAGGCGTCGTCGAGTTCATCGTCGATTATCATCTTGACCGTTTTGTTGACAGATAGCTCGCCGCCCTTCTTGAGCAGTATGCTGCGTAAGTGGTAGACGACCTGTTTTCTCAGGCCCTCGAAGAGGTTATCTGTTTTCATTATTTTTGATTGTTTGATTTTGGTTTTCTGATCATTGAGTCATAGACGGTGAAATCCGTGTCCCTGCCCTTGTTGTCCCTGAACCCGAACCGGTGATAGAACTTCTTGAGCCTTCCTATGGATGTGGCTCCGAGACTTGTATCCGGCGTCAGCGTAAGCGTCCATCCTTTGGCGTCGGCGATGGCGGTGAGGTTTTCCATCAGGCTGGAGCCGTATCCTTGGTTTTGTTCGGTTACCTTCAGTTCAAATATCTGGACATAGTTCCCGTGCTTGTAGAGTGTCAGCCGTTCCAGGCGGTACTTGTCAGCAAGCTCCGGTGATGCGAAGGTTACGCCGCACTTTTCAAGTGTGTCGAGGGTTTCTGCGAATGCTTCTTGCAGTTCTTCCATCGCCGTCAGTTTTTCGGTTTCCTCCAGGGAATGTCCCAGGGAAAGGAAGGGTTGTCGTTTTTTTCGATGTCCGTTTCCGGAAAGGGGATGATGCCTGTCAGCGCGGTCAGTTCATCCGAGGATACCGAGAAGGAGAACACGTCGAGGTATTTATCAATGTCTTTGTTCTCCAGGGTGAACGCGCAGGCGTAGTCTGTTCCGTCGATTGTGATTTTCATCGCCTTGAAGAAGGCCGAAGGGACACGAACTCCGTTGGCTCCCATGGTTCTTTCTTCTCCTGTGAATATGGGTCCGCAGACTATGGTCATCGGCACTTTGTAGCGTTTTACCATTGCGCGGCAGCGCTGTTCCAGCTCCAGCCACAGTCCGTCGTTCAGGCCGTGTGCCTGGGGGCATATGTTCGTCAGGTAGAACGTCTGTTCGTTTGCCGTTACGCTCCATTTGAAGTCGGCGCTGGGGGCCATGTGCCCCCTGTCCATCCCGTAGGGATTCCGGGAATAGTCGCGGTATTCCGCCTGTCGTCCTGAGATTTCCGGGTCGGTGGTGAAGAAGTCCGTCCGTCCGGTGACGTTTGAAGATGCCTCTTCGGGCGAGAGTTCCCAGATAACCCAGTTTGGACAGAGGGTCCTGTTGTTGTACGAGACGGTGAAACCTTCGTGACTGATTATTTGTTCTGCTTCCGGTTTGGCTTCCCATTTGGGGAGTGACTGACCGGAGGTTGTGAGTGTAGCAGCGAAGAGAAGCAGTATTGCTGTGAGTGTGAATTTTTTCATGTCTTGTAAACAAAAAAAACTCCGCGTTGTTGCGGAGCTTGTAGTTTATGGTGTTTCTTTTTTTGTTTTTACTTTTGTGATGTCAGTGCATCATTTCTTTTATTTTGTTAATTTCAGGCAAGATCTTCTTTCCTGCTGACTCGAGCGATGTTATGGTATCAGCGGACAGGTTTTTGATATCTTCTGCTGTTTTTGCTGTCGTTTTGGTCAGTAGGATATTCTTTGTCCGTATTGTTAGAGGCAGGTAGCTTATAGGTGTTGATGGAACGATTTTCATATGTTTTTTATCAGATTGATTTTTCTTGTTAAAGAATGAGGTACATCTTTGCCTAAGATATCCTTGCACAATGTTCTTATGCTTGTTTTTGTTGATAGGGCTCTTGTAATCAGTTTATCGAACTGTTCGGTTTCTTTGTTTGTGTTTTCTATATCCGGTATTATCCATTTTCCGTTGTATCCGAGGTTCGGTGTATTGAGCCGTATATCGCAGTCTATTACGGCAAAGTTGTATTCTGGCGTGCGTAGTATGTTTTCATCGTGCATATCTCCCAACGCGATGAACGGAGAAAGGAAGTCATTGTCGTTTATTACAAGGTATTGATTGCGTTCAAATCCTAGTTTTTCGATGTGATTGTCAATTTCTTTCTTTGATAGGTGTTCTCCTTTGATGAATGGTTGTTTTGTTATGATGCAGAAATTATCATATTTGTCATATCCGAATCCTTTTATCATCATCGCCGTTTCCGGAAATAAGTAGTTGTGAAGAGTCACCCTGTCTAATAGAAGTTCGGGATATTCATAGTATATCGATGATATAACCTTGATAACGAAATCTGCTTTTTCTTCTTTTGGTATGTATACCCGCGATTCTCCACCTTCGCCGATGAGTTCGAAATTTTTTTCAAACGCTTCATCGGCATTGGAAAACCAGTTCCCTTCGTTTTCCGAATAATACTTAATTTGTTTTTCTTGCCATGAAGGGGTGTCAGTTATATTGCATTCTTTTGTTCCGACTCTTTCTTGATTCTCTTTACTTGCTTGCGAGCATCCTCGCAGGATAAGGGATGCTGCGACATTTTCTGCACCTCCCTTTGCAAAGCCTGGGAGTGTGCTTTGTGGTATTCGTTGATATATTTCTGTTCCATTTTTGTTTTTTATTTCTGTAATTGTTTTTTCTGTTATCAGTGCAATAAGCAGCGTCGCTTTGCTGTCGGTTGGATTTGATATGAGTCTTTTCCCTGCCCATAAGACAGGTGTTTCTGTATCGAAGTATTCAATTAGAGTTTTTGTTGAATTGTTGTCCATCGGATACAAAAATAATTGTTTTGGATATAATTAACAAATTGTTTGCTGCCTTATGCCGCAGGAACGAGGGCGTATGTTCCCCGTTCCGTGCGGATGAAGCTCTTGATGTTTTGAACCGTCTGGCGGATTTTCTCTTGCCAGTGGGTGTTCTTCTTTGCCTTTACTGAGTCTTTCAGGGCATCGTAGAGTTCCTTGAGCGACATCTGACTACCGTTTTCTTGGATGGTGGCGTAGACGAGGTCGCGCCAGCTCTGGCCTTCGAACTCCCGCATGTCGTAGTCTGGACGCCCTGTTCCCCAGGTGACCGGAATGAAGAGTCCGGCATCCTTACGTGTTACAAGCAGGTATTCGTGGACGATGGGGACGAAGTTCCCGGAGTAGGACTGCCGGTCGGACCAGCAGTTGTGCTGCGCCTTGATTATGATGTTCTCCATCGTGCCGGGACAGATGAGTTCCCGTATCATCGAGTAGAGACGGCCTCGGCGTTTCATATCGCCTACGAGGACGAACATCCTTCCGCCTTTTTCCAGGGCTGCGAACTGCTTCATCATGCAGTAGTTCATCTTCCTGACGAACTCCTCCCAGGAGGCGCAGCGGCTCAGGTCGTCGGCAAGAATGGTGGTTGCGGGCAGGCCGGTGGCTGATTCCACTGACCTTACGTCGTACTGTTTGCCGGAATAGACAATCATGTCGTGATAGGGGGGATGCCAGAAGACGTTCTCCGCCCGTTCCGGGATGTCCATCGACATCATGTCGTAGCCCCTGTTGAGGTCGGCGAAGGAACCACGTATGCCGGCTTCCTTGACTACATCCTCGGTGGTGCCGGACCCGACCATGAAGTCGGACAGGCCGCGGAGCCGGTACTGGGAGATGATATCCTTGATGAGCAGGCCGGAGCAGTTGCCACGGTAATTGTTTTTGCCGTAGGCTCCCCTGTCGGGGTATGATACTATGGATTGCATTTTGACCGGATGTTAAGTTTTTGTGAAAAAGTTATTATTCGAGGCCGAGGTCTTCAGTCAGCTTGGCAACAATTTCATTGAATTCCTTTTCTGTCCAGTTGAGACCGATGCTGAGGTCATATACCGGTTCTTTAGTCTTGATGTGGAAAGATTTTTCTTTCGGATAAATCCTTATCTCATCGAGGTTTTCGTCATTGAACCGGAAACCGAAGACGGAATATCCTTCCGGTTGTTTTGTTACCTTGTAGGCCGTACCACACCATTTGGATTCTATGAGGTTTAGTTCGATGTTCTCGGCTTTCCAGTTTTCGACGAATATTTTTGTGGCCTCATAGACGTCCTCGGCGGATATGTTTTCAAAGACATCAGTGAAAATGTGCCTTTTGTTGGTTTTGATGTCGGCTTTTGCCTTGACGTGAAAGATTTGTTTCATCGTTTTAATATTTTGATTGGCAAGGCGGAATTCTTTCCGCCTTGGCGGGAGCAAAAGAAAAAACCCCTTACCGAAAAACGGGAGGAGGAGAGCGGAGCGGTCCTCGCGGTTTTCGGTAAGGGGTTTAGAGTGCAGGTATTTGGTTTGAGATGTCTGTCTGAATGATTTCGTCGTGGAATTCTTTCTTGCAGTTGATGGTCGCTGGGCCACGTGTCCGGAGTGTCGTGACTTCGATGAGCTTGACGGCCTGTCCCCTGCTCTTCAAGGCGGCTGAAACTAACAGCGCGTGTTTTTTTCTATCGAACACGGTTTCCTTGCTGTCTGATTTCACCATCCATTCCCGGATGGTTCGCATCCTTGTGAAAGTACCGTCGCTGACCGGCTTGTAACTACTCATCTTTCCCTGTTGTTTTGCCGGTCAGGTCACGTACCAGTTCACGCTGGGCTTTTCTTTCGGCATATTCTTTATACTCCTTGCAGGAGGACGGTTTCCTGCCTGTCCCGCAATGGTATGCGCAGCGGCCCGAATAGGACTTGCAGTGACTCCTGTCGCACCATTTTCCGGGACAGAGCTTATAGCATATGTTCCATATGGCGCGGTTGGTCATATACAGGCTCTTCTGGTCGTCTTCGGCCGTCTGGGAACTGTTCTCCAGCATGAAATGTACGAGCTGTTCGTCGGGGGTCAGGATATAGCTGTCCTTGTTGGTGGGAGGAAGCCGGTGGTCTTTCTTTGACCGCAGCTTGCAGTTGCGGTACAGGTCGAACATGAACTGCTTGACCGTTGAGAGGCTCTTTGGAAAATATCGTTTCATATTAATCCTATGGTATTTAAGATTTTGTCGAGGGTTTTCTTGTCCTTTTTTTCCAGCGAGAGGAGATACTTCACGAACTCTTTCCTGCTTTCCCTTATGGAAAAGCACAGGATGGAATCCGGGAACATTTCCCTCGCCCTTTTTATTATTGCCGGGATGGATGGGAAACGGATGGTTCCTTTCTTCATGCAGTCGGATATCATCCTTTCTTTGTTTTCCAGGATAAAGGTGTTTTCGGAATATCCGTTGTCTTTCTCCCACATTTTACGGGCTTCCTTCTTTGAAGGAAAATATTTCAATTCTTCGCCGTTGATGAACGACACGCCTGTCCCGGGTTCGCAGGATTGCATTACGATAATGTTCTCCTGCGTGTATTCAGGCTTGCCGATCCTGGCATAAAAGTGCTCGGCGTTTGATGAGATACCCCTGTAGGTGGTGATGTCTATGAATTGGAAGTCCATGACTAAATGTTTTTGAGGATTTCTTCGTTGCGTGTACGGTTATACTCGTCGCAGGCGCTCCAGATTTTGTCGGGAACGATGATGAGGTCACCATATTTATCGTCCCAGATGCCGGTGCGGCGGGCCTCACGTTCACAGTAGTACTTTACTGCGGCCTTGTTGGTCGCATTGCTCTTGAGGTTGTAGATGAAAAGGGCCGACGAAACCAGTTCGGCAGGCTCTACCTCCCTGTTCGTTTCCTCTCCGGTGTATGAGTTCCTTGTGCCCTTGTAGAGAAGGTGTTCCACAAGGATATCTTTCAGTTTCATGTCCTTGTAGTCCTGAATCTTCTGTTCTCCGAAAAACATTGATTTTGCTATCATATTCTTGTTGTTTTAATCGTCAAAGTGAGTCAGTGCTTCGTATTTGAATTTTTCGTACATGCGGTGGATGATTTCATCCGTTCCCGGATCGTCTTCTTTGTGGAATTTGCAGAAAACAAAAGTTCCGATTTTGTTGGTGTTCAGGATGTATTCATCCTTCGGTGACGGGTAGAAAGTCTTTATCCGTATGAAATGGGGACAGTTCCGGCACATCACGCCGATCAGTCTCGTGCGTCCCGGTTCCGCATGGCAGTCGCCTTCGACCTTTTTCAGGACGAAGTCCCGCTCGATCTTTCCGGTGCTGTAGTTATATTTCAACATTTTGTCAATCTTCGATGAGTTTGTTGATTGTTTTCTTTTTGATTCCCTGTGACATCAGCTTGGCCGATAGTGCCTTGTCTATTTCGTCTTCCGTCGGTTGCTTGCCGTTGCCGTTGCTGGGGACGAGGAGGTCGTTGGTGTCGAGGTAGGCGTAGAAGAATGTCCCGGCCTGTTTGTGGAGGTCTTCTTTATATATCTCGAAAGTGCTGACGATTTCGATGAAGTCGGCACGGGTGCATTCTATGGCGACGTTGCTGTTGGCAGGCCCGTTTCCGAGTTCACTGAATGTCTTGATATATTTCTTCGGTATCTTCTTTAGGTTTCTCACTCCCGGAAACGAACGCCCCCTGAACTGTTTTGCGGCGACCTGCAGGAACAGGTCGAAGTCGAAGTCACCGTTCCCCGTGAACGCCATGTATAAGTCGGTTTTGTCGGAGTCCAGATCTTCTGGCTTGATGCCGTATTTCTCCATGAGGGAATTCAGCAGCTTGCGGGCGTTTTCCCGTTCTCCTTCTTTCCCACGCTCTGATAGGGCCTTTATCTTCAACAGGCGCTCGATTATTTTGTCTTTTTCCATATAATTATGCTATTAAGTCTAGATTGTCATGAATGTTACCGGTGACAGTGAATTCGCAGGATCGCCCGTCTATCTTTTTCTCAAGCATATAGCCGAGCGTAGCAAAGTCATTGTCACTGCTGTATTCATCCTTCAGCACGCTTAAGGGAATGATGCAGAAATATCCTTTTTCATTCAAGGTGACCACACCGAATACGTTTTTGCTGAACGCAGATTTAAGCAGGTCGCCTTCATAGATTTCTTTCCCTTTCGCATCCTTCAAGCCGGTGTATTGACCGATGGTGTTTGCATAGACAATGTGGCTGTAGCGACCATCTTCATTATCGTATTCGATAACCGCATAGTCGTTCTCAACCCTGGTGAGGTAGCCGTGTACCCACTTCCCATTACTTATTTTCTTTCCTCTGAACTTTATTTCTCTCATTGTAAGTATTATTAGAACCATTTTCCCTTCACCGTCCAGCCGTCTGCTTCGAGGGCTTTGACGCCGTCGGTGGTGATTTCATTGCCGTCCACGTAGTAGCTGTCGCCGATTCCGCCTTTCCAGAACCTCTTCGGTTTAATGTATCCCTTGTCAAGGATTTCCTGTACCTTTTCGTGGGTGTTGCGCCAAAGCCAGGTGTTTTTCCTGTTGTCTTCGTACTGTTCGAGGTCGGAAAAGCGTTTGCTCTCGTTGATGACATGTCCTATGACGACGCCGTAGTCGTCGACTGCCGAAATCCATATTGTCTTTTTGTTGGCATCGATAAGATGCCTGAGC
>OCTX012270259.1_pt1 | contig 11600 bp, 8 predicted proteins | sample 1539691 | NCBI WGS metagenome assembly OCTX01 (sample SAMN02144231, study PRJEB22623) | gut metagenome | biome: sheep rumen | host: Ovis aries | place: New Zealand | reverse complement strand
GAGTATAGCCGAACGATTGTTTGAGTATAGGCAAACGATGGTAAGGATAGGGTAAAACCCCTGCGAAGATAGGCCTTTACCCCTATAAGGGGTATCTGCTTTCCCTGTAAGAGATGCCTTCCAACAACGTTAGGAGGCATCAGCAACAACGTTAGGAGGCTTGTCCCCCGCGGCAGAAGGGGCTTGAACCCCTATATGATAGTGCACTGACAGTAGGCTTGAAATGTTAAAGAATGAAGAAAAGTCAAGCATTTAACTTTTCTTCGTTTTTTTTTTTTGATTTTAACGCCGGGCGTTGTACCTTTGCAGGTAATTATTCTGTTTAACTTAAAAACATTCGAGAACATGAAAGAAAAACGTAATTATGAGAAGCCTTCGATGAAGGTAGTATTGTTGAAGCAGCGCACGATGCTGCTCGCTGGCAGTGGTAACGGGGTGGATCCGCTGAGTCCGTTCGCCCCTGGCAGCGACCCGCTCAACCCGTGAACCGTGAACATGTTGAACCCTAAAAAAGAAAGAAGACAATGAAGACATTCAGACTATTCAGCATGGCTGCCCTGGCCCTCGCGATGGCCGCATGCAGCAACGAAGACAGCGCACTGGAGAACGCAGCCCCCGCACAGCAGCAGGGCGCGATGAAGTTCACAGCCACCCTGGCCGCTCCCGGCAGCGGCGCAACCACGCGCACGACGTACACCGAAGTGACGGAAGGCGACGATGCAGGCAAAATCAACGTGGTCTGGAAGGCGGGCGACCAGATTTATCTCTATGACCTGATTAATGGTGCAGAGTGCACCGCAACTGTAGGCACCCCTGCTGCCGACGGCTCCGCCACCATCAGCGGCACCTTCGACTATGATGTTGAAGCCGGAGAGAGCATCACCGCCACCTATCCTGTATCGGCAGTGAATGATGATTTCAATGCAAAGTTCGCTTCGCAGGCTGGTACGATCGCCTACATTCAGGACAACCTCGACTATCGTAAAGGCACCAGCACAATCTCCGTGGACGGCGACCAGGCCACATTGGCCACCGCCCTGCAGATGGAAAGCCAGATAGCCATCTGGAAGTTGACGCTGCAGGACAATGCCGCCACGCCCGCTGCGCTCTCGGCTACGAAGGTGACCATCAAGAACGGCTCCACCGTGATTGCCGCCACGACGGACATCTCCGCCACATCTGCGGTCTACCTGGCCCTGAATCTGAAGAGTGGCAACATCTCGGGTGCCGACATCACCATCGAGGCCACCGTGGGCAGCGACACCTATACCTACTCTAAGTCGGGCGTCAGCCTCGCCAAAGGCAATTACTACCAGAGCACGGTGAAGATGGCGAAGCCAGCTCCGAGCTACGACAGTGAGGTGACATTAGGATCTGGTAACATCGAAGTGCCGGCAGGAAAGCACTGGAAGATTACTGGCTCTAATGCTGCAAACAGCAACATCACCATCGGCGACGGTGCAACGGTGACACTCAGCGGGGTGACAATGTTAATGGATTCTGATGAACCATGTATCAAGTGCAGCGGCGATGCCACCATCATCCTTGCCGACGGAACCACCAACACGCTATCAACATCAGAATATGATGGCAGCGGAATCCAGGCCGGACCTTCGGGCACAACGCTCACCATAAAGGGCAACACCGGCGTGCTGAACGTCGAGATTAAACACTCCAGTGATGCTACAGCTATCGGCGCATATAACGCAACAGCATGCGGCGACATCGTGATTGAGGGTGGTGTCATTAATGCCACGAGCCAAAACGGTGCTGCCATCGGAGCCTGTTACGAAGCAGCGTGCGGCGACATCACCATCAGCGGCGGCACCGTCACCGCCAAAGCAGGAGGAGCTGATGATTATCCAGGAGTAGGCATCGGTGGTCACTATAATACGGCCTGCGGCAACATCAACATCACTGGCGGCACCGTTACCGCCACAGGTTTTGGTTTAGCTGGCATCGGCGGCGATAACATCTGTGGTGACATCACCATCTCAGGCGGCACCGTCAAGGCTACGAAAGGCGAATGGGTCGAAAAATGCATCGGCACTGACGGCACTTGCGGCACGATAACCATCGGCGGCACGGTCTTCTGGGATGGCTCAAATTATCAGAATGGCGGTGGTACCTATCTCACGCAAGACCAGATTATCTATCCTGAACCATAAGGAATCAAGCTCACAAGGTGTCTGACACATTGTGAGGCGAGAGATGACAGGAAATATTTCTAACTCAAAAGACTCTCGGCATCCCGCCGGGAGTCTTTTCGCAAGCGGCTTGCGAACGAGAAAAACCGCCTTGGCGACAGACGCACGGACTGTATGGTTCTGCTCTTTTTTCTCATGGAGAGTACCCCGACCGAGAATCGAACTCGGAACTAAGCTTTAGGAGAGCCTTGTTATATCCATTTAACTATCAGGGCGCATGGTTTCCGAAGCAGCGGAAACGGCTTTTCGGGTGCAAAGGTACAAAAAAAAGCCAAAAGCGACGAGCGAATACGGAAAAATTTGCTGCCGCTGGTGAAAATAACCGTTGCTACTTCAGTATTGCCTGCTGGTAAGTATCAAAATGAGCCATTCCATCGTTGCCGTAGCAGAAGAGGCCCACACGGATGCCCTTCCAGTAGCCGCTGTTCATGGAGAAGGGGGCGCCGGCAGAGACGAAGTGCTCGCCATCAGTGCTATAGGCAAACTGGTGGGTGTTGTCCAGACTGTTGTTGGTGATGCGGAGCCACAGCTTGCCGTAATGCCCGCCAGCCACGACCTGGCGCTTACCGTCAGACTCGATGAATACGCCCTCCTTGCAGAGGCCGATGCCGCGAAACTGCTTGCCAGAGCAGAAGAGGCCGGCAAAGCTGTCGCCCGTGGACTCCACGAGGGTGGTACTCTCACTCTGATATCCCACGACCTTCTGCGTCAGCATGTTTCTGCAGGCCATCAGATGGGACGCAGGCTGGGCTTCGATAGTCAGCCATCCCTTGCGGGTGGTCAGACTCCAGTGGGCGTCGTCTGGATTGTGGTTCCACTGCCAGGCAGGATGAAGGGCGGAGGCGGTGAAATCGTCGATGAAATCGGAGGAAATGGTGCCGTCGGCCTTGCTCGTACTGACATCCTTCTGCCGTGTAGAGACCTTAGGAGAGGGATAGGCGGCGACAGGTTCCCCGATGCCATTGCCATCGTAGTCGACACCCATGAGAGGCCAGTCGTCCTCCCAGCGGACAGGCTGCAGGTGTATCACCCGGCCTAAGACGGGCGTCTCCTGGAAGTGGTAGAACCACCAGCTGCCGTCAGGTGCATCGACCAAGGCTCCCTGGTGAGGGCCGTTGATATTGGTAGACCCCTGCTGGAGCACGATTTTCCGCTCATAGGGGCCATAGATGTTCTTCGCCCTGAGCACCGTCTGCCAGCCATGCCCGACGCCGCCCTCTGGGATGATAAGGTAATACCAGCCGTTGCGCTTGAGGAACTTCGTGCCCTCTGCCACGGGACCTTGGTAGACGGTGACACCCTCGTCGAGCAGCTCCCGCCCGTCTGGCGACATGCGGTGCACGATGATGGGGCCTGCCCCGTGCTTGCTACGACCTAAATACGCCATTCCATCGCTGTCCCAGAAGGGGCACGGGTCTTCCCACTTCTCTACCCGCTTCACGAGATGCAGTGGTGACCAAGGGCCGCGGGGATCCTTTGCCGACGACATGTAGAGTCCCTCCTCGGGCGTGCAGAAGTAGACATAGTAGCGTCCGTCGTGCTCTCTGATCGCTGGCGCCCACGACCCTCCGGCATAGTGGCGGTTCTCGTTCCAGCCAGGCTCGTCGATGCTGCGGTAGATCTGTGTCACATAGCGCCAGTTGACCATGTCGTCGCTCTCCAGCACTTGCATGCCCATGAAATGGAAGTCGGAGGCTACCATATAGTATTTGTTGCCCACCCTGATGACGTCGGGGTCGGAGAAGTCGGCGTTGAGCACAGGGTTGCGATAGGTGCCGTTGCCCTGGTCGCCCCAGCCCTCGGTGTCGATGCGTACGAAGTCGGGACGGGCATCGGGCTGCGCTGTCAGGATCTCGATGTTGCTGAACTGTACGTTTCTGGCGTGGCGCACATAGAATCCCTTGGCAGGCAGGTTGCCCCACATGGTGGCCTCGGGGTAGTCTTTCTCCTTCTCGTTGCGCAGCGAGTCGGTGATTTGCGCCATTTCATCGGTAGTTATGCCACCTTTGTGATGGATGGAGATATCAGAGAGCCACACGTTCTCGACAGGGTGGTGGGGCAGTCCTGTGATCGAACATCCCATGGAACCAGCGTTCCTCACTTGGATGTGGTTGATGCGGATGCCGTTGATGCGTCCTACATGGTCTACAGGGATGATCCTCTCCATGTTGGCCCCGTTGGAGAGATAGCCTCGGCCACGGTTGCCAAGGCGGATGAAGATGGGCGATTCAGTGCCCTCGACGGTGAAGTCGGAGACGTTGACATTCTCCATCACCCCGCCATCGACGATCTCCAGCGAGAGAGCCGACGAGCCGATCCACTGTCCGAAGAACTTCTCCTGCTGGTCGTAGCTGGGCTTGACCACGATGCCTGAGATGCTGATGTTGCGGAAGCCGCCGTTGGTCTCCGTTCCCAGCTTCACGGCGTTGCAGTGGCTGGATACCACGCAGTCTGAGATGCGGATATTCTCGCAGAGGCGGGGCGAGGTCGACTTCAGCGTGATGCCGTCGTCGTCCGAGTCGGCCGTCATGTTGGTGACAATCACCTCATGGCAGCCGTCGAGGTCGAGGGCGTCGTTGTTGTAGTTGTTGCGGTTAAAAACCTTGATTCCATCGATCAGCAGACGGTCGCAGGCCAGATAGTGCTGCATCCAGCAGCCGCTGTTCCTGAGGGTGATGTCCTTGATGGTGATGTCCTCGCTCTGTATGAATCGCAGCAGGTGCGGACGGGTGATGCCCTCATCGTTCCAGGAGAGTTTCTTAAAGGCGCGCCCTCTGCCGTCGATGGTGCCGAAGCCATCGATGCGTACGTTTCTTACCTTGTCGGCATAGATGAGCTGGATGGTTGTCGTGTGGGTTCGTAGCGACACATAGTCCGATTTCATCGGGATATAGTCGTTGAGGTCTGTGCTGCCATAGAGTGTCGCTCCCTGCTCCAGAAAGAGGTGTACGTTGCTCTTCAGCACCACCGTGCCTGTCTTGTATATGCCGGCAGGCACTACCACACGGCCGCCACCTGCCTGCGAACAGGCGTCGATGGCCTGCTGGATGGCCCGCGTGCTCAGTACGGTTGTGTCTGCCTGGGCGCCATAAGATACCACGTTGTAGTCATTAGCCTGGGCCGTCAATGCTGCTGCCATGAGCAACGCAATCATTCCTTTTCTCATAATCACTCGTTTTTGCTTCTGGTTGCAAAGTTACATTATTTCCTTTTATCCTGCAAGCATTTGACGACAAAGTTTGCGTCATGTATCTGATTCTTTTTATTTTATAATGTACGCGAAGAAAACAGGCATAGATGCATTCCGGCTTTTAGAATTATTTCCTATCTTTGCGCCAACGATTATTATCAACTAAAAGTTATCGGTTATGAAGAAACTTATGTTATTGCTGCCATTCGTGGCATTGCTGATGGGCTGTGCTTCCAACGAGGAGCGTGGCCAGTGCCCTGTGCTCTCCGTTGAGGGAGGTCAGATTGTTGGCGTCGCTGCCGAGAATCCTGGTGTGTTCGTGTATAAAGGCATTCCCTATGCTGCCGCGCCTATCGGCGACCTGCGGTGGAAGGAACCCCAGCCCGTTGTGGCTTGGGACAGTATCCGTGTCTGTGACCGTTTCGGGCATCCTGGCTATCAGGCTGTTCACTACCCGGGCTTCTATGCTTCGGAGTGGGGCTATGGCGACGAGGCTCCCTATAGCGAGGACTGTCTCTATCTGAATGTCTACACGAAGGCTCCGGGTCAAGTAGACAAGAAACTGCCTGTGGCCCTGTGGATTCATGGTGGCGGCTATCGTGAGGGCTGGGGTACGGAACCTGAGTTCGATGGTCAGGAATGGGCTTCGAAGGATGTGGTGCTCGTGACCATCAACTACCGTCTCGGCATCTTTGGCTTCATGACCTACGGTGAACTCTCAGCCGAGAGCCCTCACGGGGTGTCTGGCAACTATGGTATCTTAGACCAGATCCAGTCGCTGAAGTGGATCAAGGCCAATATCGCCCAGTTTGGCGGCGATCCTGACAATGTGACCATCTTCGGCCAGAGTGCTGGGGCGGGCAGTGTGCGCACCATCTGCGAGTCACCCCTGGCTCGTGGGCTGTTCCACAAAGCCGTCATCATGAGTGGTGGGGGTATCAATGTGCCTGCCAAAGATGGTGAGGAGGCCAAGCCTGCTACTCCAGTGAACAAGTTCTTCACCTACAACCCCACGCTGAAGGAGGCCGAGGCTGAGACGAAGAAAGTGATGGACTGGGCAGGGCTGACTGACCTGACAAAGCTGCGTGCCGCTTCGACGGAGATCCTCTATACCGTCGGCACTTTATATAATATGGTGAACAAGAGTGATGTCTTCCTGATGCAGCGCCCCATCATCGACGGCTATGTGTCGTTGAAGAACTTCGATGAGGCCACGCGCGACGGATCGCTTGCCGATGTGCCGTATATGATTGGTTATACGCTGAACGACATGGGTGCGATGGGACCTGGCATCGCCGAGTTCTGTAAGGTGCGACAGGAGAAGGGTGGCAAGGCCTGGGCCTATGAGTTTGCCCGCCCGTTGCCCGATGATGGCAAGCATCCGGAGATTACCGATCGTCTGAAAGGAGCCTTCCACTCCAGCGACCTGTGGTTTGTCTTCAAGAGTCTGAAGCATTGCTGGCGCCCCTGGACCCAAGGCGACTGGGATCTCTCAGAGAAGATGATTACTGCCTGGACCAACTTCGCCAAGTACAGTGACCCCAATGGTGAGGATGGCAAGAGCCTGGGTTGGACGCCTTGCACGGCAGAGAATCCCCAGTTCATGCTCTTCAAACTCGACGATAAGGATGCCGAGGCTTCAGAGATGGGGGAACCTATCATCCCGGAACCAATTAAAAGGTAACTCCTGATCAACTAAGAATTCAGGCACGCCTTGATGCGTTGAAGGGCTTCATCCAACTGACTGCGAGGGCAGGCAATGTTAATACGGATGAAGCCCTCACCCGTCTGGGGACCATACATCGTGCCTGGGGAAACCCAGACGTGGGCCTCATTAAGCAGGCGGTTAAAGAGTTCGTCAGTGGTGATGCCGAGGGCACTATGGTCTACCCATACGAGGTAAGTGCCTTCAAGTCGTGTGACTTTCAACAGGGGCAGGTTTTTCCCGATGAAATCGCACAAATAGGTGTAGTTGCCCCATAGGTATTGGTTCAGTTCGTCGAGCCATTCTGCGCTCTCATTGTAGGCGGCCTCCAAGGCAACGATACCAAAGGGATTCACGTCGCATACCTCATTAATATTAATGGCCCGGTCGATACGACGACGCCAAGAGGGATTCTTCGTGATGATATTGGCTATCTGCAGGCCAGCGGTATTGAAGTTCTTTGAGGGAGAGTTCATCACCACGCAGTCGTCTGTGATGGTACCGAAGGGCACGAACTCATAGCCTGGCATGATGAGTTCGCAGTGGATCTCGTCTGAAACCACCTTCACATCATGCTTCTTGCAGATGTTGTACATCTTCTGCAATTCATCGCGCCGCCAGACACGTCCGCAGGGATTATGGGGGTTGCAGAGCAGAAAGAGGGTAGTCTTCTCGTCGGCACACTTCGCCTCGAAGTCCTGCCAGTTCACTTCGAAACTGCTGTCTATAGGCCTCAGCGGGCTTTCAAGCACTTCGCAGCCGTTGTTTCTGATTGAGGAGAAGAAGCAGTTATAGGCAGGTGAGAGGATGAGCACCTTCTCGCCTGGCATGGTGAGGGCTTTGATGACACACGACATAGCGGGCACCACGGCTGTGGTATAGAGGATTGACGAGCGTTCGATCTCCCAATGGTGGCGGCGACGGAACCAGGAGATTACGGCCTCGTAATAACTCTCCGGCACGATGTTGTAGCCGAATACTCCATGTGCGACACGCTTTTCCAGAGCCTCCTGGATGGCTGGCGCCACACGGAAGTCCATATCGGCCACCCACATGGGAACCACATCTTCATTTGGAGACTCATCCCACTTCACGCAGTTCGTTCCCCTGCGTACTACCGTTTCATCAAAGTTGTATTTCATTTCCTTGTCTCTATCACGCAGTCATTCGGCTGGCGCACGTTCTCATCGATGGTGATACTGCCGATGGAATCGGCGATAATGTGCCCGCTCGTGGGGTTCTTGATATTCTCAATGTGACCACGGATGTCGGCCTCAACGGTAGAGTACTCGAACATGCGGTCGCAGAGCTTGTCGACGGTGCAGTTCTCCAGCACGAGGTTCTCCGTATAGCAGAGCAGTTGCTCACCAGCCAGATGACAGTTCACCAGGCGCACGTTCTTCGAGTGCCAGGCCAGGTATTCGCCGTCGAGCACTGAGTCGTAGATGGTTACGTTCTCACACTCCCAGAACGAGTCCTTCGTCAGGATCTTCGCATTGTGTACCTCCACGTTCTGACAGTACTGGAACACGTATTTCGAGTCGCTCTCGAGTCCGTCTACGTAGATGTTCTTTGAGAACATGAAGGGGTAGGTGCCGCCATGCAGCTTCACGTTCTTGATCTTGATGCCGTCCACCTTCCAGAAGGTCTCGTCGGCATCGGTAATCTCCACGTTCTTTAAGGTCAGGTTCTTCATTTCGCGGAAGAACTTGGGGCCGTCGATGCGCGAGTTGGTCATCACCAGGTCGTTGGTGTACCAGATGGCCGAGCGCGAGCCTAAGGCAAAGTAGCAGTTGTCGATCTTCGCCCCGTCGACGTGCCACCAGGGATATTTGCCGTAGAACTTACAGTCGTAGGCTTCCATATTCTGGCATTGCTTGATGCCAGACTCTCCATCAGTAATAGTCACATTTTCCAGTCTCAGATCGTGTTGGGCGAACAGTGGGCGTTCGCCTCCATAAGTCTTGTCTTTTATTAGTTCCATTGTCTTTACTTATATTAGGTTGCAAAGGTACGAATAAAAATCCGTAATTCTGTTACCAAAATCACGGATTCTTTTACCCTTTTAAGGGTTTTTAATATGTTGAGAGAGAAAGTATTACTTAGCGTACGGCCAGCAGACGGTCTGAGACGGCATCCAGCGGCTCCATGCAGAGCAGACTGTTGGTGAGTATCATGTCGTCTTTGGTTTTGTTCATCCTGAACGTCTTCACCGAAGTCACGCTGGGGGCCACCTCGCGATAGAGCGTCACCTCCATTGGCAGGTCGTAGACCTTCAGGCTGGTGTCCCATTTGCTGGTCTCCATGTTGTAACCGTTCTTATAATATTTATAGGTGTGGCGGAAGTCGTTCACCCACTGTTTCATGCTCTGGTCCCAGCGCACCACCTCACGTGTGGTCAGCCTCCCCTGCTCGTCGTACGAGTAGCGATACTCCATCTTGGCGCACATCTGGTTGTCGCCCTTCTTCTCGTACACCTCGATCTTGTGAATAACACCGTCCTCCAGGTCTGCGTTGTACAGATAGGGGGCATTCACGTCGTTGGCGGCGTTGAAGTACATGGTCAGTACTGTTGCGATGGTGATGATAGACTCCATAATCTTATGCAATAATCGTTAAACAATAACCTATATCTGTCTCTTTGACGGTGCAAAGTTACGATAAGTTGCACTAACATTAAGTTATCCGAATGTTATCTTTAGGTTAATTCTTTTTGTCATGTCGAAAAAATGCAGTACTTTTGCAGACAGTTATGCAGAAGAACAAGTATAAATCTGTGTCTGTCGGTGCGATGGTGGCGGTGATGCTGCTGTTGGGGCTATATATGTGGATGACCTACCGCTCGGCTGTGCGCGATATCTCGGAGCGGGCAGGCAACCAGCTGCCGTGGGCGATGTTCTACGAGAGCTACCATCGGGCCGACATCGTGTCGAAAGGTGACACCCTCAGCCTGCCCGAACTGCGTGGCGACCTCTCGCTGGTGTCGTCGGTAGAGGGTATGAACGATGTGCTGAGCCGCAGGTATCATTCGGAGATCTCGCTCGACACGCTTTCACAATATGTCGACAGTTTGCTCAGTGTGGTGAACCTCAATCGTGATTTTACTATCCTCGAGGTCGATGGAAAGGGTAAAACGTTGCGCCGCAGCAACGACCAGCAGTCGTCGACGGCCCTTCTGACGCGTGTGTTCAGCATCCGCCGCGACCAGTCGCGAGGCATCCAGCTGGCCCTCAATAATCCTTATCCTGAGCTGGCACGGCGACTCAGTCCCCTCTTCCTGGCCAGTGCGATTATCCTCATCCTCTTTGGTGCCATCCTGATGCGGCTGCTGCGCTACCTCGACGAGCAGCGGCTGATGTCAGAGCTGCGAAACGATTTCAGCTATGCGATGGTCCACGATATGAAGTCGCCCCTGTCGAGCATCATCATGGGTGCCCGTTTCCTGCATAGTGGAAAGGTAGACGACAAACCGCAGATCAAAGAGAAATACTACGCCATCATCGAGAGCGAGGCCGAGCATCTGCTGGCGCTGGTCAATAAACTGCTTACCATCTCGAAGCTTGAAAACAAGAAACTCATCTTGAATAAGCAGAACGTGAACCTTGAGCCTATCATCGATGATATCATAGAGAAGGCGAAGGCCAAGGCGGAGAAACCCATCGACTTCACCGTCGACCTGCTCGTACATCATGTGCTGGCCGACCAGCAGTATCTTGCAGAGGCCATCTCAAACCTCGTCGACAATGCTATTAAATACTCCAAGGATGAGGTTGCCATCTGTATCACCACTCAGGAGAACGACAAGTACGTGCTGCTCCGTGTGCGGGATAACGGCATCGGCATCTCCCGCGATGACCAGCGCATCATCTTTGATAAGTTCGGGCGTGCTGCTGTCCACGAACAGAACCGCAAGGGAGGCGTCTCGGGTTTCGGACTCGGACTGAACTACGTAGACCAGGTGATGCAGGCTCATGGCGGAAAAGTCACCGTACAGAGTGAAAAGGGTCACTACTCGGAGTTCACATTACATATTCCTAAGGGGTAAGAATTCTCTAATATCCAAAGTCTTGATAATAACAATATACCTATGATTAAACTACTCTTGGTTGAAGACGATGCCTCGCTGGCTTATATCGAGAAGACAGGACTCGAAGACATCATTGGCGGCTACACCGTGACCACCGCCGAGAATGGTCGTGAGGGCTTGAAGGCCTGGGAGGAGACGAAGCCCGACGTGATAATCTCTGATATCGACATGCCCGTGATGAACGGCTTCGAGATGGTGGAGCGCATCCGTGAGACCGATCAGGATGTGATCATTATCTTCACCTCGGCCCTCACGTCGCCCAACGATGTGAAAGCGGGTTACCGTCTGGGTATCAACAACTACGTGAAGAAGCCCTTCGTACCAGAAGAACTCGATGCCCACATTCAGGCACTGATGAAGATGCGAGGCGGCGCGAGGACGCAGAAAGAGACCAGCCACTACCGTCTTGGC
>OCTX012033926.1_pt1 | contig 11601 bp, 8 predicted proteins | sample 1539691 | NCBI WGS metagenome assembly OCTX01 (sample SAMN02144231, study PRJEB22623) | gut metagenome | biome: sheep rumen | host: Ovis aries | place: New Zealand | reverse complement strand
CTCCACGAAAATTAGTAGCCTCTCCACGAAAATTACTCATTGCTCCACGAAAATTAGTAGCCTCTCCATGGAAATTACTCATTTCTTTCCAAAACAATCATCTGTGTCATAGTTCCTCGTGCGCGTGTGTATATATGGCTTTCTTCAGAAACATCCCGCACATCCCGCACATCTCGCACGTAAACCGACAGTCTGCTCGGTTTATCTCGCACGTAACTGACACTTTGCTCGTTTTATCTCGCACGTAGCTGACACTTTGTAACTACTGTTACACGCCCTTCCCACACCTAACTGTTGCAGCAATAAGGTGGCTTCATGCTGTGTTGAAATATTTTCACGTGCGAGATGTGCGGGATGTGCGGGTTGTTTTTTTTGTTAGCCTATCTATACGCGTGCGTATTGACTTCGACGATGCGTCACCATTTTTTGCGCGGATGTCGGATTAGAAATACGACTAAAAAGACGGGACATGCGGCGAGTCGTGGCGTGCCTTTTTGGATTATTATCATTTTAGACACCCCCTGCTTCTGAGGGGCTTGGGGAGGCCCTCAGGGAGACCCTTAGAAGATGCGGCGCGAAATGCGGAGGTTGATGACGGGGTACGCCTTGAAGGCAGTGAGGATGTCGGTATAGCGCCCCACGTTGCCATTCATGTTCTCGATGTCCTTCGAGAGGTTGGTGCCGTCGTGCGTGATGATGTCCGGCTCGCCGCCCCAGAACATGACGCCACAGTCGAAGCCGATGTGGTAGCGGTCGTCGCCCTTGAGCAGGCGCCCTTTGTAGCCGAAGCCGATGTAGGGCTTGAAGTTGTTGACGTAGGCATTGGCGCGCACCATGCTGTTGGCGTCCGGCTCCATGCGGTACGGCTCGCCGGCGCGGTGGATGACGTTGCCGAACTGATCGACGACGTCGTGAGCGTAGTTGCCCACGCGTACCCCCATGCGCCCGTTGTTCACCACGCGCTGCTCGATGAGCGGGTCGAGGTACTCGTCGTCATAGATGGGTGTGGGGTTCATCAAGACATAGTCCTGATAGGACACGTCATAGATGTGGTTGTACATGCCCATGGCGAAGAGCGACGGCGCGTCCTCGGTGATGTTGTATGCCTCGGCAATCTGCTTCGGTCCCCAGAAGAATCCGCCGGTGATGTACCAGTGCTTGTTGCGGAAGGGATGAACATCGACCATGAGTTTGAAGTTCCACATGGTAGGCTTGCCGGTCATCTCGATGTCGCCATCGACGCGGTAACCGGTCAGCTGCGTCATCAGCGACGACATACGCTCGAACTTGCTCTCCAGGAGGTTGCCCTTGTCGTCGAACGACTGTATGTCGAAGTGCATGGAGTGCTCGAAGCGCGGCATGAAGTCGAAGCCGGTGCGCACGGTGAACAGGTTGCTGAGGGGGGCCTCGATGTCGAAGCCGATGCCCGTGGAGCCGAGGGTGAGCGACAGGTCGAGGTGGCCGAAGGCCTTGACGGCCGACGTAGTGGGAGCTTGCTGAGCCTGTGCGGTGGATGCCAGCAGTATTGCAAGCAGGATGCTGTATATCTTTTTCATAGCCGGTGCTTGTTTTGTTATTCTTGCTGCAAAATTAGGATAAAAAAGCGAGACAGCCAAAAAAAAGCGCGAAAAGTGGGCGAATTATGCATTTATTTGGAAAAAAGCTTTGTTTTTAAGGATATTTTCGCTATATTTGCAGAAATGTTAACACAAAGAAAAAGTGACAATGATGAAAAGAATAGCAATGCTGCTGGCTTTGGCCGGTATGGCGCATGGCGTGATGGCGCAAGACGACGACATGACGATGGAAGGCGGCGACATGTCGTCGGGCGAGAAGTATAGCGTGACCACCAACTCGTTCTGGAGCAACTGGTTCGTACAGGGCAACGTGACGTGGAACGCATGGTATGGTGTGGGCGAGCGGTCGCTGGTGGCCCCGTTCCACAAGTTTCCCGTCGGTGGCGGTCGCGGGCATACGGGCCTGGGCTTCTCGTTTGCCATCGGCAAGTGGTTCACGCCCGGCATCGGTCTGCGCACGAAGGTGAACGCCTGGCGCAAAGGGTCGAAGTACGACGTAGGCGGCGTGACCATCGACCCCGACAAATACTGGACGGTCAACGAGCACGTGCTCTTCAACCTGACCAACCTGCTGCTCGGCTATCAGGAGCAGCGACTGTGGAACCTCATACCCTACGTGGGTGCCGGCGTGTCGCGCAATATGACGCAGCGGGCGTACAGCACCGACCTGAGCCTTGGTGTGCTGAACACCTTCCGGCTGTCGAAGCGGTTGGCCGCCAACGTGGAGATAGGGTGGAACAGCTACGAGGGCAGCGGACTGGCCCTGAAGAACCGTCCGCAGCAGTTCACGCTGGAGGTAGGACTGACCTACCGGTTAGGAGTGTCGAAATGGAACAAGGCCCCCGACGTGGAGGGCATGCGGGCCATGTCGCAGGCCGAGATGGACGCGCTGAACGCCCAGCTGGCCGATGCCGAGAGTGAGAACGCCCGTCTGAAGAAGCTGCTGGTCAACCAGCCGAAGACCGAGACGCAGGCCGTGCAGGAAGCCCCGGCAGTGCAGACGGTGACGAAGGTGGTGGCTGCGCCGGTGTCGGTGTTCTTCCGTCTGGGTCAGGCTGTCATCGCCTCGCGGAAAGACCTGCAGAACGTGGCCGAGCTGGCGAAGATGGCCCGCGAGCACGGGGCGACGCTGGTGGTGACGGGCTATGCCGACAGCGCCACGGGCAGTGCCGACGGCAACCGCCGGCTGTCGCAGCAGCGTGCCGACGCCGTGGCTGCCGAGCTGGTGAAGATGGGCATCGCCCGCGACCGGATAGAGACGGTGGCTGCCGGCGGTGTCGATACGCTGGCCCCGCAGGACTACAACCGCCGCGCCACGGTAGAGCTGAAATAGTGTTTTCTTCAATCAGATGCCTGTTGTAAAAAACATGGAAGGTAGGTGGTGAAATTATTTGGTGTTATGGAAAACATTTAGTATCTTTGCAGCGGTAATTCACTAACCAACAAAAACGAGAACAATGATTTGGAATGAAACCGTGGAATGCATGGACCGCGAACAGCTGCGCGACATCCAGAGCATCCGACTGAGAAAGATGGCGGAGTATGTGTATCACAACACGCCCTTCTATCGTAAGAAATTTCAGGAGATGGGCCTCGAACCGGGCGACATCAAGAGCATCGACGACATCGTGAAGCTGCCGTTCACCAACAAGCTCGACCTGCGCGACAACTATCCCTTCGGACTGGCCGCCGTGCCGATGTCGCAGATAGTGCGCATCCATGCGTCGAGCGGCACCACGGGCAAGCCTGTCGTCGTGCTGTACACCCGTAAGGACCTGGCCATGTGGGCCGAGAGCATCTCGCGCGCCTTCACAGCCTACGGCTGTACGAAGGACGACATCTTCCAGGTGAGCTACGGCTACGGCCTGTTCACCGGCGGACTGGGCGCCCACGACGGCGCCACGAACATCGGGGCCAGCGTGATACCCATGTCGAGCGGTAACACGCAGAAGCAGATCACGCTGATGCACGACTTCGGAGCCACCGTGCTGTGCTGCACGCCGTCGTATGCCATGTTCCTGGGCGAGGCCATGCAGGAGAGCGAGTGGGCGCGCGACGAGTTCCGTCTGAAGATAGGTGCCTTCGGTGCCGAGCCGTGGACGGAGAAGATGCGCGTGAAGCTGGAGCAGACCCTGGGCATCAAGGCCTACGACATCTACGGACTGTCGGAGATAGCCGGTCCGGGCGTGGGCTACGAGTGTGAATGCCAGCACGGCACCCACCTGAACGAGGACTATTTCTACCCCGAGATACTGAACCCCGAGACCGGCGAACCCATGCCCGAGGGTCAGCTGGGCGAGCTGACGTTCACCCACCTGACGAAGGAGGGCATGCCGCTGCTGCGCTACCGCACGCACGACCTGACGGCCTTGCACTACGACAAATGTTCGTGCGGGCGCACGCTGGTACGTATGGACCGCATCCTGGGCCGTTGCGACGACATGCTGATTATCCGTGGCGTGAATGTGTTCCCGTCGCAGATAGAGGATGTCATCCTGAAGCAGCAGGAGTTCGAGCCGCACTATCTTCTGACCGTCGATCGCGTGAACAATACCGACACCAGCGAGCTGAAGGTGGAGGTGAAGGATGAATACTTCACCGACGACATGGCCACGATGGTGGGTCTGCAGAAGAAACTGGAAGGCGAGCTGCGCAGCGTCATCGGCCTCGGATTCAAGATCAAGCTGGTGGAGCCGAAAGGCATCGAGCGCTCGACGGGCAAGGCCAAGCGCGTGATAGACAACCGCAAGCTATAGCCACAGCGGAAAAACGGAATCCCGTAATATCGGAATCCCGTAATCCCGTAATTCCGTAATCCCGTAATCCCCGTAATCCCGCAATCCCGTAATCCCGAAATAAAACAATAAATATTATGTTAGCAAAACAATTATCAGTCTTTTTGGAGAATAAGTCGGGCCGCCTGACGGAGGTGACCGACGTGTTGGGCGATGCAGGTGTCAACCTCTCGGCCATGAGTATTGCCGACAACTCGGACTTCGGCATCCTGCGCTGTATTGTGAGCGACCCCGACAAGGCCTACCAGGTGCTGAAGGAAGCCCACTTTGCCGTGAAGATTACCGACGTCATCGGTTTCACGTGTCCGAACACCAGCGGCTCGCTGGCCAAGGTGCTGAAGATGCTATCGGAGGCCGGCGTGTTCATCGAGTATATGTACTCGTTTGCCAATGGCGACGTGGCACATGTGGTCATCAGGCCTACCGACCTGGAAAGCTGCGAGCGCATCTTGTCGGAGAAGAAGGTGGACCTGCTGGCCGCCAGCGACCTCTACCGGCTCTGAAGCGGGGCTTGCGGGGCGCGTCATCGCTGCAAGACATTAAAAAATGTGAAAAAACGGTGCAAAGGTTTGGCGGTTTCAAAAAAACTGCTTACCTTTGCACCCGCTTACGACAAGAAGCGCGGCGCAAGCCAATTTCCGTGAGCATATTGAGGGCGCTTAGCTCAGCTGGTTTAGAGCATCTGCCTTACAAGCAGAGGGTCGGCGGTTCGAATCCGTCAGCGCCCACACCACAGGAGAAGTCTCGGACAGGGTTCGGGACTTTTTTATTGGCGGCAGGCGTGTCTCCTTATATGGGCTCAAGCGAAATTTAGTGGCTCAAGCGATTATATGTGCGGCAGGATGGCATTTCCGGGTCAGCGGATTTTCGATAAATATCAAAAAATCAAAAAATAGTAGGACAAAGTAGAAAATTCTGCCTCGTAGCTTCACGTTTCTCATTTATTCTTCGTAACTTTGCAGCCGCAAAAGGATATAGCTATATTATTATATTATAAGGTATTTGGAAAAACCCATGGAATTGAATGCATTGACAGCCATCTCGCCTATTGATGGCCGTTACAGGAGTAAGACAGAACCGTTGTCAGGATACTTTTCAGAGTATGCGCTTATTCGCTATCGTGTGCGGGTGGAGATAGAATACTTCATCGCGCTCTGCGAGATGCCCTTGCCACAGCTGGAAGGCTTCGACCATAGCCTCTTCGAGCCGCTGCGCGATGTCTATCGCCAGTTCTCGGAGACCGACGCACGGCGCGTGAAGGAGATAGAGCAGACCACCAACCACGACGTGAAGGCCGTGGAGTATTTTATCAAGGAGAAGATAGATGCGTTGGCAAGTAGCAAGGGCGTTGACTTATCCACCTACAAGGAGTTCATCCACTTCGGGCTGACCTCGCAGGACATCAACAACACGTCGGTGCCCCTGTCGGTGAAGGAAGCCCTGGAAGAGGTGTACTACCCCATGGTGGAAGAGCTGATAGAACAGCTGAACGACTATGCCGAGCAGTGGAAGAACGTGGCCATGCTGGCCAAGACGCACGGGCAGCCGGCATCGCCGACACGTCTGGGCAAGGAAATCATGGTGTATGTCTATCGACTGGAGGAACAGCTGCGCTCGCTGAAGGACACGCCCATCACCGCCAAGTTCGGCGGAGCCACGGGCAACCTGAACGCCCACCATGTGGCCTACCCGCAGTACGACTGGCGCGAGTTTGCCAACAGCTTCGTCAGCGAGAAGCTGGGACTGGAGCGCGAGCAGTGGACCACGCAGATATCGAACTACGACTGGCTGGGAGCCATTTTCGATGCCATGCGCCGCATCAACACCATCATCATCGACCTCGACCGCGACTTCTGGATGTATATCTCGATGGAGTATTTCAAGCAGAAAATCAAGCAGGGAGAGGTGGGCAGCAGTGCCATGCCGCACAAGGTGAACCCCATCGACTTCGAGAACTCGGAGGGTAACCTGGGCATCGCCAATGCCGTGCTGCAGTTCCTGGCACAGAAGTTGCCGGTAAGTCGGCTGCAGCGCGACCTGACCGACTCGACGGTGCTGCGCAACGTGGGCGTGCCCATGGGTCATGCGCTGATAGCCCTGCAGAGCACGCTGAAGGGGCTGCGCAAGCTGATACTGAACGAGGACAAGCTGCAGGAGGACCTGGAGAACACATGGGCCGTGGTGGCCGAGGCCATTCAGACCATCCTGCGCCGCGAGGCCTATCCGCACCCCTACGAGGCCCTGAAGGCACTGACGCGCACGAACCAGAAGATGACCGAAGAGACCATCCATGCCTTTATTCAGGACTTGGCGGTCGGCGACGACGTGAAGGCGGAGCTGATGGCCATCACACCATGGAACTACACCGGCATGTAACGCAAGAGAGACATATACACATAGCATAAACACAGAGAAAAAACACATTCATATTAACAAACCACACAAAGGAGAGCCGTGAGGCACTCAAAGCTAAGAAAGGAAAGAACGATTATGGAATTAGAAAACGAGAAGAAGAACGAAGAGCAGGCTGCCGAGCAGCAGTCGGGCAACAGTCAGCAGAGTGGGCAGCAGAGTGGCCAGCAGGGATACCGTCAGGGACGCTCGCCGCGCCCGCGTATCCATCAGCCGCGCCCGTACTCGGGTGGTCAGGGCGGCTACAACCGTAACCAGAACCAGGAGGAGGGCGGCTTCCGTCCCGAGGGCTTCGGAGCCGGTCTGTCGGGTGGCGCCCCCCAGCGTGGCGGCTACCGTCCGCGTAACAACTACAACAACAATGAGGGGGGCTACCGTCCGCGTAACAACTATAACCAGGAGGGCGGCTATCGCCCGCGTAACAACGGCTACAACAGCGACGAGGGCTACCAGCCCCGTCAACAGGGTGGCTACCAGCCGCGCCAGCAAGGCGGCTACCGTCCGCGTAACAACTACGGACAGGAGGGTGGCTACGGTCAGCAGCGCCAGGGTGGCTACGGTCAGCAGCGTCAGGGTGGCTACGGTCAGCAGCGCCAGGGTGGCTATGGTCAGCAGCGTCAGGGTGGCTACCAGCAGGGTGGCTATCAGCAGCGTCAAGGCGGCTATGGTCAGCAGCGCCAGGGTGGCTATGGTCAGCAGCGCGGCGGCTATCGTCAGCATACTCCCGGCTATGATCCCAATGCCAAATATTCGCTGAAGAAGCGTATCGAGTATAAGGAGGAGAACTACGATCCCAACGAGCCCCTTCGTCTGAATAAGTTCCTGGCTAATGCAGGTGTCTGCAGTCGTCGTGAGGCTGACGAGTTCATCACAGCAGGTGTCGTCAAGGTCAATGGCGAGGTGGTTACCGAGCTGGGCACCAAGGTGCTGCGCACGGACGAGGTGTTGTTCCACGATCAGCCCGTCAAGATGGAGAAGAAGGTCTATGTGCTGTTGAACAAGCCCAAGGATTATGTTACCACCAGTGACGATCCTCAGCAGCGTAAGACGGTGATGGACCTGGTGAAGGGAGCCTGCGAGGAACGCATCTATCCTGTTGGTCGTCTGGACCGCAACACCACAGGTGTACTGCTTCTTACCAACGATGGCGACCTGGCTTCTAAGCTGACTCATCCTAAGTTCCTGAAGAAGAAGATTTACCACGTATATCTCGACAAGGCCGTTACAGCTCACGATATGCAGCAGATTGCCGAGGGTATTACCCTTGACGATGGCGATATCAAGGCTGATGCTATCGAGTATGCCAGCGATACTGACAAGAAGCAGGTTGGCATTGAGATTCACTCTGGTAAGAACCGCATCGTGCGCCGTATCTTCGAGAGCCTTGGCTACAAGGTTGTGAAGCTTGACCGCGTGCAGTTTGCTGGTCTTACCAAGAAGAACATCCGTCGCGGTGACTGGCGCTACCTCACTGAGGAAGAAGTCGACCGCCTGCGCATGGGAGCTTATGAATAAAGTTCAGTAGGCCGAGGCTGAGCCTCGGCTTACACAATAAATAAGATTATGAAAAGAACAAAGATAATTGACGTACTGAAGAGTACCGAGTTTGGAAAAGAAGTTTGTGTGAAGGGCTGGGTGCGCACGCACCGTAGTTCGAAGGCTGTCGACTTCATCGCGCTGAACGATGGTTCTACCATCAAGAATGTACAGATTGTCGTTGACCCTGCCAAGTTTGACGAGCAGCTGTTGAAGGACATCACCACAGGTGCCTGCATCAATGCTGAAGGTGTGCTGGTAGAGAGCCAGGGTGCTGGTCAGACCAGTGAGATCCAGGCCACCAAGTTGGAGGTCTATGGTCTCTGCGGCAACGACTACCCCATGCAGAAGAAGGGCCAGTCGTTCGAGGCTATGCGTAAGAATGCCCATATGCGCCTGCGTACCAATACGTTTGGTGCTGTGATGCGCATCCGTCACAACATGGCGATGGCCATCCACACCTATTTCCACGAGCATGGCTTCTTCTACTTCCACACCCCGCTGATTACTGCCAGCGACTGTGAGGGAGCAGGCAATATGTTCCAGGTAACTACCAAGAACCTCTACGACCTGAAGAAGGATGAGCAGGGCAAGATTATCTACGATGACGACTTCTTTGGCGAGCAGACCTCGCTGACCGTTTCAGGTCAGCTGGAGGGCGAACTGGGAGCTACTGCTCTGGGTTCCATCTACACCTTTGGTCCTACGTTCCGTGCAGAGAACAGCAATACTCCTCGCCACTTGGCCGAATTCTGGATGGTAGAGCCCGAGGTGGCTTTTCTCGACCAGGAAGAGCTGATGGACTTGGAGGAAGACTTCATCAAATACTGCGTGCGCTGGGCACTCGACAACTGCAAGGATGACCTCGCCTTCCTCAATCAGATGATTGACAAGACCCTCATCGCACGTCTGGAAGGCGTGCTGAAGGAGACCTTCGTCCGCCTGCCCTATACTGAGGGTATCAACATCCTGCAGGAAGCCATTAAGAACGGCAAGAAGTTTGAGTTCCCCTGCAACTGGGGCGACGACCTTGCCAGCGAGCACGAGCGCTACCTCGTCGAGGAGCACTTCAAGAAGCCGGTTATCATGACCGACTATCCCAGCAGCTTCAAGTCGTTCTATATGAAGCAGAACGAAGCGCAGGGTGAGGGTAGTGTAGGCTACAAGGGTGCTGTGGCTCCTGGTCCTACGATGCAGGGTACCGACGTGCTGTTCCCTCAGATTGGCGAGATCATCGGTGGTTCTGTCCGTGAGGAGAGCTACGACAAGCTGATGGCCGAAATCAAGCGTCGTGATATGGATATGACCCATCTGTGGTGGTACATTGATACCCGCCGTTGGGGTTCATGCCCCCATGCAGGTTTCGGACTTGGTTTCGAGCGTTTGATTTTGTTCGTTACAGGTATGCAAAACATCCGCGACGTCATCCCATTTCCGCGTACTCCGAAGTCGGCAGAGTTCTAAAATTGCAAAATATGCTGCATTTCTTAAAATATGTTCCAAATTTCGTAAAAAAAGTTTGGAACATATTTCTTTTTTACTTATCTTTGCAGACATGAAATACAAATTAACTCATTTAAACAATAAAACTTAAACAATAAAACGACTATGAAGAAATTACTGACTTTTTGTGGTTTAGTGCTGCTGTCTTTGAGCGCTTCTGCTCAGGTGAAACTCGGTGTTGGTGCTGGTGTGGGTACAACAGGTATCGCGTTGGATGCTTCACTGATGGTTGGCAAGTATGTTGGTGTTCGTGGTGGTGTGGACATCATGCCACAGATTAAAGTGAAGACTGACATTAATCTGGGTACCAAGGCTGCATCGGCTAACATGGCACAGCTGACAGAGAAAGCCAATCAGATTAACGCAGCTTACAAGGCAATGCACCCAGGTGCAGGTGATGTGATTGACATGTCTAATCCTATCTTCAATAACAAACTGCCAGAAAAGATGGATGTCGAGGGTAAGCTGAAGAATACGACGGGTCACTTGCTGGTAGACCTCTATCCTGGAGGTGGTTCTTTCCACTTCACTCTTGGTGCTTACTTTGGTCCCGACGAGGTTGTCCAAGTCTATAATAAGGAAGACGGCTTCCTGAGCCCCATCACCCAGTGGAATGAGGCTGTTCGCAACCCAGACCCCAGCTATGCAGCATATATAGCAGGTCAGGAGATGATTGGCGCTAAGATTGGCAAGTACTTCTTTACACCAGACCCCGCAGATAAGGGCAATGTAGAGGCAAATATTAAGGTTAAGGGTTTCCGTCCCTACTTAGGTCTTGGCTTTGGTCGTGCCGTTCCCAAGAAGCGCATCGGTTGCCAGTTTGACCTGGGCGTACAGTTCTGGGGCAAGCCCGAGATTATTGCTCCTACCTACGAGAATGGTGTCTACAAGAAGCAGACCATTGAAGAAGGTGATGTAGAAGGTGACGGTGGTGCAGCCATCAAGACCGTTTCTAAGATTGCCGTTTATCCCGTGCTGAATTTCCGTCTCGTAGGCCGTATCTTCTAAAGGTGCTTATTGCAACATTGCAACGCAACGCCACACTCATACCTTCAGGTGTGAGAACGCAACGCTTTTTGAAAAATAATAATCGCTCAAGGAGAAATCCCTGAGCGATTATTTTTGTTATGCTGAGAGCTTGCGCCAGTGGGGACGCTTGTCGGAGCCGAGTTCGGAGATGGGTATTTCCTCGATGAAGTGCTCCGATTTCCAGCGACAGACGATGCTACGGTAGGTGGAGTCCTCGTAGTTGGCACCCTTGGCGAGTTTTACATCATCCAACGTGAAGGTCTGGGGCAGGCGATCGAAGGTGCAGCTGTTGCTGACGCGCCCCAGTGTGGTCTGGCTTTTAGCCTGCTGAGCTTCCATCATCTGACTGAGCAGGTGCTGCTGGTTGTGGAGCACGTAGTCGGCCATCATGAGCATGAAGTCCACGCAGGCCTTTGACTCCTTCTCGCAACCACTCAGCAGGTGGAAGACGACGGCACAGCGGAAGGCTATGACGGCCGAACGCTTGCGCAATTCGTCCATAGCTTCGTCCATGTTCTTCATGGCCAGCAGTCGCTTCTCTTCCAGCCACTGGTTGATTTTCTTGCGCAGTCGTGGAGTGTCTACGAAGCCAGTCATCTCCTGCAGTCGCTTGGCAGCATCCCAGACCACCTGCTTCTGTTGTTCCGTCATGGGTGTGTACTTAGGAATGGAGCAGAAGCGCGTATCGGGCATCTCTGACATCAGTACACGACCTGCCAAGCCGTTCTCCACATTCTCGCGATTGAAAC
>OCTX011870817.1_pt1 | contig 11604 bp, 8 predicted proteins | sample 1539691 | NCBI WGS metagenome assembly OCTX01 (sample SAMN02144231, study PRJEB22623) | gut metagenome | biome: sheep rumen | host: Ovis aries | place: New Zealand | reverse complement strand
GCGAGAGCGACGAGCTGGTGCGCAAGCTCAGCCTGAAGTCGAGCCAGGGCGGCTATAAGGTCAGCGTCATCTGGCTGCCCGAGCGCATGAACCTGGAGTGCGCCAACAAGCTGCTGAAACTCATTGAGGAACCGCCGCAGCAGACGGTGTTCCTCATGGCCTGCAATGAGCCCGACCTGCTGCTCGAGACCATACGCAGCCGCGTGCAGCGCATTGATGTGAAGAAGCTGCCTGCCGCCGTCATGGAGCAGGCACTGACAGAGCGGCGAGGCATAGCCCCCGAGCTGGCACAGCGGCTGGCGCGCCTGGCAGGAGGATCGTGGCTCAGGGCATTGCAGGAGCTGCAGGCCGGCAACGAGAACGAGCAGTTCCTCGAGCTCTTCATACAGCTCATGCGTCAGGCTTACCTGCGCGACGTGAGGGGCATGAAGGCATGGAGCGAGACGATGGCCGCCTTCGGGCGAGAGAAGCAGAAACGGTTCCTGGCTTACTTCCTACGCATGACGCGCGAGAGCTTCATGTACAACTTCCACCAGCAGGAGCTGACGTACATGACACAGGCAGAGGAGAACTTCGCACGCAACTTCGCACGCTTCGTCAACGAGGCCAACGTGCTCGGCATCTACGACCTGGTGAACCTCGCCATACGCGACATAGGGCAGAACGCCAACGCGAAGATCGTGTTCTTCGACCTGGCCCTGCAGATGATAGTGCTGCTCCTGCAGAAATAATATACTTCATCTACCAAATATACTACATCTACCAAATATACCAAAAAGATGGACACCAAGAAAGAATACCCCATACGCACCGGCTGCGACCGTGGCCTCTGCTCGGCAGCCATAGGCCGTCAGGACCGCCAGCTGAATACCTACGACTGGCTGGCCGACGTGCCGGGCAACGCCGAGAGTACAGACCTCGTGGAGGTGCAGTTCAAGCACACACGCAAGGGCTACTACCACAACGTGAACAACCTGCCGCTGAAGAAGGGCGACATCGTGGCCGTGGAGGCTAACCCGGGCCACGACATCGGCGTGGTGACCCTGACCGGACGGCTGGTGCACCTGCAGCTGAAGAAGGCCAACCTGAAGAGCGAGGACGACATCAAGCGCATCTACCGTCTGGCACGGCAGATTGACATGGACAAATACCGCGAGGCAAAGGCACGCGAGCACGAGACGATGATCGAGAGCCGCGAGATAGCCAAGGGCCTGGGACTGCAGATGAAGATAGGCGACGTGGAGTACCAGGGCGACGGACAGAAGGCCATCTTCTACTACATCGCCGACGAGCGCGTCGACTTCCGCCAGCTCATCAAGGACCTCGCTGCAGCCTTCCACGTGCGCATAGAGATGAAGCAGATCGGCGCGCGCCAGGAGGCCGGCCGCATAGGCGGCACAGGACCCTGCGGACGCGAGCTGTGCTGCGCCACGTGGATGAAGAACTTCGTCAGCGTCAGCACCAGCGCCGCACGCTTCCAGGACATATCGCTCAACCCCCAGAAGCTCGCAGGCATGTGCGCCAAGCTGAAGTGCTGCCTCAACTACGAGGTCGACGACTACATAGAGCACGGACGGCAGCTGCCCAGCCGCGACGCCGTGCTGCAGACGCAGGATGCCGACTACTTCTTCTTCAAGGCCGACATACTGGCGGGGCTCGTCACCTACAGCACCGACAAGCGCATAGCTGCCAACCTGGAGACCATCACCGCACAGCGTGCCAAGGACATCATCGAGATGAACCGTCAGGGAGAGAAGCCCCTCAGCCTGCAGCCCGACGACCAGCGCAAGGAGCCGCAAGGACCCGTCGACCTGCTGGCCGGCGACAGCATCACCCGCTTTGACAAGGCCAAGAAGAAGAAAAAGAAGAAGAAGGGAGCCTCGGCACAGTCAGACAATGCCGACACCCCCAAGGACGGCGAGCCTAAGCGCGAGGAGCCGAAGAAGGCTGAGCCAAGGCGCGACGAGCCGAAACGCGAGGAACGCAGGCGGACAGAGCCGAAGCGCGAGGGTGCCAGGAAAGACGAGCAGAAGCGCGAGGAACCCAGGCGCGACGAGCCGAAGCGTGAGGAACCCAGGAAAGACGAGCCGAAGCGTGATGAGCCGAAGAAGAACAGCGACGCCACGCAGGCATAGCCTTGCCGTCCTGCTGCCCCTGCTGCTCATAGTGGCAGCGGCTTGCTCACGGTTGCCGCGTTACAGCCACTTCGAGCATGTCGATGCCGAAGGATGGCGACGCATGGACACACTCCATTTCTGCGTGCCCCTGCCTGACGATGCTCCGTGCAGGCTGCGCCTGGACCTGCGCATCAACAGCCGCTATCCGTTCACCGAGGCAGTGCTGCGCATCAGCGGGCGACACACAGCCGACACGCTGGGCGCTCCGCAGCACACCGAGCTGGTGGCCTTCGACGTAGCTGACGGCGAGGGAAACCTGCGCGGACACGGACTCAGCCTGCATGAGTTCTCGGCTGCACTGCCCGATGCGGAACCCCATGGACGGGCCGACACGCTCTGCCTGAGCATCACTCACAACATGACGCTCAACCCACTGCCCGGCATCACCGATGTGGGCATCACCGCCGAGGACATCAGGCACTGAGTGGCCTGTTCATTCGCACGCGCACATGATATATTTACTCAACTTTAGCAAGTTGGGGAGTTAAAGGAGTTAAAGGAGTTAAAGGGAGTTAAAGGACAATAGTTCTTTCCCTAAAATTTCCACTCCTTGGCCAAATCAAGGGAAAAAGGTATCGTCCTTTAACTCCCTTTAACTCCTTTAACTCCCCCAATTTGAGCGAATGCGAAACTTGAATATATTTATAATGTTCATGTGCGCGTGCGCCTGTTTTCAGCTGACAGGGCATTTGGGCGTCCCGGCGTTTAGATAGTCGTCAGAGTTGTTCGTAAAATGCCGCCTGCAGGGCGTTTGAGACATCAGTGTAATTGTTTGATACATTTATGTACGCCTTTTTGAACTATTTTGCGTACTTTTGCGGCAAAATAAAAAACTAAACCAATATGAAGAAACTTATTTCTCTTTTCTTCACGCTCCTATGCGGCTCGCCTGCATTCCTGCACGCTGCCGACCGCTTTGTCAGTTTCCAGCCGCAGCAGGGCAGCACGGCACTCTGTACCGATGCCATTAGCTATAGCGAGCAGGACTATGAGGGCGTGCTCATAGCCATTGGCCAGTTGAAAACCGACATCAGCCGCACGCTCAGCCAGCCCTGTGCCGACGGCCTCCGACTGCTCATAGGCACCGTGGGCCGCAATGCCGACATCGACCGATTGCTGAAGCAAGGGCTGCTGCCCGACCTGAAGGGCCGCCGCGAGAAGTTCATCATCAGCACAACGGCGCTGCCGGGCACGCTGGTCATTGCCGGCAGCGACCGCCGAGGCACCATCTACGGCATATACGAGCTGTCAGAACAGCTCGGCGTGTCGCCCTGGTACTGGTGGATGGACGTGCCCATTGAAGCCCATCAGCGCGCATATATAAAGAACGGAGACTACACCGATGGCGAGCCGGCCGTGGAGTTCCGCGGACTGTTCCTCAACGACGAGGCGCCCTGCCTCACATCGTGGGTGAAGAACACATGGGGCACCAACTACGGCGACCACCGCTTCTACGAGAAGGTCTTCGAGCTCATCCTGCGACTGCGCGGCAACCTGCTCTGGCCTGCCATGTGGAGCTGGGCCTTCTATGCCGATGACCCCGAGAACGGCAAGACCGCCGACCGCATGGGCATCATCATGGGCACCAGCCACCACGAGCCCATGGCACGCAACCACCAGGAGTATGCACGGCGGAGAAAGGACTGGGGTCCCTGGAACTACCAGACCAACCAGCAGCGACTGGACCAGTTCTTCCGTGAAGGCATAGAGCGCATGAAGGGCACCGAGGACATGGTGACCATAGGCATGCGCGGCGACGGCGACGAGGCCATGAGCGAGGAGGCCGACACCAAGCTGATGCAGCGCATAGTGCAGAACCAGCGCCGCATCATCAAGGAGGTGACGGGGCGCCCTGCCAAGGAGACCACACAGGTGTGGGCACTCTACAAGGAGGTGCTCGACTACTACGACAAGGGCATGCGCGTGCCCGACGACGTCATCATGCTGCTTTGCGACGACAACTGGGGCAACGTGCGGCGCGTGCCCCCTCTGGCTGCTGACAAAGCTAAGGCCCCGGCCCACAAGGGCGGATGGGGACTGTACTACCACGTGGACTATGTGGGTGCACCGCGCAACACGAAGTGGCTCAATGTGACGCCCGCACAGAACATGTGGGAACAGCTGACGCTGGCCTACGACTACGGCATACAACGCATGTGGATACTGAACGTGGGCGACCTGAAGCCCATGGAGTACCCCATACAGCTGTTCATGGACATGGCGTGGAAACCCCAGTCGGTGAACCTCGACGTCGTGGCCACCCACACCAGGCCCTTCTGCGCCCAGCAGTTCGGCGAGGAGCAGGCCGACGAGGCCGCCCGCCTGCTGAACCGTGCCTCGAAGCTGGCCGGACGCTGCACCGCCGAGATGCTCGATGCCAAGACCTATAACCTGGAGACGGGCGAGTGGCGGCAGGTGGCCGACGACTACATGCGCTTAGAGGCTGAGGCCCTGAGGCAGTACCTCACCCTGCGCCCCGAGCAGCGCGACGCCTACCAGCAGCTCATACTCTTCCCCATACAGGCCATGGCCAACGTACACCAGATGTACTACGCTCAGGCCATGAACCACAGGCTGGCGCAGGCCGGATCGCCCGAGGCCAACCTCTGGGCCGACCGCGTGGCGCAGGCCTTCCGCCGCGACTCGCTGCTCTGTGCCGCCTATAACAATGACATCAGCGGCGGCAAGTGGCGCGGCATGATGACGCAGAAGCACATAGGCTACAGGTCGTGGAACGACGATTTCCCCCGCGACATGATGCCCGCCACCCGCCGGGTGGACAACGCTGCGCAGGGAGGCTACACCTTCCAGATGGAGCAGGGCCGCGTGGTGATGGAGGCCGAGCACTACCACCAGGCGCAGGACGCCGCTGCGGCGCAGTGGACCGTCATACCCGACATGGGGCGCACGCTGAGCGCCGTGGCGCTGATGCCCTACACACAGCCCGTGGAGCAGGCCGCACTCACCTATCGCTGGAAAGGAGAGATGAAGGGCGAGGCAACGGTGCTCGTCGTCACCAAGTCGACACTCGACTTCCTGAACAAGGGCGGACTGTGCTACACCGTGCAGCTGGACGGCGGCGAGCCGGTGACGGTGAATTTCAACGCCAACCTGAACGAGAAGCCTGAGAACATCTACAGCATCTACTATCCCACCGTGGCCCGCCGCGTGGTGGAGAGCAAGGTGCAGCTGACGCCCGATGCCACGAAGCAGGAACACACGCTCACGCTGAGGCCGCTCGACCCCGCCATCGTCTTCGAGAAGATAGTGGTCGACGCCACGGGACAGATGCCCAAGACCTACCTCTTCGGCGACGAGTCGCCCTGTCAGCGATAGCCCATCAGGGCCCGTCCGGGGCCGTGGACAGAAAAAAACGGCTCTTTGTTTTGCCGTTTGCGAAAAAAATCTTACCTTTGCATAGTTATTTGTATAATATCTATGAGAAGGAAGATTTTTTCGTTTTTGGCAGCCGCTGCGATAGTGACGACTGCATCCGCACAGAGTAGCAGTTATTACGACACAAGGCACGAGGTGGGCATCACCATCGGGTCGGGGGCCACCACTGAGATTTTCAACGACCTGGCCGACTTCACCGAGATCATCGTCTCGACGCTTATCACCACCACAGCCACAGGAGGCTTCTACACCGGCAATGTCAGCTATGGCGACGAGAGCTACATCCCCACCATCAGCGCCGAGTACTACTACCACGTCAGCAAGCTGGTGGGCCTGGGCGGCTTCGTGGCCTTCAACGGCATGGACCGCGACATGTACGCAAACTGGAAGAATAATTCCACTGACGCTACGACTAAGGAGAAGATAGGCAAGGCCAGCCGCCGCAACCTGAGCATCGTGCCCACGGCAAAGTTCGACTGGCTGTGCAAGAAGAACTTCGGGGTGTATTCAAAGCTGGGCCTTGGCGTGAGCTTCATGCACGAGTCGCAGGATGCCGACGACAAGAGCAGCAAGGACTACAGCGATACCGACGCCGTGTTCAACTTCCAGCTCTCGCTGCTGGGCATGGAGTTTGGCGCTCCCCGCTTCCGTGGCTTCGTGGAGCTGGGCATGGGCGAGCAGGGCATACTGCTGGCCGGTCTGAAGTATAAGTTCTGAGGCTTTCCTCCTCACCTCGTCATGTTAGCAAATGCTTAAACAGTAACAACTTATGAGAAGATTCTTTGCACTTCTGCTCGTAACCGCCCTCAGCCTGGCAGCTATGGCACAGGGCAAGCTGACACCACAGGCGCAGCTGGGCATGAAGCTGCGCAAGGCCAAGGCAGAGCGGCTGGCAGCGCGCTCGCAGGGCCATGTGACGCAACCCTCAGCACAGCAGCGCATGCAGCTGGTGCTGACACTCGACGAGGGCAGCATGGCGCAGACCGCCCAGCGGCTGAAGGCTGCCGGCGCTGAGGTGTGCGCACGCCTGGGACGCCAGCTCGTGGTCAGCCTGCCCACCGACAGCGTCGAGGCACTGCAGCGCATAGAAGGCGTGCAGCGCATAGACCTGAGCCACAAGGGCAAGCTGAAGACCGACGTGGCCCGCAAAGAGACGGGTGTAGCCCAGCTCAACGGGCCGACGCTGCCTGCGGGCGCCACGGCCTATAGCGGCAAGGGCGTCACCATCTGCCTCATCGACGCAGGCTTCGACTTCCAGCATCCCGCCTTCAAGGATGCCCAGGGGCGCTCGCGCATCAAGTGCGTTTACCTCATGGGCGACAACGGCGGCAACAAGTTCACCGTCGACGACCCCGAGCTGGGCTCCTACACCTTCCCAGGCTCCGTCTACGACACGCCCGAGCTGATAGCCACGCTGACCACCGACGACGATGACGAGACCCACGGCACCCACACCGCAGGCATTGCCGCAGGCAGCCTGTCGCCGCAGGGCTTCGGAGGCATGGCTCCCGAGGCCGACCTGGTGCTGGTGCCCCTGGTGGAGACAGAGGTGGAGGGCTTCGACGAGCCAGACTCAGATGGCTATTTCGAGCTGGCACTGGCCTTCGTCTCAGCATACGCCGACAAGACCGACCAGCCCGTGGTGCTCAGCTGCAGTGCCAACAGCCACGAAGGGCCTCACGACGGAACAGGCACCATACCCATGGCCATCACCGAAGTTTCGAAGCACCTCGTGCCGGTGTTCTCGGCAGGCAACGAGGGCGGATACCCCATACACCTGTATCGTAAGTTCACGGCCCAGGAGCCGCAGGTGAAAACGTTGCTCATAGCCATGGCCGAGGACGAGATGAAGAAGTATGACTTCGTCGTCATGCCCAGCGTGGTGGGCTATGTGCGCACCGGCACCGAGGTGAGCGTACAGCTCTCGCTGAAGAAGATCAACCAGTTCACGGGGCGCCTGACCAACGTCTGGACATCGCAGAAGTGCACCGCCACGGCGGGCTGCGAGGAGCAGATGGTCGTAACCAACAGCGAGGATGTCGCCAGCCTGAAGAACACCTTTGAAGGAACGATAGCCGTGGGCGCCATGGAGGACGAGAACGGACGCCTCGTCATAGCCGCCAAGGCCGAGGGCGGCGTGAAGGGGCTCTGCTTATTCGAACTGACCGTCAGCGGAGCCGACGGCACCGAGGTGGACCTCTGGGACGAGTTGGCGGGCTTCGGCGGCGTGAACTTCGTGGGATTACCCGGATACGTCGACGGCGACAGCGACATGTCGGCCGGCGACTGGACTTGCATCGACGACGTCATCAGCGTGGGCGCATATTGTGCCAATACCATCTCGCGCAATCCGGAAGGCGAGGAGAAGGACACCTCTGTCAGCGACGATGACGATGATGACGATGACGGTGAGCTCGACGTGCTGAACGACATCGCCTTCTTCAGCAGCTACGGCACCTCGTTCAACGGCATCAGCCAGCCCCTGGTGTGCGCACCGGGCGTGAACGTAGTGTCGTCCATGAACCACTATGACATAGACTACATGACCTACGCCGACGGCATGCAGTGGCAGGGCTACCCCTACGGCGCCGAGAGCGGCACGTCGATGTCGTGCCCCGCAGTGGCCGGCATCGTGGCCTTGTGGATGCAGGCCAAGCCCGACATGACGCTCAGCGACGTGAAGAATGTCATCAGCCACACCGCTCGCAACGACAGCTTCACTGCCACCAATACCCAGCGCTGGGGATACGGAAAGATTGACGCCGTGGCAGGCATCAACTACATCGTCAATGGCACGGAGGCCATACGCAGCATCGCCGCCGGCGACGGCAGCACGACCACGACCTACGACCTGCAGGGCCGCCGCATCAGCGGCCGTCCCGCTTCAGGACTCTACATCAGCAACGGAAGGAAGGTGGTGCTACGTTAGTGGCACCACTCACCCCGCTTGTAATGCGGGCGCTGCATGCGTGCTGCCTCTACCAGTTTGGAGGCAGCACGATGTTTTCTATGCCGTGCGCTTCTGCAAACAGCGGGGATATTTCATCGTCGGTGAAGCCGGCGATGCCGCAGCCGATGCGGGTGACGAGGAACGTCAGCTCCGGGTGCTGCTGGGCAAAGCGGATGAACTCATCCACATACGGACGGATGGTCTCCACGCCGCCCTGCATCGTGGGTATGGCGTAGCTCTGTCCTTGCAGTCCTACGCCCTGGCCCATGACGGCTCCAAACTTGCGGTAGGCGATGTAGGCCGCACCACCGCCGTGCATACCCTTCAGGTTGCTGCCGAAGACGAAAATCTCGTTCGGCTCCAGCGATGTGATAAACTCTGGTGTCGTTCTCTTTTGTGTCATAGTCTCTGATGTGTTAAAGTCCATATCCTCGTGGGCCATTTCCTCGTATAGGGCGGTCTCGGCATAGGACGTCGGGGCAGGCATGGAAACCTCCCTGGCAATAGACTCGCCGTAGACGATGGCCCTTTCGTCCATCACCTCCACCAGGTCCAGGTCCATATCGAAGTTCTTGCGGAAGTAGGGCCTAATCACATCTGCCCCCACCGAGCCGGAGGCAGCCTGTGCTATATAGTTGACTGTTTTTTTAATGCACGTATGCGCGAAAGCGTTCAGAACATGAAGGCCACGCCGAGCCTGACGATGCCAAGACTGCCGTAGCCCAGCTCGCCCCACAGCGAGAACACGTCGCTGCCGATGGAGCCGCCTATGGCTGTCAGCTGGTAGGCCATGCGCCATTTCGTCTTCTCCGAAATGTCGGTTAATGTCGGCTCCGGATCGGTCGTCTCGGTGTTGGTCTGGTTGGTGTCAGCCTGTGGGTATTCGTTGTATTGCCATGGATATTCGTTGTATTCAAACCTCAGGTGCTGCCGCAGGGCTCCTAAGGCCAGGCGTGAGTAGCAGCGCCAGCCGAATCCCTCGCACCAGGTGTACCTGACGGATGGCGCGACGACGAAAAACCTGCTGAACTCATGGCCAATGCCATTGAAGTCGGGCTGGTAGTAGCGCGGGTCAGCATACTCAGGAACATAGTATTGTGTGTCGTAGCCCTCCCTGGCTATGCCCCAGTTGGCCAGCACGCCCACGTCCCACTTCCTGTTCAGCCTGTAGTGATACTCCAGTCCTGCCTGCAGGAAGGCGTTGCCCACTAAGTCGAAACAATCGCCTGAAGACGTCAGCTTGTACTGCTGTAAGTATCTGTCCACCAGCCTGTCCCTGTCGTGCGTGGCCTGGCAGTGGCCAAATCCGAGCCCTCCACGCAGCTCGTGCCTGTTGAAGCGTTGTGGCAGCTGCTGTGGCTGCTTGGCTGCCGCAGCGCTAACGGCCAGGCGCAGCGAGTCGGCCCGGTGCACGGAGTCGGCCTTCGCCAGCGGTGCTGCAGGGGTGATGAAGAAGCTGCTCTGTGCCGGCTCGCTGACGGCATTGGTGGCGAGGTCGGCGAAAAAGGGTAGGATATAGGCGAAGACACTCGCTATACACCACGGATTGACCGACGACCTCAGCACGATGTCGCTGAAGGCATGGCTGGCCGAGCTGATGCGTATGTGCTGCCCGTCTAAGCTGCGCCGCTTCACCTTCACGGTGACCGGAAGCGACACGTCGCGGTAGTCGGCATACGTGGTAGAGATGTTCACCGGCTCGCCTACGTCGCCGTTGATATTGATTTTGGCGGTGGTGCCTGAAATGATGGTCGCACACCCGGTGAGCAGGCATGCAGCCAGGCTCAGCAGCAGGGTGGGGAGGGCCCGTTGGCACCCGTTCAGTACATACCGTCGGTCGCTCTGCGCGGTGAGAAGTCTTTTTGTATGGCAGTCCATAAGTATGTTTGATAAGGTTGGTGCAAATATACGACTATTTCTCCAACCTGCCAAACAATACGGCACTTTTTTGTGGGGGGCGAGGCCCAATGCTATATAGTTGCCTCCGAAAATGTGGACTGAAAAAGAAAACCAGCAAGCTACTTTTCATCGTAACTTGCTGATTTTCCTGGTAGCGGGAGCCGGGATTGAACCGGCGACCTCATGATTATGAATCATGCGCTCTAACCAGCTGAGCTATCCCGCCAACGGTTGTTTTTTCTAAGCGGGTGCAAAGGTACAAAAAAGAAACGAATAGCAAAGAGCGTTGGCGGGAAAAATGCAGCCGTTTAACTTTATTTATGAATTCAGCCTAAATTTCCCTCTCTTTTTTGCGTCGTTTTCTTAACTTTTTCGTATCTTTGCACCCAACAACATGTGAATGTCTTTTACCAAATGAAGCACTAACCAAACATGAACATCAAGAAACAACGACTTGAACTGGAATATCCGCTCAACGCGCGCAAGCCCGACATTCTGTGGACGCTGATGAGCACTGACCACGGACTGGAGCGATGGATTGCTGACAGGGTCAACGAGCAAAACGGCGAGTTGGAGCTGACTTGGGGTGAACTGTGGGGCGAACACCACACCATGCACGCCCGTATATTGGAGCGCGAGAAGAACAGTCACATACGCCTGCGCTGGACAGACGAACCCGACCCCGAGGCCTATTGGGAGATGCGCATTGGGCGCAGCGAGCTGACGGAGCAGGTGTGCCTGTGCGTTACGGACTACACTTACGCCGAGGACATTGACGACCTGCATGACTTGTGGGACGGCAATCTGGAGCGGCTCCACCAGTCGAGTGGGCTGTGAGGGAGCTTGGAGTTAGGAGTTAGGAGTAAGGAGTTAGGAGTTAGGAGTTGCGAGGCGTTAAAAATGTTTAAGTACAGGAAAATAACTCCTCACTCCTAACTCCTAACTCCTAACTCTTTTGTACCTTTGCAGTCCAATTACAATGTTTAGGATAAAAAAACTCGACATATTCATAGCTAAGCAGTTTGGACTGCTGTTTGTGGCTACATTCTTCATCTGCCAGTTTGTGCTGATGATGCAGTTCCTGTGGCGATACATCGACGACCTCATCGGCAAGGGCCTCACCATGGACGTGCTGGGCCAGTTCTTCTGGTACATGGCGCTGATGCTGGTGCCGCAGGCCTT
>OCTX012260104.1_pt1 | contig 11606 bp, 11 predicted proteins | sample 1539691 | NCBI WGS metagenome assembly OCTX01 (sample SAMN02144231, study PRJEB22623) | gut metagenome | biome: sheep rumen | host: Ovis aries | place: New Zealand | reverse complement strand
GAAAAGAGCCCGGATGGCGGAATTGGTAGACGCGCACGTTTCAGGTGCGTGTATCGAAAGATGTGCAGGTTCAAGTCCTGTTCCGGGCACTGAGGGGGACTCATCAAGAGATGAGCCCCCCATTACTTTTTTTGTCCCGCGTAATTCATTGGTTTGTTGATAAATTAAGTCAAGCACTTTGTTATAAGATGCGGTTCGATAATTTTTTCCGTCAAACTCGATTTTTTGGGGGAACATTGAACCAAGTAGCATCATCTTGGTCTCTGTTGGAGCCTCCATAACAACCCCTTCCATATTGGCTATCAGGTCTATTGCATACCCCAATTTTGGTTCAAGGTTGGTTCTGTTCGAGGTTTTGAGCAGTTCTATACGTTCTTCCTTCATCCGAATGTCTCTTTTATAGCGAGTTACCATTTCTTGTTTGTCTTCGCTTGTTATCTCACCCTCAACAAACATATCCATAACCTTTTCTATACGACGTTGTAGCTTTGCGACTTCGTCCTCTAAATTTTGGATTGCCTCTCTCACGCTTCGCTGCCCTTCTGTATGCAATTCATCCAAAGCTCTCTCATAATAATCAAGCACCGTTCTATTGGGCTTCAATGACCCTACATATCGAGCGAAACTCTCATTCACCTTTTCAACCCGTATTCGAAGGTGTTTTTGGTCATGTGAACAATGATAGTAACCGTACTTGTTCCCGTTTCTGCTTCTACTATGTGAGGCGGTGATGGCATGACCGCAGCACGGACACACGAGAAAAGTTCGCATAAAAAAATCTGGGTGCGGAATTTTCACTCTCATTTTTGGGGTGTTTTTTTTCCTGCCATTTAATATGTCCTGCACTTTATTGAAAGTATATTCGTCAATCAAGGCTTCGTGCTGACCGTCCACAGTTTGTTCGGGGTCGTCCATATAGGCTGGCACACGAATCTTACCTATATAGAAAACATTTCTAAGCATTTTAGAGAATGATGACTTTCCCACCTTGGGGAATAGGCGTTGTCTTACTCTATTTGGACATTCAATCCCTTTTGCCACCGCAGCAAATGCTTCTTTTACTCGTGGGGCTACATTGGGGTCAACAATCACCTCGGTATCGTGTTTGCCGTGCCGTAAGTTCTTATAACCGCGAGGGGCTTTGTTGCTACACTTCCCTTTCAGTAAAGTTCCGTGGATGCCGTCGCGTGTTCTCTTAGAAATATTATCATCTTCTGTGTTGGCCATACCACAATAAAGACCGAGCATTGTACTCCACGACGTACTTTTGAAATCAATGGGATTTTCTATGGAATTTACCTCAATCCCCATTTCATCAATAAATAATCGTTTGTATGTTGTCGCAAATTCAAGGTTTCGAGTAAACCTATCCCATCGTAAAAACAGAACCTTATTTACTTGTTTTTTATGATGCTTGCAATACTCATATATTTTTTTCAGTTTAGGTCTGTCCAGTGTATGCGATTTCGCAGAGTGGTCTTCTCTTTCCGCGAAAAGGACATTGAATTTATTATTGGTACAATAGGCTCTCAATGCCATTTCTTGATAGTCCAAAGAGCTGCCTTCAGCCTGTTCTTCGGAACTTACTCGACAATAAAGAATGACATTTGTAATTTCTTCATTTTTAACACTATTATTCATTTTCTTTGTTATTTGAGTTTTCAAGCTCTATCTGTAATTTGGCGACAAAGTAGATGTATTCTCTAATCAGTTTTACTTCTTCGTCAGTGTATTTTCTTTCTCCTGCATTAAGTATCTTTTTGCTTTCTGCTAATGTTAGCATTACATAACTACGGCGTTAATCTCCGCAAAGCTGCGGTTATTCGCTTTTTGCCTCTCATATTAGTATAACGTGCCTAATGTGAGTCTATTACGGGCGACAATGGAAAACTTAGACCAACCTTTACACAATATTTTACGGACTCATTCGTTATGGTATTAACTTCAAACACAAATATACAACATTTTTTGGATTTTTGAAGGGTAACTTCATCTTTTTTTGATAGGTACAAAAAATCGTCCCAAATTTGGGACGATAGAAGCCGAATAGACCATTCGGCAATGATGCAACGTCAACCTTAAAATTATTATTTTACACTATCCACATAGGAGTGAAAAATGTTTATATTCGAGCTGCGGTATACGCTGTGATTACCTCCATTTATAATCCATTCGGCAACAAAATCATCAATTTCATTGCTAGGAATTGAATTATATAGTTTTTCCGACATACAATAGTAATCCGTCCAAAGCAACATAACATCATTCACGATTTTTGAGAATGACATAAGGTTTGAGCACTTCTTAATCGAATGAATGAGTGTGTTTGCCCACATATTATTTGTATGTTTGGTCAATCCAACCATTACAATCATTTTCTGTTTATATGGGAAAATGTGCACAAGATTGTTTTCGGGTATTTCTGCAAAACACGTATCCATATTAGGGATTGAAGAGTATGATGGAACAACCATTGCAGATAGACAAACCTCAATGTAGAATGGTGCCTCAAGTGTTACATAATCGTAGCCTGAGTAATCGTCCTTAAATATTCCTCGTTCAAAGTTTCTCTTGTAATATTGCAGGTCTCTAATGCCATCTATTAGCCCTTGTATGCGAGCTTCATCTCTGTTTTCATTATGTGTGAGAAGCGATAACATCCTTCGCTTAATATCCAACTCTCTACATAGGGTTCTGTAACCCAAAAGAAATTGTGATTTTGTTGAAAACCAATCAACCTCATTCTTTTCAATGGGGTAAAACAATTCATGGTCATGTGCATTACAAAATCCAAAGAAAGTAAAGGCATCATTGATACCTCGTCGCACAAAGCTGATTGGAGGATTCTGGAATGGACTTTGAGGTTGAAAAACATATAAGTGTTTCTCTGGGGAAATATCAGCTAAAACGCCTCGTTTCTGTAGAACGTGAGACTTTATTGCCTTATTTTTACAGTTAGGACACATGCAATTTGTTCTTTCTCCCAGCGTTTTTTTTATTGCATTATCAATTAGTTGTTTTTTCTGATATTCTATCGTTTGCATATGTCATTAGAAACACTCCATATAATCAACGCAAAGATACACAATTTATTGTGTAAAACCACAACGGGAGGGGGGCATCCACGTATCCCCTCCTGTGAGGGAGGCTCTCTTTCCCTGTCAGGGCAGCAAACGGATAGCCATCTGTGCCGAAAAAAAATCACAAAAAATTGGCACGGTTCAGAATGGTAACTATTTATAAATAAACTGAACGATGAACAAAAAAGAAAAAGAAATAATACAAAACATTGTCAACGACTGCCTTCGTAGCACACTCGCCGCTGGAATGGCGAAGAAACACGCCTATTATCTATTGCGAAGCGTACCCGTAAAATATCAATTTGAGCATTACCCGTTAAACCGTGGCGACGACCATAACCACAGTACAATTTATCATTATATTCAGAACTTTAAAGGTCAGAAAAGTGTTCTCAGCCTCGACAGACGAGAAGCATTTGATGCTGCCAAGGACTACTTCTCATACACTCTGTTGAGGGTGTTCGGCGATAGCCTCGGAAACATTCCGAACCTTTGTATCTTCCCCGTTCCAACCTGTGCTGACGAAGCATCATATTATGGAGAATGGTCGGAAGTAATGGAAAGTGTTGAACGCAGAACTGGGGCAAGAAATTGTATCGGTGCTTTCCAGCATCACTATCGAGAGTACGAGGGCTGCAAGTGGCAAGAAGGGGATGGATTACCTGACGGACATTTCAATCAAGACGTTTTTCGCACAGAGGACAATGAAACGGCAAACATAATACTACTGGCCGACTCGATATATCAAGGAACAATCGCACAAGAAACAATCGACATTCTTCGAGATATGGGTAACGAAGTCATCCTTGTGCTAAGCCTTTCACAGGTTATCATCTGACTATTCTTTTCTTTATAATATTGTTTGGGGTGGCTGATACAGCCACCTTTTTTATGTAAATCTCGCCCTATGGAACATTCTAGCACTTTCATTATGGTTTTTCAATAGTGATATGTTTATTGTTCTAACTTCAAGTAAAATAAGCGTATTTGATAAAAAAACAAACAACAGAAAAACTACTGAAAGTACCGTCGCTTCTTTATAAATGACTTAATTTGGGGCAAAACTTGTTTTGCCGGTACTGAGTACCGACAAAACATCCCTATGCCATTACAATCACCGTATTCTGAACTCGTTCTTCAATCGCTGAACTGTACTTGTACTTGTGCCTGTCAGTTTGGCAACATCTGCAATTTTGTAGTTCTTACGCAAGTATGCCAGCACATCCTTATATTCCTCTTCCTTTTTCTCCTTACTCTTTACACTGCCCTTTCTTCTTCCGATTAACCCACCTTTCTCAATGTAAACCCTGCGACCACTATTCAAGCGGTATTGGATGTTTTCACGTTCAAGTGCTGCACAAGTTCCCAATGTAGCTATAAGTATCGGGGTGAACATACTCGGCTTGCCATTGGTATCAAGTAAGGACATCTGCTCTTTCTGGAAATAGACATTGATATTACTATCCAAGAGGTCGCGAACGGTTGAAAGCACCTCAAATGTATTCCTTCCCAAACGGCTCAACTCAGACACGAGGAGAATGCCAATGCGGTTTTCCTTGCAGAACGCTATGCAGTCCATTAAAATAGGTCTCTCGGCATTCTTTTTAGCTCCGCTGATATGTTCCTTATACACTTTGACGAGGTCGAGGCCATTGCGGTCGGCATATGCTTTTAGGTCGACAACTTGACGCTCGGTAGACTGGCGGTCATTGCTTGATGACACTCTCGCAAAGATGGCTGCGGTGTTGTTGCTCTTGGTGTTCATAATAATCTTTGACTTATTTGACGTTCAGTTTTGATACTTGGCTTGCTTTATGAGCAGATTTTTTTGATTTATTTGAGTTACTAAGTTGTTTGACATTTTCTGTTACATCCTTATAACGTAGTTTTTTGACATTTATTACGACAACTCGTTGATTTTCATCGACTACCTCAAAAAAATCTGTCAACAGGGAGTTCTAAATGTTGTCGTACCAATTAAACACACCTACTTCCATTATGAGTTATATTATTGCATCGGGGTTCTGTTCATTCCAGCGAAAACGAAGAATCTGTTCCATATCATATACATCAGGGCTGTCGGTAGGTATAGTCTCGTTACGGATAAAGTCGAAATAATGGTGTGCTGCGGTCTGACGTTCTTCGTCTGCCATTTCTTTTAGGTTCCAATGTGCTAATGTCAATAATGATACCTGAGCAGACCCCACGGGAAGTTCTTTTGAAGGCTTTGGTGTGTTGAGGTTGAGTTGTATCTTCCAACCATCGAACTCAACTTGTTGTTTATTTTGGAGAGAGCAAGTGTTATCTATGTTACCGTCGACTTTGGTGAAATAATCATTGTTATTGTCATTGGACTTAGTGAGAAATCGGTACTGCTTCTCAAGGCTGGATTGGTACTTTTTCAGCGTGTCGCCATCGTATAATTTAGTAAGCGTTGATATGTATTTGGAGTAATACTGTTGTGCGGTCATGTCGTCAAGACTTGGTATTGCAGATTTATAGCTGTCCCACGACAGCCAAAATTTGTGTCGTCTGTCTTTCATTTCAACGCCAACATGGCCATTGATAGATTGTTGTACGGGTTCAGCTGATATATATGCGATAGATTCGTCAGTGTCTGGGATATCATCGTATTCCGTACATTCACGGCGACAAAGCATGTCAGTATTATTAAAGCTCTCTACAACTTCTTCTTTATCTTTATCTGAATCTGAGTCTGTATCTGTGCTACACTTTATGGTTTCCATGGGTGCTACACTTTTTTTACCAACAATCTCAATATTAACTTGTTCAGTGCTACTACTCTCGACTGAAACAAAGTCAAACTTTCTGTCCTTATAGGCTTCCGTGAGGCGGTACATGTTCGACTTCCGATGTGAGCCTGTAATCTTTTCAATTATACCCCAACCTATGAAAAGGTCAAGGTATATGTGTAGCGTTGAGAAGCTGCCAATGCCTGTTGCAGACATCATTTCGCGGTCACTAACGAAAAACCAGTCATCGTTATTGGCACGGTATTCACTATGTCCAATGTAGCGGTACTTCAAGTATCCAAGTAAGTTTTTTTGCTGCTTTTTCAGTTTGTTCTGCGTAATAGGAGCAAGAACACTGTAATCTGTTTTTTCCTGTTTTGTAAGCATCATGTCCGTTCTATTAAATTATTATTTTCCATTCGTTCATTCATATCTTATGGGAAAGGTGAGGGCGACACTTGAACGGACGGATAAAGAGCATCGCCCCTCCTTATTATTTCCACTATAATATAAATAGTCTTGCCTAAAAAAAACAAAAAACAAGCAGCCCATTGGAGATAAAATAATTTAGAATCAGGTTTCTAAACATTGCACATTCAAAAAAAAGTTGTATATTTGCAATAGTATCTTTGTGGATACTTATATTTAACATATTAGATAACAGTATTATGAGAAAGTTATTGATATTTATATTATGGCTTCCGATAGTAGCATCGGCTCAGGATACCCAGATTTCGTTTTTGGGAATCTCTATGAACAAGACTGTTGGGGCTTTCTATTCTACGTTACTTGATAAAGGTTTTAAGACTTCTGAATGTGGGACATATTCTGGATTTGAAGAAACGAAATGTTGTACAGGAAATTGGATGCAATTTAATGACTGCCAAGTGATAGTTGCACGAAATAAAGGGGACAAACTTTTGTCAAGAGTAATGGTTCACATTGGCGGATGTACGTCAAGCACAGTACAGAAACTAATTGAACACTTTAACCAGCAATACGGAGCGTATACTTTTGACACAAAGGGCAATGGTCATGTTTGGAAAGTAAATGATGGGGGAATAATAGTAACTGACATGACTTCTTTTAACAAAATTGTTGTTTCATTTCACAACAAATCTGAGTTCGAAATGATGCTGCCCGACTTCATTGACTTGTCAAAGATTAGTCATGCTAAATTTAGAGGTGTTCAGATGGATGACTTAACAGAGATGGAGTCAAGTTTAATAAATGGCGGATTTGCTTTTGTAAAATCACCCAATGCTTTTTCAAAGTTATATGAAGGCACTTTTGGTGGTGTTGAAGATTGTTTTGTAACCATTTTATTTACTCCAACCACTAAAAAAGTCGCTCAGATTGTTGTTGATTATCCAAACAGGGGAAAATGGTCTGATTTAAAGATGGATTTTCTTAAAGCGTCTACTGCATTGACAATGAAATATGGTTCACCTCGTGATGATATGAAGATGGAATTTGTCAGAACAGATTGCGAGGGAAACGAATTAAAATGTTTAGAAAACGATAGTGGAATAGTTTTTTTCTATGGATGGAATATCCAAGAAGGTGGTGTTTCATTAAAAATATCACCAGAACAATGTGTGACCATTCGATATTATGATGACGCAAATACAGAATTATTCAAAATTGAGAAAATGAAAAAAGCTTATGAAGATTATTGATTAACATTATGTATCTGAAAAAGTTCTATGGAATTAAGAAAAAAATAGTATTTTTGCAAATAAAAAATATTTCATTATGAAGAAAAAAATTTTTGCTCTTATTCTAGCAGTAGCATCATCTTTTGTATCTTACTCACAAGACACTGTTTTTATCAACAAAAACGATACATTGATTGTTTTCCCCAACAAAAATGGTGTTCAAATAAATCTAAGATGTAATAATGGCAAACGAGCCATGATTACATACTCTACTGATAGATTTGAGGAAATATATCAATTTATGACTGGCTTCCTCGAAAAATGTGTAGAATGGGATAAAATTGCAGTAGAAAATAATGTGGAAAGCATCCGTAAGGACTATGATAAAATGCCCAGATTAACGACAATTCCAATGCTAGACATCTACGGTTCTGGCCTAACGGCATCATTTATTCGTGAAAAGGGGGAGACCACCCCATTGATACACGGGTATGGTGATGGAGAATCAATCTATATTCGGTTCTCGTCTATTGATAGTTTACGAGACTTCATTTCTAACATTACACCAACGAAACTAATGGATAATTACAACTCATTTATGAAGAAAGAGTCATTGTTTCGTTAAATAGTTAGCTAATACACCATGCTGAACACTCTCATAATATGGAAAATAAAGAACACATCTTATCTAAGATTTGGTGGTAAAATGGGTTTTGTCGGGTCAGGAATGTAGAATCTCAGTGCCCATATCTTTTCTAGGTCTTCAAGAAAAGTGTTCGAGAATAGTTCGGATATGGGCACCAAAAAAGAGAAGACCTTGAGTGTCTTCTTTTTTTATTATCCATAATCCTTGCCTGCCTGCGCCTACAGCACAGCATATCAAAAAAAAGAAGACCTACGGCCTTCTTTCTTCACTCATACAACAAACCACTTACTGAATGGGGTGTATTTTGCCACTACGGTTGCCGAAGAAGAAGAACAGGCCATAGGCCAAGACAAGAAGCAAAGCGACAACAATGGTGTAGAAATTCTTGTCGGCAACAAGAATGTAGCCGATGTTGATGACAAGTTGCGCGGCAGCATAACCTGCAGAAACATAGAGGTGCGGCACTTGCAAGTCGTTGACCATGGTCTCGTATGCATGCTCACGGTGAGCGGCAAAGATATTACGACCTGCAAGGAAACGCTTTGCAATGGTGAGGAAACCGTCTGCCAAAAAGACTATAACAAAACAGATGCGACTGACATTCTGGCCAGAGCCAGGGAAGGAGTTTACGTAACGCACAAGCAGAAAGAGGACAATGAGCCCCATACTGATGCTGCCAACATCGCCAGAGAAACAGCGTGCTTTGGTGCGGAAGTTGAAGAAACCGAAAACAAGGATGGCGACCATGATGGTGGCGATGAACTCAATGTCTATGAACCTGTTCTCAAAGAGGTCAAGATAGCCGAAAGTGCCGACCACTACAAGAGAATAGGCGGCAAGCATGCCATTTATGCCATCCATGAAGTTGTAAACGTTGAGGACGCCTGTAAAGAACACGATGAGCACAACAAATTGCCATGGGGCTATGGCGGAGATGTCTGCCCAAAAGGTTAGGAGCACAGCAGCAAGCTGAGTGAAAAGGCGCAGCCACGAAGGCAACGGACGAATGTCATCCACAAAACTCACCGCAGCCAAAGCCGTTATGCTGATGAGGAAATTGGAGAATGCCAAACCATGGGTGAGCGAGTAGAACAGTACAGAGAGATAGAATATTATACCGGCACCGAGAAGAACGGCGCGGTGATGCGAGCTACGTTCGTTGGGCCGGTCAACAATCTGGAAATGCTTAGCAATAACAAAGTATAGCAGCTCGATGGCGATGATTGCAACAGTGGCTATGATGTAATACATAACATTAAGGTTTGAGATTACAGAATGCAAAAGTACAACTTTTTTTTGGCATGCACAGAATTTTTTGTATTTTTGCAGAGGAAATAAAATATATAAGACCACACAGTATGCCATGCAAACACCTGACAAACTGTATAGTATAGACAAAACAACACACGCAATGGATACAAAAGACATACGTATTGCCGTCATCGGATTGGGCTATGTGGGCCTGCCGTTGGCCAGATTATTCTCCACGAAATTCCCCACTGTGGGCTACGACATGAACGCCGCACGCGTCGAAGCGTTGATGAATGGACACGATGCCACCCTGGAGGTGAGCGACGATTTGCTGCAAGAAGCCATAAACAAGCACGGCTTCCGTTGCACCGCAAACCTGGAGGACATCAAAGGCTGTAACTTCTACGTCGTAGCAGTGCCTACACCCGTAGACCGCAACAACAATCCCGACTTGACACCATTGTACGGTGCCAGCGAAGTGGTGGGCAAGGTTATCGGCAAAGGCGACATTGTAGTGTATGAGTCGACGGTGTACCCTGGCGTGACCGAGGACGAGTGCCTGCCCGTAGTGGAGAAAGTGTCGGGGATGAAATACAACCGCGACTTCTTCGCCGGTTACAGCCCGGAGCGCATCAACCCCGGCGACAAGGTGCACACTGTGGAGAAGATACTGAAGATCACGTCTGGCTCGACGCCAGAAGTGGCAGAACTGATAGACAAAGTATACAACACCGTTCTCATCAACGGCACACACAAAGCGCCGAGCATCAAGGTGGCCGAGGCCGCAAAAGTGATTGAGAACAGCCAGCGCGACATCAACATCGCCTTCGTCAACGAGCTGTCGAAGATATTTACACTGATGGGCATCGACACCTACGATGTGCTGGAAGCCGCCGGCACCAAGTGGAACTTCATAAAGATGAACCCGGGCCTGGTGGGCGGACATTGCATATCGGTGGACCCATACTATCTGGCCCAATGCGCGCAGCGTCTGGGATACAACCCGGAAATAATCCTTGCCGGACGACGCATGAACGACGGTATGGGTGCATACGTCGCCGACCAGACCATCAAGCTGATGCTCAAGAAAGGCATCCAAGTGCTTGGCTCGAAGATAATCATCATGGGCTTCACCTTCAAGGAGAACTGTCCCGACGTGCGCAACACACGCGTCATAGACATTTACAATGCCTTGAAGGAATACAGTGCCGACATTACGGTCTTCGACCCATGGGCATCGCCAGAGAAGGTGAAACACGAGTACGGCATCGACATCGTAAACGAACTGCCTAAAGACAAGTACAGCGCTGCAATCGTAGCTGTTGCCCACCGCCAGTTCCGCGAGATGGAGATAGACTTCGACAAACTGCTTGAGAAGAACCACGTAATATTCGACGTAAAGGCCATCATGCCGAGAGAACTGGTTGACGGAAGACTGTAATGATGAAAACTCTGTTTTGGGCATCCACAATAATTTGCACTGTCATTTTGACACTGCTTATATGCAACAACAGGCATGTTGGTTACTACGAAGCTGTCGCAGTAATTCGCCCGATAATGGAGGTACAAGAGAACGACACAAACGCCTGCTACTGGGCGAAAACACTACTGGCCGCTGAAGACATTGATGGGCTGCGATTCTATGAAACTCACGACAAACAGATTAGCCTGCACTTGTATATGCACGATAGCGTGGCAGCCCTTGACAATATGGCTCTGGCAATAGACTTTGCAACAAAACGCTTTACAACAAAAGGGATACGAAGCATCATCACCGAAGCGCCACACATCGCACAGACACCTCATCATCAACAATATATACTATACGCCGTTCTGTCTTTTATTTTCTCGCTCATGTCTATCGGCGCTATAGCCATAATACGAAACATCTCAAAGAAAGGCACGATATGACTCATCAAGCCATAGACAAAGCCCTCAAAAAGTGGTACAAACCGCTGATGGCGGTGGTATGTCTTGGTCTGATGTTCGGGCACATGGTTTCAATAACACCGTCATTGACAGCCATGCACATTTTTATTGCCATCACTGTCGCGCTTGCTCTGCTGTATAAAACGACGACATCTCGCATCTTTTTGCTGACTGGCGGTTATTTCTTGATTTACGGAGCATGGACGCTGGCGGTTACTCTACTTTGGGGAGACAGCATTACCGTAAAGGAGGCGCTAAAGTTCCTTACCATCCCAGTGCTTGTCATTGC
>OCTX012158244.1_pt1 | contig 11610 bp, 5 predicted proteins | sample 1539691 | NCBI WGS metagenome assembly OCTX01 (sample SAMN02144231, study PRJEB22623) | gut metagenome | biome: sheep rumen | host: Ovis aries | place: New Zealand | reverse complement strand
CAAGGTGGACCGCCCCGATGGCTATGATGAGGACCACAATCCTCTTGGTCCATGGAATCAGGACGCTTTCAACGCCAAGTTCGGTGCTCTGGATGCCATGACCCTCGACGACAAGAACCTCATCGACGAGGAGGACCTGAAGTTCTTCGTTCGCTTCTACTACTGCGTGAAGGGCGAAGCCGCTGGCCACACTGTAGGCACACGTGCCGAGGGCAGCCGCGCCGGTAACGGTGCCGAGTCTGATGGCAGGTCTGGTGACTCGGCCACCAGCGTGAGCGAGATCACCTACCTGGGCGAGATCGTTAGCCAGACTTACTTCAACGTCCAGGGTATGGAGAGCGACAAGCCGTTCCAGGGTGTGAACATCGTTGTGACACGCTTCAGCGATGGCACGACCAGCGTCAGCAAGGTCGTACGCTAAACGCTACTAGTTGTTAGTTCTTAGTCCTTAGTTGTTATCTCAACTAGGGACTAGGGACTAGAAACTAGAAACTCCAGACGCAAGATTTTGCGTCTCTACAAGAGAAAAATGAAGGAATAATTGTTTCATAGTAATTTTTCATAACCACAGTTAGAAATGCCAGGGGGTCGCCGACGACGGCGCGTCCCCTGGTTTTCTTTTCTACCCCTCACGACGACAACGGTTTCAGCCTCAACAACAACAATTAAAGGGAAAACAATAAATACAAGAAATACTAGGGCATCCGCTCTCGATTATGACGACAACTTGAACAACTTTTTTTCTGACAACTGATTTCGCGGATGTATTCGTTCAATTCGTGTAATTCGCCGATAAAGAAAACCGGGGTTGGCCGTTAAGGGAATCAGGGAGGCCGGCGATCAGAAATTTCAGTCTAATCAGTTGTTTGACTGGGGCCCTTGTTAACAAAAATTTGCGGATTTTATTGTCAATTACAAAAAATTGATTATTTTTGCGCCCATAAACTGTTACCTCCCATGAGGAAAACCGACCAAAAACGGTAGGCTGTTAATAACTTTTCGCGCACCCCCTCCCCTGGACGGGATGTGGGGCACGAGGGTGAATTGACGGGTCTGCTGCGGTGCATGGGCGGTGGTAGGAAAAGTGTAGAAAACTAACAACATAATATTTCCATGATGAGAAAGAAATTACTATCGACTCTTTTGCTAGGCTTGCTGCTGATGGTGGGCTGGACCAACAGCGCGGCAGCAGCATCGGGTCCCGACGCGGTGAAGCCCAAGAGCTACTATGACGCGTTGACTTACACATGGGACAACGGCGACGGACAGGGCGTGCGCACCAGCAAGGCCACCGACGTGGCCACCGACCCGTATCAAATCTATGAGCTGCTAAGGTTTGTGTATCGCGACAAGCGCTTCCCCGGCCCGAGTTACAGCGCCTATGCCGATGACGGCATCACCCGCGAGGATCCCGTTTACTACGGCCCCATCACTGGCGGCTGGAACCTGACCCAGAACACCAACCCCGCCACCGACGTTGTGGCACCCACCGAAGAGGGCTACACGGCCCTGGTAGTGGCAGTGAAGAACACGCTGGAACTGGAGCCCGAGCTGGATGACGATCATGACAATGACAGCTACTTTAACAACACGGCCGACCTGATCAACTACCTGGGCAAGAACATCAAATCAGTTCAGCTGTTGACCGATGGCCTGCGCATTGGCGAGGGACAGGACGTCGGCACCGTGTTCAACGTCTCGGGCGAGTACAACCGCTTCTTCTTCCTGAGCAAGGGCCAGGCGCGCAAGAAAAACGCCTGGATACAGACGCTGCAACAGCGCGACGGCAGGCTCTACGGCGAGCAGGTGCCCTTCAAGGAGATGTTCGAGCAGTTCAGCCCCACAACGGGTAAGTTGGGCACCGACGAGATTACCGACTTCTACAGCAAGATGATTGCCGGTGAAATCTATAAGGTGCAGCACGACTGCTCGTCGGTATTGCAGAACGAGCACTACTTCTCGATGGCAGGAAAGGAAGGCAACACGGCCTATGCCATGAACGGCCTGAACTTCTTCATCCCCGATTACCGTCTGCTCAAGTGGAAAGACACTTACACCTACCAGTACAAGATGAGTCTGTATGGCAGCATCTATACCAGGAATTTTGAGATTGACGGCCGTGATCAGAACCCCTACACGAACTACAATGGGAGCCCGTTCCCCTATTATCAGAATAGGTATGGTCAGAACCTGAACTACAGCTACTTTGGCTCGAAGTGGGCGGTCTATGACACCGTACATGCCCCCGAAGTGGGTCTGTACCTGATTAGCCTTGAAGCTGCAGCCAACAAGGTGGGCAACAACAGATTCTATAACGTGGACCTCGACTGGACCTCGTCGCTGAACGAGATGGCGGGTAGCGCCGTCAAGCAGACCTACGTGGTCTACCAGGTGGTGACCGACCCCGAGACCGGCATCCAGACCAATGTTCCCGTCCAGACCATCAGCAACTGCACGGACTTCAGGCCGCACCTGCGCCTCGACAAGCAGTTTGAACAGCGCACTCACAGCTACACGCTGACCTTCATCGTCCAGGGCTCGCCAACAGCAAGCGCCCACCCCGGCTTCGTCACCATGAGCAACGAAGTCACCGTGATCATCCCGGGCTATAACGACTTCATGCAGCTCAACCGCCACCACTTCGAGAGCGACTTCGTGATCGAGAATGTAAAGGGTGAATACGTTGAGAAGAACTACTACCGCAACTACCTGCAGCCCGAGAACGACATCGCCAACGGTATCACCCGCAAGAGCATCCAGAATGGTGACGACACCTTCATTCTGTACCGCAACAGCACCGACGGCAAGTATGCTGTCGCCAAGATCAAATTTGCCGTTGACTCCGACAACAAGGTGCGCTACAAGATTACCTACTACGACTACAATGAGGACTATAATTCGCCGAACTTCCCGAATGGTGCTCAGCTCGATGACATTATTAACTCTCTGATTAACAAACAATAAGCGATGAAAAAGATCTATATTATGATATTGGCGGCATTCACGCTGCTCACTCTGTCGCTTAATGCGCAAGTTGGTGTTCCGACAATCAACTACAAGGCTGTCAACAAATCCGGCTCACGTACGCATAATTCCGGCGTACATCAAGCACCAGCCCAAATCAAAGCCTCGGAAGGAGAGTTCTACGTTGGCCCGTACACCAACGACGACTTCAGCACGACCGGCAAAAGCCTGTATGATGTCACCGGCGCCGGCCAGGTGGAAGTTAGCACCGAAATTCCCAGGTCGGTGGTCGAACAATACATCGGCCAGGAGATTGTCGGTTTCAGGTTCGCGACCATCGGCACCGTGTCATGTTACTCGTTCCAGATCGAGAGCTTGACCTTTAATGATTATATCGATGACCTCTATTATTGGGACCTGCCGTCGAGCAACGGCTCACCAGTGACCATGACCGGTTCGGCATGGCACGAGTTCTATCTTGACGAACCCGTTGTGTTCCAGCTGCCTGACGAGACCAAGGCGCTCTGGATCGGTTACAAATACAATCAGACCGCCAGCAACAGTCCCATCGCTGTCAACCCTGCTGTGACCGCCTATGACTGCTATGCTTACAGCTACAGCAGCACGCGACCCGGATTCCACTATGTGACGACGGCCCTTAATGGCGCTCTGGCCGCACAGCTGATTTTCAGGGGTGTCGGAATCAAGACCGCCACGCCCTTCATCAGCTACGAGACCACTGACGACGCCGTCATCATCACCGCAATGGGTGACGGCACAGTGACCTTGACCGTCGATGGACAGACCGCTACCGGCGAGGGCTCGGCCACCATTACGATGGAACGCGGTGTTGACGATCAGACCGTTACGGCCGTTGCTACCGCCCAAGAGGCTGGCAAGGCACTCAGCGACGAGGCTACCCTGACCATTATCATCGGCAGTGGCTTCCAGTTGCTGGATCCCCAGCCGGCAACAGCCACCACTCCCATCAACCTGAAGAACTTGATGTTTGTTGACCGTTTCTCGGTAGAGATTCCCAACGACAACAGCCACCCGTTCCTGTATGACTACACGCTGGAACAGGGCAACAAGAGTTCTAACTCGGTCGAGGCCTATGTGCTGCACACCAGCTCAAACCTCACCTCTCAGGGCCAGGGCTTCTACTCGCTGAATCAGATTGACAACGATACTGACGGCAGCCTCAAGATGAACGTGATGAACTCGGCCATGAACATTGAGCTCTCACCTTCGTCGGCACCCTTCTTCTACACCATCGAGCGTGAAGACAATGGCGAGTGGACCTGGGTAGCAGTGCTGCAACGCACCACCGACGGCAACTACCAGCAGACCCTCAAGGGCCTGTACAATTATGGCGAGATCTATGAACCGGGCTATTTCACTCAATTCGACCTCGACACCATCACGGGAGAATACAACAGCTATAAGGCTTACGTCCCTGTCGTGTGGACCATGGGACATGACCGCGTGGGATATGACGAGGTTAATCCCATCCACAACAGCTACGGTGCTGCCGTGTTGAAAACCGGTGTGGCCAAGATTGAGCAGCCTAACGGCAATGCAACAGTTGCCGAGCGCCAGACTAACCAGTGGAACTCGGTGAACTGGACAGCCGAGGGCGGCCCCGCCAGCCTTTACATCCTGGACAACATCGAGGGCATGGCCACCATGCCTACCGTAAACACCGTGGAATTTGAACCTTACATGTTCCGCGTGTTTGTCAAGAGTAAGAACGGACTGCTGCGCAACTACAAGAAGGTGGACGGCGTTCCAGGCAGCGCCTATCCTGGCGAGCACCTCGAGGCCGCCTATACCAGCGAGCAGGACAAGGTTGGCCCCATCTGTGTGTGGAGCGGATATGTCAATGACCCGTTGAACGACTATTACGGGGTTGAAATCGCCACCATCAACGGCGACAAGGAAAACAACATCCCCACGACCATCACCTTCAAGAAAAACAAGGTGGGCAGGACAAATCCGAATGATGACTGGACATTTGATAATGCCAATGCCATGTTCGGCGCTCTTGATGCCCTTGCCGGTGGTCAATCCATCGACCCCGATGACCTGGAAGTGTTCGTGCGCTTCTACTACGTGGTGGACGGCGTTGCTGTAGACCACATCCCCGGCAGCCGTGACAACGGCGATGCAGCTGGCTACGGTTCAGAGTCCCCCGGTTCATCGCCCGAACCTGCTACCAGCGTGAGCGAGGTACGTTACTACGGCGAGGTGGTCAGCACGACCTACATCAACGTCCAGGGTATGACCAGCGAAGAGCCGTTCGATGGCGTGAATATTGTTGTCACCCGCTACAGCGACGGCAGCACCAAGATCACCAAGGTCGTTCGCTAAGCGACGCAACAGACATCATTATCTCATTAAAGAAAGAGGCCCGCACGCGCGTGGGCCTCTTTCTTCTTGCCCCGCCTCAAAATTCCCGTGAAAGTATTGCAAATCTCGCCAAATGTCACTACCTTTGCGGCATGAAACGAACCTCGCTCATCTAAAGCGCTCAAAATGAACATTTTTGTTTATTCACATATTTAATTAACTCTTTTTCATTACAATCATTTATGAAGAAATTATTTTCTCTCCTCACGCTAGCCCTGCTGACCATGTCGGCGGTGGCCAGCACGGTTGTTGAAATGGACTTCTCTGCACAGGGCTATTCTAATGGCGCTGCCGTTGATGAGTGCACTGTCAACAACGTGACCGCAACATTTAACAAGGGTACAAACACCAGCAATGCACCCAAGTACTACACCACGGGTTCTGCTATCCGTCTCTATGGTGGTAACACCATGACCGTTACAGCACCCACCAACATTCTGTCGATTGAGTTCACTTTTGCCTCAGGCGAGGGTACCAATAACATTTTGAGTACTCCTGGCAACTACGTGACCTCCAACAAGACCTGGACCATCGGTTCTGACCCCGCCTCTCAGTCGGTTGTATTCACTATCGACGGCACCAGTGGCCATCGTCGCGTGCAGAAGCTCGTCATCACTATCGAGGATGCTGAACCAGTGACCGAGTTGGTTGCTCCGGTGTTCAACCCCAACGGCGGCGAGTTTGAAGCAGCCAGTCTGGCTGTAACCGTTTCCTGCGCCACCAAGAATGCTTCTATCTACCTGTTCCAGGTGCTCACGGACGAGGATGGTCAAGAATATGACCAGTATGTTGATCAGTTCTTCCCCGACAACAACGGTGACGTTAGCGGTGAGTTCTATGTAACCGAGAGCGGCAAGTATGGCGCTTACTCCTTCAAGGGTAACGAGATGAGTGACAACGTGTATGCCACCTTTACTAAGGTGCTGCCCACCTGCGCTACTCCCACCTTCACTCCTGCTAGCGGTGCTACCTTCACCGACAGCGAGACCGTAAGGATCGACTGCGCTACCGAGGGTGCCACCATCATGTATCAGGTGAACAACGGCGACGTTGAGATGGACGAGGCTCCCGTTTACATCGAGATTACCGAGACCAGCACCATCACTGCTTTTGCTTCTTGCGACGGCTACAACGACAGCCAGGAGGTTACCGCAACCTTCACCAAGCTGAGCGCCTACAACGTTGGCAACGTGGTTGAGTTCGTTGCTCTGACCGACACCGTTGAGGGCGGCACGACCGCTGGTTGGCACACAATCGTAAAGGACGGCGTTACCATGAAGTTCTACGGAACCGTAAGCAACTACACCGCCGACAATGGTACCGAGTACCACCAGTATCGCATCTACAAGAACAACACGATTCAGTTCACCACCGCTGCTGGTAACATCCGCAAAATTGAGTTTGATTGCGACGAGACCAACCCCGTGACCGGCTTCAATGCCATCGACGGCCTTGACATGACCACTGCTACCTGGGAAGGCGACACCCGCGACATCACCTTCACCGCTGGTAGCAAGCAGGTTCGCGCTAACACCATCACCGTAACCCTTGACGACCAGGTTCCCGCTATCGTGGTTGCTGCTCCCACCTTCGACCCCGCTGCTTGCGAGTTTGACGAGAGCATCGACGTGACCATCAACTGCGCTACCGAGGGTGCTACCCTGCACTATGTAGTTGGCAACGGTGACGAGCAGACCGCTACCGCTCCTGTTACCGTAACCCTGACCAAGACTACCACCATCACCGCCTATGCCGAGCTGGATGGCGTTGAGAGTGAAATCGTTGAGGCTATTTACACCCTGAAGGAGGCTACTGGTGACATCACCACCCTGGCCCAGGCTAACGGTCTGGACGACAACACCGAGTTCACCTTTGCTGGCGAGAATGATGTTGTAGTAACCTACCAAGTCCTCGTAAATGGTCAGAACTATACATTCCTGCACGACGCCACTGGCTATGGTTTACTCTACCAAGACAAGGATCACGCCGCCGCAATGCCCGAGCTCACGAATGGTCAAGTATTGAACTCTGGCTGGTCTGCAACCAAGACGACCTATAAGGGTCTGACCGAGTACAAGAATGCCACAAATGTAAGCGCTAGCGAGAACACCAATGCAGAACTTGCTGCTCCCGTGGATTTCACTGAGATGAGTGATGAGAATCTTAACGCTTATGTAACCGTTAAGGATATCAAAAAATTCACTGTGAACGGCAAGAATATCACTGTAACCCTGAATGATGACACCTCTATTGTGGGTTATAATCAATTTGGTATTTCAGACATTCCCTCTACCGAGGGCAACTACACCGCCACTGGCATTATCGGCAAGTACAACAACTTCCAACTCTGGATCATCGAAATCACTGGCCAAGGCGCTCCCGAGCCCGAGGCTGTTGACGTGAACAACATCGCAGAGGCTGTAGCCCTGGATCCCAACACCAAGTTCGCCATGTACAACGACGTGGTTGTTACCTATCACAACGGCAAGCGTCTGTTTATCCGCGACACCGAGGGTAACAGCGGTATGATCTACGACACCAATAGTACTATTGAGGGCACCTTTGAGAACGGCCAGGTACTGAGCGACGGTTGGACCGCAACCTATGAGGTCTACAATGGTCTGCCCGAGTTCACCAATCCCGACGGTGTTGAGGCTGCTGGCACCGAGACCCGTGAGGCTGCTCCCTTTGAGCGCACCACCATCACCGATGCTAACGTCAACGAGTACGTGATCATGAAGGGCCTGACCATTCTGCCCGACGCTGAAAATTCAAAGAACTTCTACAATGCTGCTGACAGCCTGCTGCTGTACGACCAGTTCGGTGTTCAACCCACCATCGAGGAGGGCAAGACCTATGACGTAATTGGTGCCGTTACTATCTACAAGAATAAGGTCCAGCTCTACATCATCAGTGTGACCGAGGCTGCTGCTGGCCTGCGTGGTGACGTGAACAACGACAAGGTTGTGAACATCAGCGACGTTACCGTTCTGATCGACTATCTGCTGAATCCTGCTACTGTAATCAACGAGGCAAATGCCAATGTCAACCTGGATGAAGCTATCAACATCAGTGATGTAACCGTTCTGATTGACTTCCTGCTGAGTGGTACTTGGCCCAATAAGTAATTCATCGCTTTTGGTAAGTTTAAAAAACAGGACCCCGTTTGGGGCCCTGTTTTTTTGTTTGTAAGTCGATAAAAAACACCTTCTAATGTAGAGACGCAAAATCTTGCGTCTCCGGCCGCGAAAATCAAGTATAATACTTTGAGACGCAAGATTTTGCGTCTCTATTTTTACAAATCAAATAATGTGGGTTGCGGGAGGAGCTGGAAGGTGTGACGGTGATAGGGACTCGCGCCGTGCTGGGCGATGGCGGCACGATGGTCGGGCGTGGGATAGCCCTTGTTGCGGGCCCAGCCATATTGCGGATATTCCTTGTCAAGCTGGCGCATGAATTCGTCACGGTGGGTCTTGGCCAGAATCGATGCGGCAGCAATGCTCAGCATCTTGCCGTCACCCTTAATGATGGTCGTGTGAGGAATGTCATGGTAGGGGAAGAAACGGTTGCCGTCCACTAGTATGCCCTCAGGGCGCACCATCAGCTGGTCTAGGGCACGATGCATGGCTGTGATGGAGGCCCGCAGGATGTTGATGCGGTCAATCTCCTCGGGCGAGACCATCGCCACGGCCCATGCCAACGCCTCGCGCTCGATGATGGGGCGCAACTGCTCACGCTGACGCTCGGTCAGCTGCTTGCTGTCGTTGATCAGGTCATTATGGAAATCGGGCGGCAAAATGACGGCAGCGGCCGTTACAGGGCCAGCAAGGCATCCGCGGCCCGCCTCGTCACAGCCGGCCTCGACACGTCCTGCTATCAAATAAGGCTGTAACATAGTTTTTAGTCCCTAGTTTCTAGTCCTTAGTTTTTAGTCCCTAGTTGGCATCCGCCTCACTTCTAACTTCTAACTCCTAACTCCTAAAGCTTGCGCTCGATGACATAGTCAAAGATGTCGCGGAAGCGGTCCACGGTCTCGTCAGGCTGATAGGGTGAGAGAATGGCACTAGCCTCGTCGCGCAGGCGCCGCATCGTCTCGTAGGCATACTCGATGCCGCCGGCACGCTTGGCAAAGTCCACTAGGCGGTCAATATCCTCGCCCGTGAGTGTCTCCTTGTTGATCAAGGCGAGCATCTCGTCATGCTCGGGCAGATCATCGCGACGCAAGGCATAAATCAGCGGCAAGGTGACCTTGCCCTCGCGCAGGTCGTTGCCCGTGGGCTTGCCGATGATGGAATCGTTAAAGTAATCAAAGGTATCGTCCTTGATCTGGAAACAGATGCCCAGCAAGCGGGCATAGCGGCACAACTCGTCGATGGCCGTCTGAGGTGCGTCGTTGGCATAACCGCCCACAGCCGCACAGCACTCAAACAGCGACGCCGTCTTGGCACGGATGATTTCCATGTAAGTGTCCTCGTCGATGTTGTGGTTGCGCGCGATGTCCACCTGGTCAATCTCGCCCAACGAGAGGTCGCGGCCCATGTCGGCCAGCGCGCTCAGGATGCGTCCGTCGCCTGTAGCCACACCGCAGCGCAGCGCACCAGTGACAAAGAAGTCACCGACAAGCACTGCCACATGGTTGCTCCACACGCTGTTGATGGTGGGCTCGCCGCGTCGTTCTGTCGCCTCGTCGATGACGTCGTCATGGATGAGCGAGGCGTTGTGCAACATCTCCAGGGCAGCAGCACCCTGCAAAGCCTTGTCGTTGATGCCACCAAAGAACTGGGCGCTCAACAACGTCACGATGGGCCTCAAGAGCTTGCCTTTGTTCTTGAGGTAAGTCGTCACGATATTGTTTGTCAACTCGCTGTTACTGTTCAGCGTGCTGACAATAATCTCGTTGAGGGCATCGAGATGAGGCCTCAGCTGTTCTTGCAGATATGTCAGGGTAATTGCCATGAGAGTGCAAAGGTAACAATAATTCTCGGGTATGCCACCATTTTTAAGAGTAATTTTTATAAATGGCAACAACCAAGGGTTGTTGGCGCGGTTGGTCACTTAAAACTGGCAACCTAAAAACCGGCAACTGAAAAAAAATGATTATCTTTATGGCCTGTAAAATAACCATCGATTATGGAACCTGACAAGAAACTCCTCCTCCTGGATGCCTATGCTTTGATTTTCAGGGCATTCTATGCAATGATACGCAGCCCGCGCGTTACCTCGACTGGCATCGACACATCGGCCGTGTTCGGCTTTGTCAACACCCTGCAAGACCTGCTCAAGCGCGAGCGGCCGTCGCACATCGCCGTGTGCTTCGACCCGCCAGGCGGCAAGACCTTCAGGCACGAGAATTACGAGCCCTACAAGGCCAACCGCGAAAAGACGCCCGAAGGCATCCTCGTGGCTGTCCCCTACATCAAACGCATCCTGCAGGCCTACCGCATCCCCATCTTTGAGGTTGAGGGCTATGAGGCCGACGATGTCATCGGCACCCTCTCCCACCAGGCCGAGCAACAGGGATTTTTCACCTATATGGTCACGGGAGACAAGGACTTCGGGCAGCTGGTGACCCCCAACATCAAGGTCTATGACCCGCTCAAGAAAGAGATTCTGGGCGTAGAGGAGGTCAATGCCAAATACGGCATCCAGTCCCCCAAACAACTCATCGACATCCTGGGCCTGATGGGCGACACCGCCGACAACATCCCCGGTTGCCCGGGCGTGGGTCCCAAGAATGCCGAGAAACTCATCCAGCAGTTCGGTTCCATCGAGAATCTGCTCACCCACACCGATGAGCTCAAGGGCGCTCAGCAGAAGAAAGTCGTCGAGAACGCCGATCAGATCCGTATGTCGAAGTGGCTGGCCACCATCATAACAGATGTACCCGTCACCCTCGAGGCCGACAAACTTAGCCGCAAACCCGTCGATTTGGAGGCCCTGCGCGAGGTTTTCAACGAGCTGGAATTCCGCACCCTCACCCAGCGCCTGATTGACGGTGGGGAGGCCAATGTGGACTTGGATGTCAAACCCACTACAACAGTTGAAACGCAACAACCCGCCACTCCGCCCGTTCCTGAGCCATCTGCCACTCCATCCCGCCCTGCCGCCCGTGGCCAGCAGATGTCGCTGTTTGACCTGGAGGAACCCGCCCCCGCGCAAGACGCGACCCCGACCTATCAGTCGCTGGCCGACGTACCTCACAACTATCGCCTGATTACCTCGCCCATCGAGGCTGCC
>OCTX012280681.1_pt1 | contig 11612 bp, 12 predicted proteins | sample 1539691 | NCBI WGS metagenome assembly OCTX01 (sample SAMN02144231, study PRJEB22623) | gut metagenome | biome: sheep rumen | host: Ovis aries | place: New Zealand | reverse complement strand
TGCGTCCAACAAGTTCATCATTGAAAGAAGAAAGAAATAACGGAATAACACTTAGAGATTTATGAGTCGTTCACTTAGAAAAGGTCCCTACATCCAGGAAGCCCTGGAGAAGAGAGTTCTTGCTATGAATGATGGTAGCAAGAAGAAGGAAGTGGTCAAGACCTGGTCCCGCGCCAGCATGATCTCTCCTGACTTTATCGGCCATACTATCGCCGTTCACAACGGAAACAAGTTTATTCCTGTTTACGTTACTGAGCAGATGGTCGGTCACAAACTCGGTGAGTTCGCACCCACCCGCACATTCAAAGGTCATTCAGGTAACAATAAGAAGTAATCACTATGGGAAAGCGTAAAAAACTTATGGCCGAACGCCTCAAGGAGGCAAAGAAGGTTACAGCTGTTGCCAAGCTGAATGACGTCCCCACTTCTCCCCGCAAGATGCGCCTCGTGGCAGACACCATCCGCGGCAAGGAGGTCAACCACGCCCTCGATCTTCTGAAGTTCAGCAAGCGTGAGGCTTCCATCCGTCTGGAGAAGCTCCTTCGCAGCGCCATTGCCAACTGGGAAGCAAAGAACCAGGACAATGCAAAAGAACTGGACAACGGCAACGTCTACGTCAAGACCATCATGGTTGGCGAAGGCCGCACGCTGAAGCGCATCCGTCCGTGCCCTCAGGGCCGCGCCGGCCGCATCCGCAAGCGTTCCAACCACGTTACCGTCATCCTCGATGTAAAACAACCAGTGGAGAATAAGTAATATGGGACAGAAAACTAATCCTATCAGCAACAGAATCGGTATCACCCGTGGTTGGGACTCCAACTGGTGCGGTGGCAACTACGCAGAGAAAATCGCGGAGGACTACAAAATCCGCGAGTACCTCGGCAACCGTCTCGCCAAGGCCAGCCTCAGCAGGATAGTTATCGAGCGCACCCTCAAGCTCATCACCGTCACCATCTACGCCGCACGTCCCGGTTTCATCATCGGCAAGGGCGGCCAGGAGGTCGACAAGCTCAAGGAAGAGCTCAAGAAGGTAACGAGCAAGGATATCCAGATCAACATCTACGAGGTCAAGCGCCCCGAGGTTGACGCCAACATCGTAGCCGACTCCATCGCCCGTCAGATCGAGGGCCGTGTAAGCTATCGCCGCGCTATCAAGATGGCTATCGCCAACACCATGCGCGTCGGTGCCGAAGGCATCAAGATTCAGATTGCAGGCCGTGTAGGTGGCGCCGAAATGGCACGCAGCGAGATGTTCAAAGAGGGCCGTACCCCTCTGCACACCTTCCGCGCAGACATCGACTACGCTCTTGCAGTAGCCAACACCAAGGTCGGTACCCTCGGTATCAAGGTTTGGATTTGCAACGGTGAGAAGTATGGCCGTCAGGATCTCACTCCTGCAGCACTTGCCGCAGCAAACGCCCAGGCAGCAGGCCAGCCTCGCGGCGACCGCCGTGGCGGCGACCGTCGTGGCCGTGGCGACCGCAGAGGCGGACGCCGTGACGAGAGGAGGTAATTCTTACCTTACTATATCAAATAAGGGTTGACCGTTTGGCCAACCCTTATTTGTTTTGTCTCCTAAAACTCTATGGTGCGGGTGCCGTCGGGCTCGACTCCGATGCGGACTTTGAGAGTCTCCTCGGGCAGGAGCTGCTCAATGTTCTCCGGCCACTCCATGAGGCACAGCGCGCCGCTGTCAAGATAATCGTAAAGGCCTATATCAAGAGCCTCCTGAGGATTCTCAATGCGATAGAAATCAAAATGATAGACGCTTTCTCCGGCAGCGGTGCGGTATTCGTTGACTATTGCGAAAGTAGGAGAACTGACCGCGTCCTCCTGTACTCCCAAAACCTTGCAGAGAGCGGCGGTAAAAGTGGTCTTGCCTGCGCCCATAGGGGCATAGAAAGCAATGAGGCGACGGTCGCCTATAGCCTGAAGGAATTCCTTGGCGGCCCGTTCAAGGCCGGACAGTGATTCTATTCTGATTGTCGTCATAAGGCATTCTTGACTGCACGGTTAATAAATTCATTGAGGCTCATTCCGAGGCTTGCGGCGCGCTCTGCCGCCTCTGAGTGAAGGTCGGATGACATGCGAAGGACAAGTTTGCCGCTGTAAGGTTTTTCGGGCTCTGAACCATCTGCACGGCATGCTTCCAGATAAGAATCAACACCGTCTTTAAAATCTTTCTCCAATTCATCAATCGAACGTCCTTCAAAAAGAATGCAGTTCTTTCTGAGTCCAAGCACTTCTCCAACGAAACAATTCTCGCTTTGAGAATACTCGACACTGGCAGTATATCCTTTATAATTTAACGTTCCCATATCATATTAACCCATTAAGCTTCAAGAATTCATATATACTGTATAGACTTTTCTCCCTAATGATGCTTCCAGGATGTGGTTTATGCATATCTATCTTGTACTCACCGTTCCTGAACCGGACGCGCGAACCCGATGTCGCACCTCTGTTATCCAGCTCAAATCCCATATAGCCAAGCAGAGTAACCAATTCTTCAAAAGTAAAATCCTTTGGCAAACTTTTGAAACGCTCGATCAACTTGTCTTTCTTACTCATCGCAAAGATACTAAAAATAGTACTACAAACAAATAGTATCAGCGTACGGCACTGATTCGATCCAGGAAACGGTAGCCGGCCGCCTCGGAAAGATGCGATGGAAGGATATCCGGGCAAGCAGCAAGGTCGGCAATGGTGCGAGCTACGCGTATTATCCGGAAATAGGCGCGCATCGACAGGCCAAGCCTTTCCATCAGCTTGACAAGTATGGCCTGGCAGTTCTCGTCAAGCGGACAGAAGCGCTCGATGAGTTTGTTGGTCATCTCCGCATTGGTCAGTATCCCTGCGCCTGCAAAGCGCGCCCGCTGAGTCTCACGTGCCCGCAGTACCCGCGCCGCAACGGCAGCGCTCGGTTCGGCTTTGGGCGCCCCGAGAAGAAGGTGCCCGGGTACAGGGGATACTGTAACCTGCAGGTCGATGCGGTCCATTATGGGGCCGCTCAGGCGGGCCATGTAGTTGAGGCGCTGGCTGGCAGTGCAGGTACATCTGTCCCCTACTCCCCAGTATCCGCAGGGACAGGGGTTGGAAGCCGCCACGAGCATGAACGACGCCGGATATTCCACCTTGGCCTTCAGCCTGGAAATCACCACCTTGCGGTCTTCAATAGGCCCGCGCAGAGCCTCTATGACGCTCTTCGGCATAAGGCTCATCTCGTCCAGGAAGAGCACCCCGTTCTGCGCCAGGCTTATCTCCCCGGGGATGATGCCGTCCCCCGCTCCTCCGCCCACGATGGCGGCAAGGGACGCAGAATAATGCGGCGCCCGGAAAGGCCTGCTGTCCATCAGGCCATAGCGCAGGCTGCCTTTGCCGGCTATGCTGAATATCTTGCTCGTCACAAGGCTTTCCTCGCGCGTCATGGGCGGAAGAATGCCTGGGAGCGCCTTCGCAAGTGAACTCTTGCCCGAGCCGGGAGCCCCGACCATTATGATGTTGTGTCCGCCGGCGGCCGCAATCTCCATCCCCCTCTTGGCTCCTTCCTGGCCGAATATATCGGCAAAGTCCATTACAGGAGCCCTCCCACGCCTAGGCGACGAAACCTGCTCGTACTCGGCGGTACGCCAGGCCAGCAAGTCCGAACAGTCTTCGACCCCCTCAAGAATACGGACCACATCCTGCAGCGTCCGCACACCGTACACCGGCCTGGAACGCAGTTCGGCAGCCTCGAGCGCCGAAGGGAGAGGCAGAATGACGCCGTCAAAGTCATCTTTCTGGGACAGTTCGGTAAATGGCAGCGCCCCGGGAATCTCTCGTACGCTCCCGTCCAGACCAAGTTCTCCCGTCATGAGAAACCTGCTCACGAGCGGCAGATTCTTCTGCTCGGATGCGGCGATGATGCCAACGGCTATCGGAAGGTCGTAGCCGCTGCCGTTCTTGTGGACGTCGGCAGGTGCGAGGTTGATTACGATGCGCTTGCCGGGAATCCGGTACCCCAGCGACTGGAGGGCGGTCATGGTCCGCAGGAGGCTTTCCTTGACGGCGGCGTCGGCGAGACCGACGAGGTGAATCCCGATGCCGCGGTCGATGTTGACCTCGACGGTTACTCTTACGGCGTCGATTCCGACGCACTTCGCGGAATATGTACGTATTAGCATATCAGGGTATTTGGAAACTTATGCCCGAAAGGAAACCGTAGACAGGATACTCTGTGACCGAGCCCCGATAGATGGAGAAAGGGTGCTTCGCCGGGTCCTTGGGAGTGAGGGCAAGGGCCGCTTCTCCGTCCAGGGGACAAGCGCATTCGGCTCCGAAAAAATAACAGTCACGGCAGTCCGAAAGCGACACCGGGAGGCACTGCCCGCCGCTGAAATACAGATAATCGGGATTCCCCTCAATCGGGACATAACGGTGGCCGACGCCTATTCCTGTCCCGCGGCCATTGTCGAACCAGGTAATGCACCGCCCCGCGACACAGGTCCTCCCGTCATACTCGACAATTCCGGCATCGGTCCAGCGTACGCCCATGTACTGGCTGAGTAAATCATGCACTCCGTCCGAATACAGACAGCTGTTCCCCCGGATATCGTACAGAATCACGTCGCCAGAAGGCATGCACTTGGCGTCAAGGAGTTTCCCGTCAGGTATGCGTACGGCCCCGCCGGTCTCGCCGTCTCGTACGAAATGCACCTTGCCACCTCCGCCGTCAGGAACGCAGAAGGCAAAGCAAATCTGGGAGTCACACTCATACAGGGCCCCCGTAGGGCCATAAGTATCAGCCCCGAAGCGGCCGAAGGCACGGGCCGACGGGACGCCCAGCAGCTCCCGCCCGCCGCACCTGTAAGACAGCCCGCCTGAAGGGGTCTCGCCAAGCGTATAGACCGTTCCGGAACGTGGAACCAGCCCTATGATGCGCTCACTACCCTCCCATCTGGCCACAGTGCGGCCGTTGCATCCCACGCAGGTGCCGCCGGCGTCACAATAGATGGTATAGAGCGAGCCGCCGATGATATGGTGCCCGTCGGGAGCGGCGCTCACGGTGGTGCCGGGGCCCGCCGGCACTGCAAGAACTTCCCGCGCCCCGCTGAACAGATGCACCACGCAGGACACGCCCCCGTATGCGCTGTCTTTCTGCCAGTCGTAGGAGTCCGGGAAGCTGACAGCAGACACCAGCAGGAGGGTGTCGCGCCCGCCGCAGGAAAGGAGGGAATCCAGTACGGGGCAAGGCCTGCTCCGGTCTTCCGCGCGCGGGCTGCCGAACTGGAGCGGCGGGTCAATCAACGAACAAGAAACCGATAGAACAAAGAGAAAAACAATAGAATGGCACAGCGGCCCGCGGACGGAAGATGAAGGTTTCATAGCGAAATTTCTTTTTGCGCAAAGAAAAGGATTATTCCGATAAAACGCCAGTTACGCCGCCGTCATTCGTCACAAGTTTACAATTTTTAAAGATTTATTAGTAAATTTGTGAGATTTAAACAACCCAAAAACCAAACCGATTATGTCCAACTACTTTTACGACATGCTCCCCGCAGAGGAACTTGCAAGACTGCATTACATCCCCACTGTCGGAGAGTTTGTGGAATGGATAGAGAAAGAATACGCCGACATGCCGGCCCTTTCCGACCAGACCAACACAATCACTTACAAAGAGCTCTGCAGCCGTATTGCCCGCCGCCGTGCCTTTATCGAAAGTCTCGGCCTGCCCAAAGGCTCCCACATCGCCATATTCGACCGCAACAGCCAGAACGCCATCGAACTTTTCCTCGCAGTAACTTCTGCAGGATATGTCGCCATGAACTTCCCTCCCACCCTGCCCGCTCCTGCTGTGGCAGGCTCCTGCGCCAAGTTCGACATTGCAGCCATATTCGTGCGTGACGAATTCGCACCCATGTGCCAGGGCCTCCAGGGAGTAAAGGTTCTGCCTGCAGGCAGCATCGCAGAGAACCCCGCGCCTGTCACCATCCCCGACAAGGAGCAGCCTGCGGCTATCTTCTTCACCGGCGGTACTACCGGTACCCCCAAGGGTGCCGTCCTAAGCCACAGGGCACTCATGCGCGGCGCCTACAACGCCATCTTCAAGCCCGGCAAGGTCATAGGAGTACACCGCTACATAGCCATGCTGCCGCTCAGCCATGTATTCGGCCTCATTGCAGGCACCCTCGGATGCTTCTTCACCGGCAACATTCTCTTCACCTGCGAAGACATGAAGGCCACCATCGGCAAGCTGCCCGTCATCAAGCCCACCCTTCTTGTCATCGTTCCCGGCATCTGCGACATTCTCGCAGGCCTCGTCAAGATGTACGGTCCCCAGTTCCTCGGCGGCAACCTGCGCATGATTATCAGCGGAGCGGCCAATGTGCCTCCGCGCCTCGTCGACATCTTCACCAAGCTCGGTGTCGAATTCTGCTTTGGCTACGGTCTCACCGAGGGCGCGAACCTCACGTCCGCCAACGCCAACGCAGTCGAGAAGCCGACGTCCATCGGCAAGATATACCCCGGTCAGGAGACCAAAGTCGTCGACGGCGAGCTCTGGATAAAGGGTGACAACCTCTTCTCCGGCTACTACAAGGACCCCGCCCGCACCGAGGAATGCATGACTCCCGACGGATGGTTCCGTACCGGCGACCTCGTGCGCTTCGACGACGAAGGCTTCCTGTACATCATCGGCCGCATCAAGAACCTCATCATCCTCTCCAACGGCGAGAACGTCAGCCCCGAGAGCCTCGAGGAGCCCTTCTACGCAGATCCCTGCGTACGCGACGCCATGGTCAAGGAAGACACCCTGAACGGAGCTCCCTGCATCGCAGTGGAAATCCTTCCCTTCATGCCCGCATTCGACGGCAAGCCCTTCGAGGAAGTCCAGGCATACATGAACGCACTCGTGGACAAGGTGAACGCAACCCTCCCCTCCACCCATCGCATTTCCAAGGTTACGGTACGCACCGAGGACTTCAAGCGTACCGGCAGCATGAAAGTCTCCCGCGTATGACAAAAGAAACCATAATGGCGGATCTCAAGGAGATTCTCACCGTGATGCGTCCCAACACCGACCTTGGTGACGTCAAACTCGAAACCGAACTCGTACGTGAACTCGGCATCGATTCGCTTACCATGATGCTTCTTACGCTTGCCATCGAAGACAAGTACAAGATTCGTTTCCCCGACATGCAGCAGCCTCCCCGCACGGTCGACGAGGTCTGCCAGATGGTCCTTGACACAGCGAAAGCCTGACCCGCAGTCGGAGTCTCCGCATAGAAAAAACCTCCGGAACTCAATCCGTTCCGGAGGTTTTTATATGTTGCGGCGCTACTGGATTTCGCGGACGTAACTGCGGCGCCGCATATACGGCTGCGGGTTGTATTCCCCGAACAGGGTCTGCACCTTGTGATTCTCTTCCAGCTGGGGATTAAGCAGCAGGCGCTTCACCCCAAGGCGGATGCAGTTTTCGTGCAGATACTTGAACATCAGCACATTGGCGCCCTTGCCCTGATACTCGGGAAGCGTGCCTATGAGCAGGGCTTCAATGGTGTCGCCCTTGCCCTTCAGGGCCTTGAGGACCGGGATGAAGCCGAAAGGGAACAGGCGGCCGCCGGCCTTGCGCACGGCCTTTGCGATGGAAGGCATGGTGATGCAGAAGCCCACCAGTTTGCCTTCGGCATTCTCCACCAGGGCAAGGAAGTCCTTGTTGAGAATGGGCACGTACTGTTTGACGTAGCTCTCTATCTGCTCTTCGGAGAGCTTGGAATACTCGTACAGAGGGGCGAAGGCATCGTTGAGCACGTGGAACATCTCACGGCCGTACCTGAGCATCTCACGGCTGTTCCTGGGCTCCACTATCTTCAGGCCGAAGCGCTGCTGAACCAGCGGAGCATACTGGAACATCGCAGGCAGCTTGTCGGAAAGTTCGATGACCCTCTGCGTCCAGTCCACGTCCTTGGTGAAGCCAAGGCGCTCCAGGTACTCGCCGTAATAGGGGAAATTGTAGATGACGGTGAAGGGGCTGTCGTTCTCGAAGCCCTCGACCAGAAGGCCTTCGCGGTCCATGTCGGTAAAGCCCAGGGGGCCTTTTATCTTCGTGGCGCCACGTTCGCGGCCCCAGGCGGCCACTGCGTCGACGAGGGCCTTGAGGACGTCAAAGTCGTCCACGAAATCGAGCCAGCCGAAGCGTACCACCTTCTCGCCCCACTTCTTGTTGGCATTGTGGTTCATTATGGCTGCGATGCGCCCGACGATGCGGCCGTCGCGCATTGCAAGGTACAACTCCTTCTCGCAGAACTTCAGTGCGGGGTTCTTGTCCGTAAGGGAATTCAGCTCGTCGCTCTCGAAAGGCGGCGCCCACTGGGGACAGTCCTTGAAGAGTTCGAACGGGAAACGGATGAATTTGAGGAGCTGGCCGCGGCCAGACACTGTTACGATTTGGATATTAGCCATTGTTTTCTTCTGATAATTCGCCTGCCGCCCAGTCTATCATCTGTGAGAAGGTATCGGTGAGGCGTTTTGCCATTTCATCTTCGCCATTCTGCTTGAACACGTCGGCAAGATAGTAGATGTAACTGCCGTAGGTGTCGAATTCTTCCTTTCCGAACTCGAAGAACTCGAGGTAGAATCGTGCGCCTGTAAGCAGGTCGGCTGCAAGCAGGGAGCCTATCTCACGGGCCTTGTTGGCATTGCCCAGCTTATAGTAGTCTTCCACCATGCTCATGACGAGGTAGTCGTTGGTGCTCATGCCCACGGGAATGCCGTCCAGCGGGTAGCGGCGCATAACCTCGGTGCAGCGGTCGAGCATCTCGAGCGCGCGGTCGTTCTGTCCCACCTTCATGAAGGCGTTGGCGGCATTGAGGAACACGCCGCGTACCGACATCACGCCCATGTTGGTGTAGATGTTCTGATAGTCGATATAGTACTTGTCGGCACTTATGGCGTTCCAGGAATAGACGCTGGTCATCTTGCGGTACAGCTCGTCGGTGTCCACAAAGCCCATGTCGGTGACTGTCACCTTGTTGCGTATGGGAACGAACTTGTAGGAGTAACCCTCGTTGACAAGGTAGTCCTTGATGCCGATGTTGAGGTCGCCTCCCATGTTGAGCATGTGGAGCGGACGGTCCCACTGATAGTTGCTGAGCAGGTCGAGCATGAAGAGCTCGGGCTTGGTGAGGTAATCCTTGCCCTCCGGGATGCGGAGCACGATGCTGTCGGGAATCATGCTCTCGTACTTGGCGTCGAGGATGCCGGAGGATATCACGTTGGCCTTGTTGACCGGAACGACAATCTTGCGGGCGGCTATGTAATCCACCTTGCGGCCGCTGGTCATGGGCAGCTTGACGTCGGGGTGCCTGAAGAGCATGATGACGTCGGAGATATTCATCTCCTGGCCTCTGGAATCGACGATGGGGATGTATTCGTTGGTGCCGTACAGATACTGGTCGGGGCCGATTGAGAGGGCAAGAGGAGCCGACTCGTTGCAGGCCCACTTCATCTGGTCGATGTGCCAGTCGGTGCCGAGAAGGCTCGTGTTGCAGATGCGCACGTCGGTGCGTACATCCTCAACCTCCTGGGCGTACCAGACGGGGAAGGTATCGTTGTCGCCATGGGTGATGAGTATGCCGTTACGGCCCACGGAGTTAAGATAATTGCGGGCGAGCTCGACGGCGGTGCGGCGGCCGGAGCGGTCATGGTCGTCCCAGTTCTGGCAAGCCATGAGAACGGGCACGCAGAGGCAGACGGCGGACAGGCCGGCGGCGAGTGCCGTGCCGCCCTTGCCCTTCAGGGCGCCGTCAATCCAGCTGTACAGCGCAGCGACGGCCATGCCGATCCACACGCTGAAGAAGTAGAAGGAGCCGGCGTATGCGTAGTCCCTCTCGCGCACCTGGTACGGAGGCTGGTTGAGGTAGAGCACGATGGCGATGCCGGTCATGAAGAACACCAGGAAGGTGAGCCAGCAACCCCTCTTGTCGCGGTCGAACTGGAAGAAGAGGCCCAGCAGGCCGAGAAGCAGCGGCAGGAAGAAATAGTGGTTCTTCCCCTTGTTGTCGGCGAGGGACGAAGGGGCGTTGCCCTGGTCGCCGAGGCGTATTTCGTCTATGAACTTCACGCCGCTCTCCCAGTTGCCGTGGAAGATGTTGCCGGGCGTGGGAGAATGGATGTCATTCTGCCTGCCGACGAAGTTCCACATGAAGTAGCGCCAGTACATCCATCCCATCTGATAGTCGAAGAAGAAGTAGAGATTGGCGCCCATCGTGGGCTTGCGGTCGGTTGCTCCGGCCACTTTCTTGCCGCGGCCGCCGGTATAGGCACGGTAGAAGTCCTCGTAGCGGCCGTCGGGGGACGAACTCCACATGCGGGGGAAGAGCATCTTGCCGGAAGACCGGTACTTTGCGTCAACGGGGCCGTCGACCTTCTTGTACTTGCCGTCCAGAGGGGCCCAGTACTTGGAGCTCTTGAGGTCGTACGGAGCACCATAATACTGGCCGTAGAGCAGCGGCGTGGAGCCGTACTGCTCGCGGCTGAGATACCTCACAAGCGTGAATGCGTTGTCGGGCTGATACTCGTTGGTAGGGGTCTTGGCGCAGGAACGTATGATGTCGATGCTGAACACGCTGAAGCCTATCGTGACCATGGTCAGGCACAGCAGAGCGGTATTCAGGAACACTTTTTCCTTCTTGAGGGTGACGAAGAGCCCCCAGAACATAAGGGCCAGGATTGCCACCATGAAGAATGCGGCGCCGCTGTTGTACGGCAGGCCGAGAACGTTGACGAAGAACAGGTCGACGTATGCCGCAACCTTGGGAAGGTAGGGGATGAACAGGAACACCAGGAACCCGAGGATGACTACGCCGATGGCGAAAATCTTGACGAACTCCCAGAAAGTGAAAGGCCCGTCCTCGCGCCGGCGGTAGTAGAACATGAACACCAGGGCGGGAATGGCCAGAAGGTTGAGAAGGTGTACCCCGATGCTGAGGCCCATCAGGAAGGCTATAAGCACTATCCAGCGAAGGGAGTGGGGTCTGTCGGCCCTGTCGTACCACATGGTCATGGCCCAGAATACGGCGGCCGTGAAGAGCGACGACATGGCGTAGACTTCACCCTCGACTGCGGAGAACCAGAAAGTATCGGAAAAACAGTATGCAAGGGCTCCCACGAGACCGGAGCCTATGACGGCTATGGCGCTGCCGGTGGAAGCGGGCTTGATGATGCGTTTGGTGAGCCACACTATCGTGAGGTAGAGCAGCATGATGGTGAGCGCCGAGCAGATGGCGCTGAAAGCATTCACCAGGATGGCTGCATGCATGTTGTCGCCGAACATGGTGAAGAAGCGCGCAAACAGCTGGAAGACAGGGTTTCCCGGCGGGTGGCCCACCTCCAGTTTATACGAAGACGCGATAAACTCGCCACAGTCCCAGAACGAAGCGCTGGGCTCTATGGTGAGCAGATATGTGACGGCGCTGACCGCAAACGCCACGAGCGCTGCGATACGATGCCAGAGAGTGAATTTCTTATCGTCCATAGCCTACAAAGTTAAGGTTTTTGCAGGAAATATGAAAATGCGTAACTTTACGCCATGAAAGTCCGTTTAGCTATCCTGCTCGCCGTAGCGGCGGCCGCCG
>OCTX012288376.1_pt1 | contig 11613 bp, 9 predicted proteins | sample 1539691 | NCBI WGS metagenome assembly OCTX01 (sample SAMN02144231, study PRJEB22623) | gut metagenome | biome: sheep rumen | host: Ovis aries | place: New Zealand | reverse complement strand
TTGCCCACATACTGCTTACGCTCTGTGGCGCACGACCCATAGTGCTTGTTCCATTCTCCCAAGGTCTGTCCCTGATAGTAGCCGTCCCAGAAGCCACGATTGAAGACGGTGGCAAGACGTGCATCCCAGGCATCTTTTTTCTCCTCCGTAAACGTGTCGTCCAGTACGGCCTGCATAGCCTCCTTATAACATTGCACAACGGTGAGCACATATTCAGGTCCGCGGGCCCTGCCTTCTATCTTGAAGACGCGCACCCCGCTCTTCATCATCCTGTCGATAAAGCGGATGGTCTTCAGGTCTTTGGGCGACATGATATACTTGTTGTCAATCTCCAACTCCGTACCCGTGTCACTGTCTGTCACGATATACGACCGGCGACAAATCTGCATACACTCGCCACGATTGGCTGAGCGGCCAGTATTATCGAGACTCATATAGCACTTGCCACTGACAGCCATACAAAGTGCTCCATGGCAGAACATTTCTATCCGTACGAGTTTACCGGAAGGACCTTTGATCTGCTGTTCCTCTATCTGTTCGTAGATAGCAGCTACCTGGTCAAGATTCAGTTCGCGAGCCAACACCACCACATCGGCAAACTGGGCATAGAACTTCAGTGCCTCGACGTTCGAGATGTTCAGTTGGGTAGAGAGATGCACCTCCATACCCTTCTCTCTGCAATAAGTCATCACAGCAATGTCGCAGGCTATGACGGCAGAGATGTGAGCCTCAACAGCTGCATCAATAATTTGGTGCATCAGGGCGATGTCCTCACCGTAAATAATAGTATTCACCGTCAGGTAACTCTTCACCCCATGCTCCTCACAGGTAGCAGCAATCTCTCGCAGGTCGTCGATGGTGAAGTGGTTGGCAGAGTGCGAACGCATGTTCAACTGCTCCACTCCGAAATACACCGATGCAGCCCCCGCTTTCAGCGCAGCAGCCAGTGAATCGCGGCTCCCCACAGGAGCCATAATTTCGAAATCGTTAATACTTTCTTTCATTGTGGGTGCAAAGGTACGATTAAGTGAGGGAAAAACCAAATTTATTTGGGTTTTTCCAAACATGAGTACCTCCAATCATAGGCTAAATGCCCGATTTTTCTTTCTATTTTCTTTGTAGATTTAGAATTTCTTTACAAATCCGGTTCCCACGCGGTTCCCAGTCAATTCCCAGTTAACTCCCACTTCATCGTGCAACAAAAGTCGGATATAAATCTTTACAGGAAGATTAATGATGCGAAGGAGCAAACACTTCCTTGCATTTCACGTCACTTTACAACAATCGTAATGGTGTCTTTTGCATCGCTTTAGAGTCGCTTCAGGCAGGGCGATGCCATACACATGCCATACACATACCATACACATGCCATACACATACTATACCCTTGAGCATGGCTACAATATGGCATCATAGGGAGAAAACCGAGGCATCTCCCTGCATAATTAATATCACAATAAATATTCCCATGGCGGGGAATTTTGGTTACTCTAAAAAGAAGAGGCTGACACCGATGACGGAGATGACGGCACCTGCAACGGTGCGCCATGTAATGGGCTGGTGGAACAGCCAGCGCGAGGGTAGGATGATGATGATGGGCGTGAGCGCCATCAGCGTGGAGGCAATGCCGGCATCGGTGTATTGGACTGCCATTAACGAAAAACCTACTCCTACGAAGGGGCCGAAAATGGTGGTGGCTGTGGCTATGGTGAGGCCCTTGCCGTCGTGCAGGGCTTCGCGGAGGGGCTTGAAACCTTTACGCCAATAGAGCAGCAGCGTGAAACCGATGATGCCGGCTATGCAACGCAGGAAGTTGGCACTGAAGGGTATCAGCCATGCAGGCATCTGGGTGGCATCGTAATGGTTCATACCTATCTTGCTGAGCACCAGTCCGACACCCTGACAGACGGCTGCACCGATGGCAAAGAGTACGCCACTGAGGGGCAGCTTCAGCGATACGCGATGATGCTCGCCACGCCCTAATACGGAAATACTGATACCAGCCAGTGTAACGAGCATGGCGAGGATGCTCATGGCAGTCATCCGTTCGCCCAATGTCACCCAAGCCATCAGTGCGGCAGCCAGTGGAGCCAGCGTCATGAAGAGCTGTCCGTAGCGCGAACCGATGATGATGTAACACTGGAACAGACAGAAGTCGCCAATGACGTAGCCCACCAGTCCTGACAGCAGCATCCACCCGCATGCCTCTGCAGAAATACCCGTGGGCACAGGGGTGCCTAAGACAAACCAGAAGAGGACGACCGAAAACAGTAATGCCAATGCCATACGCATCACGTTGAGCGTCAGATTGCCCATCCGCTTACTGCCAAATTCGCTCAAGAGTGCTGTTGCCGTCCATGAGAAAGCCACACCAATCGATATCAGTTCACCTATAAAATTCATTGTCTTTACCTGAGTTTAGTTTTCCAATACGGCTGCAAAGGTACTACTTTTTTTTCTGAAATACGCTGCAAATGACAGAGAATCAGTTTTCCTTCGCCATCGCGCAGGTGCATACCGTTGCCACGACAGAAACGCCAATAGCGGCAATCCTTGCAATCGTCCTTGCGCATCCAGTCGCGATTCCGATAGGGGAGATAGCGATGCTCCCAGACATCCATGAAATCGTCTTGATAGATGTTACCCTGATTATAATCTGCCCGAATACTGGCACAGGCGGCTATGGAGCCGTCGGCCATGACGGAGCCTACCGTCACACCCGCCTGACAATCGAAGAACATATCGCGCACCTCGCCCTCGTAGCGTCCCAGGAAACCTTCACAGCCATAGGAGGCATTGATGCGCCCCTCCTGTCGGGTCTGCCGGATAAAATCGAGCATGCCCCGATACTGCTCGTTGCTGATTTGCATCATGGGGTCTTTGGCTGCACGCCCAACGGGAAAAATGGAATAGATGCGCCAGTAGCCCATGCCCTTGCTGACGAGATAGTCGCGCAGGGCAGGCAGTTGGTCGTAATTGCGCTGGTTGACGCAGGTGACCACATCAGAGGCTATCTGGGGATGAGCCACCATGAGGTCAATAGCCTGATCGACCATCTGGAAACTCTGTGGGTGGCGACGCATCCAGTTGTGGTTCTCCTCCAGACCATCGATACTGACCGTGATGCTGTGCATACATGCCTTGCGCAATGACTCGAAACGCGCAGGCGTCAAAGCTAAGCCGTTGGTCACTAAGCCCCAAGGGAATCCACGCTCGAAAATCTCGCGACCACACACTTCCAGGTCGTCGCGCAACAAGGGCTCGCCGCCCGTAATGGTCACAAACACCTTGTGGGGATCGCATTTGCGTGCAATGCTGTCCAACACACGAAAGAAGTCTTCGCGCGGCATATCCTTCACTTCAGAGAGCTTGCGACAGTCGCTGCCACAATGCCGGCAACTCACGTTGCAACGCAAGGTGCACTCCCAAAACAACTGTCTGAGGGGGTGCTCCTTGCGTATGTTACGGCTCATCAGCGTGGCCGCTTCCAAGGCTATGCGCTTGCGAAGACCCAGTTCACTCACCAGTCACAATCTTCTTAGGATTCTCGCTGCCGTCCTTATTGGGCAATATCAGATTCAGAATGACTGCCAATAGGAAGACTACTGCCACACAATTCTCAGCAAAGACCGACTGGATGATAGGAGGGAATATCTTGAACATACCCGTTGCCTGGGTGAAACCTAAGCCTATGCTCAGCGACAGGGCTACGATAATCATGTTGCGATCGCTGAAACCGCAGCGCGACATCATGCGGAAACCAGCATAAATAATCGAGCCGAACATCATGATGGTGCATCCGCCCAGTACGGCTTGAGGAATGGTGGTTAGCAGGAAACCAATAGCAGGAAACAGTCCGCCCAGAATCATGATGCAGGCACCTGTGCCAATGGCAAAGCGGTTGACGACACCCGACATGGCTGCCAGACCTACGTTCTGACTGAACGAGGTGATAGGCGTGCAACCGAAGAGACCGGAAATGCTGCTCACGAAACCGTCGCACGTGATACTGTTGCCCAAATCCTGCTTATGGGGCTGACGGTTCAGAGCACTCTCGCACAATGCACTCGTATCACCGATAGTCTCTGTAGCCGATACCAGATAGATGGCGATAATCGAAATGATGGCACCCCATTCGAATTCTGGTTTGAAGGGCATAAAATGAGGCAGGGCTATGAAGCCTACATTGTGAAGGCCGGAGAAATCGACCATGCCCATGAAGATGGCAAAGATATAGCCCAATATCAGTCCTATCAACACAGATAGCGAGCGCAGGAATCCCTTGGCAAAAACCTGGAAGCCCAGACAGACGAGCAAGGTGAACGTGCCTACTATCCAGTTGTTGGCAGCACCGAAATCAGCAGCACCCTGTCCGCCGGCAAACGAATTGGCACCGATAGGCAACAGCGAAAAGCCGATAGCCGTCACCACCGTGGCTGCTACGATATGCGGAATGAGTTTGATCCAATACTTGGCACAGAGGCCCAACAGCCCCTCGACGATACCACCAATAATCACAGCCCCCATCAGTACACCCATTCCCTGCGTGGCTCCAATGGTGAGCGCCACAGAGAGGAACGTAAAACTGATACCCATCACAATGGGCAGTCGCGAACCGATGCGCCAAATGGGATAAAGCTGTACCATGGTACCGATACCGGCTATAATCATACAGTTCTGAACCAACGTACCACTTATCGAAGAGTCAAGCCCCACCACATTGGCTAATATAATAATAGGTGTGATGTTGGCCACAAACATAGCCAGCACGTGTTGCAGACCGAAGGGAATGGCCTGCGCCAAAGGCACCTTGCCATCCAGCTGATAGAGATTCGATTTGTTTTCCATGATTATCTTTTATTTGAGTTTGATTTCGTTATTCTCCAATGACTCGATGATAGCCAGCGACTCGATGCGATGGATTCCATGATCCTGCAGCACCTTGCGGCCATGCTGAAACTCCTTCTCGATGATGAAACCCATACCCACAATGGTGGCTCCTGCCTGCTGACAGAGGTCGATGATGCCCAGTCCGGCATTGCCGTAGGCCAGGAAGTCGTCGATGAACAGTACATTGTCGTCGCTGGTCAGATACTCGCAGCTGACGGTCAATGGGTATTCACGCTGTTTGGTGAACGAGCGTACGGTAGATTCATAGAACTCGCCCATGGTGGAGGGCTTTTTCTTCTTGGCAAAGACAACAGGCAGCTCCATCAGATAGCCCAGCATGATGGCTGGTGCGATGCCCGATGCCTCAACGGTGATAATCTTGGTGATGTCCTCGTCGGCAAAGCGACGGATAAACTCAATGGCAATCTGTTTCATCAAATAGGGGTCCATCTGATGGTTGATGAAACGATCGACTTTTAGGATACCGCCCTCTAAGCAACGGCCATCCTGCATAATACGGTCACGTAAAACTTTCATAGTGTCTTCTTGAATATTTTTGCAAAATTACTAATTATTTCTCAATTATTTTGTATTTTTGCAGAAAATAAATTCATTGCTTATGAAGAAGATAGTAGTTTTAACTGGTGCAGGCATGTCTGCCGAGAGTGGACTGAAGACGTTCCGCGATGCTGACGGATTGTGGGAAGAATATCCTGTGGCTAAGGTTGCCACCCATGAAGGATGGGAGGCTGACCCTACGTTAGTAACTAACTTTTATAACATGCTTCGCAAGAAGTGTTGGAATGTAAAACCCAACAAGGGACATCAGTTGGTGGCTAAGTTGGAGGAACAGTACGACGTGACGGTTGTAACCCAGAATGTTGACAATCTGCACGAGCAGGCTGGTTCTTCGAAAGTCATCCACCTGCATGGTGAACTGATGAAGGTTTGTTCGAGCCGTGATGTGGACGATCCTCGCTACCAGATTACGCTGACACCTGATAATTGTGAGGTGGAGCCTGGCACGAAGGCTGGCGACGGTTCGTTGCTGCGCCCGTTTATCGTGTTCTTTGGCGAGGGAGTGCCCATGATCAGTGCGGCAGCTGAGGAAGCACAACAGGCTGACATCTTTATCATCATCGGTACATCGCTGAATGTCTATCCGGCTGCCGGCCTTGTTCAGTATGTGCGCCCTGGTGTACCCGTTTACCTCATTGACCCCAAACCCATTTCGGCTGGGGCTAATGTGCAACAGATTCAGAAGGGTGCCAGCGAGGGTATGCAGGAGCTCTGCGATATCCTACTCACTAAATAAAACCTGAACGAGTGTTTGTCCGACGGCTTGCAGTGTATTCTTGTCAATATGCTGCATGTCGTCGTTAATAGTATGCCATGTGGGACCGAACGAACTCTGCTGACAGTCAGGGTAATGATTGATGATGTCGATGCAGGGAATCCGGGCAATGTCGTTCACGGGTACATGGTCGTCGGTGACATAGCCGCCTTCCTGCTTGGGGAAGAAACTGCCATAGCCGGCAGCACCGGCTGCTTGCCACACCTTCTCGACTATACCCTTCGCCTTCTCTAGGGAATAGCCCTCTTGATAGAACTTAGCGCCTTGCCCGCCTACCATGTCGAGCAGGATGGCGTAGCGGTAGGGCTTTTGGGTGTTGGCTGTTTGCTGTTGGCTTTTCGCCCAATACTGTGCCCCCAGTGCCCATGAATCCGTACCGTCACCCGTTTCATCCCATTGAGGAATGCCCCAGTCTTCGGCATCGAAGCAGATGAAATCGACAGCTACCTTCAGCGAATCGTGTTGTTGGATGAGGCGTGCCAATTCTAACATCACAGCCACTCCACTGGCTCCGTCGTTAGCTGCCATCACTGGCTTGCGCCAATTGGCGGAATCTGGATCGTTGTCTGCCCACGGACGACTGTCCCAATGGGCACAGATGAGGATCTTCTCACCTCCTGCACTCTCTTTCTGGGAAGAAGCTTTGGCTATGATATTCGTTGACTTGAGGATGGTGCCGTCGTAGCCTTTCAGGTCGGCTTTCTGCATCTCTACCAGATAGCCGTATTGCTGAAACTTCTGTTGTATCCATTGGGCGCACTGCTCGTGTGCCTCACTATTCATGGTTCGTGGACCAAAGCTGCATTGGGCAGCACAGAACTGATAGGCAGAATCGGCATTGAACTCGATATTGACTACGGGTTGTGCTTCTGCTTGTTTCTTGGTGGTACCACAAGCACAGAAAACAAAACCAAGGCTGAGGAAATATATAAACTTTTTCACCATCTTACTTTAAATTCTTCACTCTTCACTTTTCACTTTCTTGGGGAGAAATTCAGAGACGTCGCGTCCGAAATGTTGTAATTCGCGCACCACACTGCTGCTGACACTGGCATACTGTGGCTCTGCAAAGAGCAGAATGGTCTCAATACCACTAATCTGGCGATTGATATCAGCCTGCTCGCGTTCATATTCGAAGTCTTTCACACTGCGTACACCTTTTATTATATAATGCGCACCTTGTTCTTGGGCAAATTCTACTGCCAGACCGTAATAGGGCTTCACCTCAATACGAGGTTCGTCGGCATAGAGTTGAGCGATAGCCTTCATGCGCTCCTCGGCTGGAGCCATTCCCGGTTTATGCACTTGGTCGCCTACCACGCCAATGACCAGACGGTCGAATAATCCCAGACTACGGGTCACGATGGAGTCGTGACCAACTGTAAACGGGTCGAAACTTCCTACAAAAACACCTATTTTCATGAGTCAAACAGATTAGGTTCCATAATATTGCCCGAATAGGGATTGCGACCGAAGTGACGATAAGCCAGTTCAGTCACCATACGGCCACGGGGAGTGCGCTTGATGAAGCCCTCCATGATGAGGAAAGGTTCGTAAACTTCCTCCACCGTTCCTGCATCTTCACCAATGGCAGTAGCAATGGTCGTGATGCCAACAGGTCCGCCACGGAACTTGTCGATGATAGTCAGCAGGATGCGGTTGTCTATCTCGTCCAATCCATATTGGTCGATATTCAGGGCAGTCAGGGCTATCTTGGTGATTTCCGTATCAATACGGCCAGAGCCCTTTACTTGGGCAAAGTCGCGCACTCGGCGCAAGAGGGCATTGGCAATACGGGGCGTTCCACGCGAACGGCGTGAAATTTCGGCTGCTGCATCAGCTGTGATAGGAACACGCAGGATGGATGCCGAGCGTGTGACAATCTTCTGTAGCGTCTCAGGCTCATAATACTGCAAGTGCATGTTGATGCCGAAACGGGCACGAAGGGGAGCCGTCAGCAGACCACTGCGCGTGGTGGCTCCTACGAGGGTAAACGGATTGAGGTCTATCTGTATAGAACGGGCAGAAGGACCTTTGTCAATCATGATATCAATACGATAGTCCTCCATGGCGGAATAGAGGTATTCCTCGACCACAGGCGACAATCGGTGTATCTCGTCGATAAACAGGACATCGTTCTTCTCCAGAGAAGTGAGGATGCCTGCCAGGTCGCCAGGCTTGTCAAGCACGGGACCACTGGTAATCTTGAAACCTACCCCCAACTCGTTGGCAATGATATTCGACAGAGTCGTCTTACCCAGTCCAGGAGGACCGTGCAGGAGGGTATGGTCGAGAGGTTCGCCACGATATTTGGCAGCCTCAACGAACACCTGCAGGTTCTCTACCACTTGTTTCTGTCCGCTGAAATCGCCAAAGGAGAGTGGGCGCAATGCGTTTTCAAACTCCTTCTCTGAAGAGGAGAATTGCTCCTCTCTGATGTCAAAATCTTCGTCCATCATCACTTTTTGCTTGCAAAAGTAATAAAAAAATATAGAAATTCGTATCTTTGCAGTCAGAAAATCAAAAACTATTGATATGAAACGCTTTACATTACTTACTTTCTTGGTGGCAATGGCGATGATAGCCAACGCCTCAACAACCCTCCCTATCAAGGGTAAGGTTATTTGTCCAACCGACCAGCATATCCAATATGTTGGACGTATCTGTTTTGATAATCCCCAGCGCCCTCGTTTCACCTTCCCTGGTGTGCAGATTAATGCGGGCTTCACGGGTACGAGTCTGAAAATGATGGCTAAGCCTAAGAGTGGTTACTTCATGGCACAGATAGATGAGGCTGAACCATTCAAGGTGAGTTTTATGGGCGCATGCGACTCGGTGGTGACGCTGGCTACTGCTCTGCCTAAAGGTGAGCATACCGTTCGACTGATGTATGTCATAGAGGGTTATGAGCTGAAACCGGAGTTCCGTGGCTTTGTGCTTGATAGTGATGGCAAGATGTTGGATGCGCCTGCTTTGTCGGAGCGTACCATCGAGTTTGTCGGCAACTCCATTACCTGTGGCTATGGTGATGAGAGTATTAGTCGTAACGATCCTTTTACTTATGAAACGGAGAATCATTACATCGGTTATGCCCAGCAAACCTGTCGTAATCTGAATGCCGTAGCCTATGTAGTGGCACGCAGTGGTATCGGTGTCTATCGCAGTTATGGTGGTCCTAAGACGGGAACTCCTGAGAATGTAATGACTACGGAGTATGAATATACCAATCTCTATGACCGTTCGGAGCGTTGGGACTTCTCGCGCTATCAGCCCAAGGTGGTGTGCATCAACTTAGGCACCAACGACCTTTCGACCAACAATTACGATGTAAAATTGCTCAAACAGGCTTATAAGAATTTCCTGAAGCAGGTGCGCCAGCATAACCCCAAGGCAAAAATCGTGTACCTTTGTGGCTCGATGCTCAATGGTAAAGAATTGGAAATAGCCAAACAGACATTAAATGAAGTGGTGCAAGAGGCCAACCGAGAAGGAGATAAAGAGGTATATCGCTTTGACTTTACCCCTCAGAATGGTGACATCGGCTATGGTGCCGATTGGCATCCGTCCATCTGGCAGCATCAGAAGATGGCTGGCGAACTCACGGCTTTCCTCCGTTCGCTGATGCACTGGTTCTAATTATTGTTCTTAGCCGCTTCCTTCGCAGCTTTACGGGCAGCCTTCTCGGCTGCTCGTTTTGCTTTCTCGGCAGCTTTCTCTGCAGCCTTGCGTGCTTTTTCAGCTTCCTTCTGCTTTTTCTTTTCCTCCTTCTCTTTCTGCTTGGCTGCTTTGCGTTCTGCCTTGCGCTTCTCGTGGTCAGCTAATTCCTTATCGTTTTTGTAGTCATAATTGAAGAGGTGGAAACGAATGCCAGGCTTAATCTTGGTCTGCTGCATGTGATCCGTATCGGTGAAACTGAACGAGCACATGATATCTGCCAGTGCTCCCTTCATCTTTATCTTGCCGTCAGCCACGGCACCATTGCTCACAATATTAGCATAGACATCAGTTACTTTGATGCCCTTGTATTTGGCTTCATAGACCAATGCATCTACTTGGCAGATAGGCAGTTTACCGCCTACTTTGCGGCGCATCGCGGCAGTACGCTCCTTAGAGATATCGATTTTGAAACCTGCCCTGGCTCCTATTCTGCCCACATCAGGATAATCCATGGCCTTACCCAGTTCGAAAGCATTCGATAGAACATTTCCAGTCACATATTTGTTGAGGCCGTCCAGTTTGAATGAGAAATTCATCGCTCCACAGGCGGAACCGATGTTGCCTCGGAATTCTATCCTTTTGTATTTTACATCGAACGAGCCCTTGTAGCGTAGTGTTCCCAAAGCATGCAACTGTTTCATCATAAATTTCCTTACGGTAAACTGATTGATGATGCGCGCTTTAGAATTGCCTTCCACCACACAATCCAGGATGTCGAAGTGTACGTCCAAATCGTATTTGTTCTTCAATCCGGTAATGTCGCCCTTGGCTTTGGCACGGAACTTATTGTCGGTCGTCTTCACCACTACATCGCGGAACGACAGTACCGAGTCCGTACCACTGAACTTCGTGGAAAGCCAAAGTGGTAATTTAAAGTTTTTGAGCATGGGTGCAAAGGGGTGGGAGATGTCTGTCAGCAACGTCGTACCTGTGATATCGCTGGTAGAGAAAAGGAAAGGAATTCCTTTCTTCTTGCTGGGCAGCTGAACCTCGGCCTTGTCAAACTTCAGGGTAGTATTTGCCATACAGATGACGGCATCACTCACATGGAGTTTCTCGGCTATCTTCTTGAACTTCAGGTGCAAGTCGGTGATGTGCAATCCTGAGGCTTTATCGTTGGCATCGCATTCCGTCAGCGTACCGCAGATGCTGTCCTTGTCGGCATGACTGACATCCACTTTGATATGTGCTACCACATTCATGTGTCCATCGTCGAACCATCCGCGCTTGGGTTTCGCCACACGCTTATGGGGCAGGTGGTTATCAGTCTTCCAGTGCACACTGTCGATAGTCACCGACGCATGTTTTTCCTGTCCCTCATAAACGATGCGGTCTATCAGTATGTGGTTATCGACATGCACCGAGTCGCGTTTCTTGATGCGTACCCATGAGCCTTCGATATTTTTCAATTCGCCAGTCAGCCTGTCGCCCCAGCCCTGCTTCAAATCCAAGCTCCCTAAGGCAATGTGCGAATCATTGTAAACCAGATCTACGTCTTCAATCTTCAACTTTTGCAAATCAACCGTCAGTTGTTTGCCTTTTGTTGTCTTCTTCTTTTTTTCGCCAGGTTTCTTTTTCGACTTGAAAGCATCTATCACAAACTGGTAGTTGGCGACGCTGTCTTCCTTGCCTTTGTAAAGTTTGGCATGAAG
>OCTX012240920.1_pt1 | contig 11613 bp, 7 predicted proteins | sample 1539691 | NCBI WGS metagenome assembly OCTX01 (sample SAMN02144231, study PRJEB22623) | gut metagenome | biome: sheep rumen | host: Ovis aries | place: New Zealand | reverse complement strand
GCAGACCCCAGCACGCCTCCGACCGCGCCTTCCACCGTCTTCTTCGGGCTCAGCTCCGGAGCCATCTTATGCCTGCCGAAGAGTCTTCCGGCGCAGTAGGCAAAGGTGTCGCTTCCCCAGGAGCAGAGAAAAACCAGCCATACGGTGAATTCTCCGCCGGGAAGGTTGCGGATCTGGTAGATCGAGCTTAAGCAGACCGCCACATAGGCAATTCCGAAAAATGCCGTCATCACCTCGTCCGCATGGTAACGGGGATAGGTGAATACATAGACAAACAGGTCTGCGATCAGTCCTGCGATCAGCACAGGCAGATACAGGTCCTTCAGCCCCAGGAACACGATAATGTAAAAAGCAGCCGCGTCCGCGAAAGAGACCGCCGTCAGAAGATTGACGCCGTTTTTCTGAATCCCCGTCGCCCGGTAGAGTTCAAACATCCCGACCAGGGAGATAAAAAGCAGAACGGCAAAAAGCAGGGGGCCGTTCAGGATAATAGTTACAATAGCGATTGCCAGCAGAACGATTCCGCTGACCAGACGGGTCACAAACATCCGACTGTCTCCTTCCGCAGGGTTTTCCCCCGCTTTTTATGCCTTCCCCGCAGGATCCTCCTCGCCGGGCTTCAGGCCTCCGAAGCGGCGCGTCCTGCCATTATAGACCTCTATGGCTTTTTCCAGTTCCTTTTTGGAAAAAGCGGGCCAGGGAACATCCGTAAAATACAGTTCCGCGTAAGCCAGCTGCCACATCAGGTAATTGCTCAGGCGCATCTCCCCGCTGGTACGGATCAGAAGATCCGGATCGGGGATATCCGCCGTATCCAGGTAGGAGGCCAGCTTCTCCTCGGTAATCTCCTCCCTGCTCCCGATCGCGCCGTCTTTGTAATCCTCCGCCAGACGGCGGACCGCGCGCACGATCTCATCGCGGCTTCCGTAATTGATGGCCAGCTGGAAATTCAGTCCCGTATTCTCCTTTGAGCTCTCCACCAGCTCGGACAGATTCTTCTGAAGGGTCTCATCCAGGGCGGAAGGGTCTCCCAGCACGCGGCAGCGCATATTGTTCTCCCGTGCCTGCCGGATCGCCGTCCGCGTATAGCTGTGAAATAGAGTCATCAGTGCTTTTACTTCATCCTGGCTGCGTCTCCAGTTTTCTGTCGAAAACAGATAGACCGTCAGGTAGCGGATGCCGAGTTCATCCGCCGCGCGGCAGATATTCTCCACATTGGCCGCCCCGCGGACGTGCCCGTAGTTGCGGGGCATGCCTCTGGACCTGGCCCACCGTCCGTTTCCATCCAGAATAATCGCTACATGGCGCGGAATCTCCATAAATCTTCCTCCCCGTACAGAAAGAGGCTGTCACCCCGAATCCTTCCTCGATCTGACAGCCCCATCATATCCCTGTTTTCGTTCCAATTCACGGCGCTGCGCACAGCAGACCGCCCTTTCCTGCTGTATGCCGACAGAATCAGGCTTCAGACAGTAAGAATCTCCTTCGTCTTCTCCTCGACAGCCTTGTCGATCTCCTTGATCTTCTTGTCTGTCTCCTTCTGCAGATCATCCTGAAGATCCGCCACGACGTCCTCGGAGACCTCATCCTTCAGCTTCTTGAACTGTTTGTCGGCGTCACGGCGGATATTGCGGATCGCGACCTTCGCCTCCTCACCCTTCTTGCGGACGTCCTTGCTCAGATCTTTTCTGCGCTCTTCCGTAAGCTCCGGGAATACCAGACGGATCACCTTGCCGTCCGTGCTCGGATTGATGCCGATATCGGACATGTTGATGGCCTTGATCACAGCCTTCACCATATTCGGTTCCCAGGGGGCAATCTGAAGAACGCGCGCTTCCGGAACTGTGATGTTCCCCACCTGTGAGACCGGAACCTGAGATCCGTAATATTCCACGCGTACCTTATTCAGTACCGCGGGATTCGCCCTGCCCGCCCGGATCGTCTTGAAATCCTCGGAAAGGCTGACAAGCGTCTTCCCCATCTTCTCCACAAAAGGTGTCAGTCTAGCATCCATAATTCTTCTCCTCCCAAAACAAGGTTTTGATTCCTCAGACAGTGACCTTTGTCCCGTCGATCGTTCCTTCCGCAGCCCTCAGAATGCTGTTCTCCTCGTTCAGGCCGAAGACGAACATGGGCATCCGGTTTTCTCTGGCCAGTATGGAGGCGGTCATATCCACAACCTTCAGATTGTTCGCGATCACTTCATCGATCGTGATCGTATCAAACTTTCTGGCGTCCGGGTTGTCCTTCGGGTCGTCGTCATATACGCCGTCGATGGACTTCGCGAGCAGGATCTCGTCCGCCTCGATCTCGATCGCTCTCAGGAGCGTGGCGGTGTCCGTTGAAAAATACGGATGGCCCGTCCCTCCCGCAAAGAAAACGATCTCGCCCTTCTCCAGAGCCGACACAGCGGCGTCCTTTGAGAAAAGCTCCGTAAAGCTTCCGCACTGGAAGGGGGTCATGACATGGGTGCGGATTCCCTGTGAACGGAAAATCTCCGACACATAGATGCAGTTCATGACTGTCGCAAGCATCCCGATCTGGTCCGCTTTGGTGCGGTCCATATTCTCGCTGGACCTTCCCCGCCAGAAATTGCCGCCGCCGGTAACCACTCCGATCTGGATCCCCTTCTCCGTCAGGGCTTTCACCTGTCTGGCGATCCCGGTCACCGTCGCCTCGTCAAATCCGGTCTTTTTGTCACCTGCAAGAGCTTCCCCGCTCAGTTTCAGCAGAACTCGCTTCATAAATCAGACCCACCGCCTTCCCATGTGATCATAACTTCGCCTTAAAATCTGCTACTCATCATACCATAGTTCCCGGAACAATTCCACCACATTTAAATGCCGCAGTCACGATTCACAGATGCATTTTATTCCCAGGTCCGCTGCACCTGTATGCACAGACAGATTCTGTTTTCCATTCCTGCCTCTGCGCACAGAGCTGAGTTCATGGATGCGCCGCGCATATATCCTTTCAGCCTGCCTCACAGACAATCATCCTGAGCTTGCCGTTTTCGTCCGGCGGGATGACGTCCATCCACTCAAACTCGAAGCGGAAGGGTTTTTTGAAGATCCGGTTCAGATTGCTGCTGAGGTATTCCTCCAGCTCCTCCCTGCTCATCTTCGCCTTTTCATCGCGCACGATCTGCACATGGATCAGGTCATAGCTTTTCTCGATGAAACGGATCTGAAGGATATCCTGGCAGTGGGCGATTACCGGCGTGACCTCGAAAAAGCTGGTTACTCTCCCGTCCTCATAGCGGAAATAGTCGTTCAGCCTCCCGTCCATGCTTGTGATAAAGTGCACGCCCTGGCTCGTCCGCATCTCAGCCCTGTCGCCGACCTCATAGTTGATCAGCGGAAGGTCCGTCTTATAGAGGGGCGTGATGATCACACGGCCCTGCCGGGCGAGCTGCCCGTTTTCATCCACCACGTTCACGACAAAGGAGTCATTGTGAACCGCGTAGTATTGCTTATCCGGCAGACGGAGCATGCAGGCGCCCGTCTCCGCGGATCCGTAGGAATCGATAATGCCGGGCCCCAGCTGTTCGATAAAGAGGGCCCTGTCATTCTCAGTGATCTTCTCGGAGATGGGATCATAGAAACGCGGGTGCCAGATCTTCTTCCCCGTCCGCTTCGCGTACAGAACCAGGCGCATCATCTCGGTCTTGTTCATATACAGCCAGTCCGGCCGGCTTTTGTTGATCGCGTCGATCACTTCCTCCTCCGGCGCATACTGATTGACATATTCATGGCGCAGAATCCCGAATTTCTGCAGGAAGGTATCCTGCCCGCCGGGATTGACATCGTGCATGTTGATCCGGCTCATCATCTTGCCGGTCACCGGGTTGTATCCGCAGCAGAGCATGACGCGGAACCAGTTGGCTTTCATATAAGCCTTCTCCCTGGGGGAGAAAAGAATCGAAACCGGCTTCCCGGTGGAGCCGGAAGTCGTATCGCAGATCCAGTCCTTATAACGGGGCTGATCCTTCAGGCTTCCCATCCATTCCCTGAGTTCATCCTTTGTCAGGACCGGAAGCTTCGTCAGGTCGTCTCCCGTCCGGATATCCTCCGGCTTTACGCCCGCCCTGTCAAAACGCTCCCTGTAAAAGGGGATCTGATAGGCTTTTTTCGCCAGTTTCTGCACCCTCGCATTCTGCAGCTGCATGACGCGGGAAAAATTCTTCGGAATCCGGTGGGACATTTTCCCCAGATCCGCGAGAATATAAAAATTCATCAGTTTCTTCTGTACATCTTCAAACATACTGCAAGAATCCTCCTGCAACCTTTCCTGTAAATCCGGCAGGAATCAGTCAACTGACCTCGATCTCAATTCTTCCGAGCGCCCGGTCCAGCGCCGCCGTAGCTTCCGCCAGGGTACGGCCTTTCGTGATGACATGGCCGATCCGGTTCGGCCCCACATGGAATTTTTTAACTGAGTCCCCAACCGTATAATCAAACTTCACTTCATAGATACTGGAATCATTCCGGGGATTGCGGTTGGCGATGCAGCTGATCACGCCGTCCCTGTCGCTCATAAGCAGTTTGCTTGCATTCGGCACCGCCTTGTCTGTCGGAAAATCCGGTTTCTCGCCGAGTGCGACCTGAATGATCTTTTTATAATAATCGTAGCCATAGTAAATGGAAACCAGCTCGGCGAGGCAGGTCGCCCCGCTTCTTCCGCCCAGTTCCAGCACGTAGGTTTTTCCGTCCCGCATGATAAAGTCCGCGTTCACGGCGCAGTTGTCCAGCTTCATGGCATGGATGGCCTTCTCGCAGGTTGTCCTGCAGTCCTCCTCCGCCTCCTCACTGAGCTCATAGGGCGCAAAATGTCCCGCCGGAACTCCGGTGCTTCCATGGAAAATGTAATCCCCGTGGGGCAGGATAAACTGAACCTTCCCGTCCATCACAAAGGCCTGGGCGCCGAATTCCCTGCCGACGATGAATTCCTCAACGATATAATAGTCCTTGCGCGTAAAAGCCTGGGCGTTCAGGATCGCCTGCGGAATCTGGGAGGGACTGTCGATTCGCATGATGCCCCGGCTGCCGGAGGAATCCACGATCTTGAAGATCAGCGGATACTCCAGTCCCTTGATTTTCTCATTGACATCTTCATTGAAATAAACCTTGCGGTAGCGGGCGGTACGGATCCCGTTCTCTTCATAGCACTGCTTCATCAGGACCTTGTCCGTCGCGATGCGGGCAGCCTCATAAGAGATCCCCGACAGGCCCAGCGCGTCATTGACCTTTCCGATCGTCACCACGGCGACATCCGTTCCCGCCGTGCAGATCCCGTCGATCTGCCTTTCCCGGGCCGCTTTCAGGACCGCCTGGGAGTCGACTGTGTTGATATGCAGAATCTCATCCGCATAGGCAAAGCCCGGATAGTTGCCGGGGATGGATACGGCGATGGTATGAATCCCCATCTCCTTCGCGGCCAGAATCAGCGGAACCTGGTAGATGCCCGCTCCCATAATCATAAGCTTTTTCATAGTCCTGCACCCCTTTCCCCGGACGTCGGAATCCCTTCCCGGGACTCCTCTGCCCTCACAAATTTTTTCCCGTCCTCATTGATCAGATAGGGACTGCTTCCCTGCTCATCCACCTGTCTTACGACAAACTGGGGATTGTTGCAGAGCCCGAGAAAAATCCGGCCGATATACTCCCCGATCAGCCCCATGAAAAACAGCAGCAGGCCTGAGAAGAAAAAGATGGAAACCATCACGCTCGGCCAGCCGATGGCCGTCACAGGCCGCACAATCTTGCGGACAATGACCGCGATGATCCCGATCAGGCCGACCATCGAAAAGAAATAGCCAAGCAGGGTCGCGGCCCTGAGCGGTACGATGGAGAAGCCGATGATATTGGCCCAGAGGCTCATCAGCTTGGACAGCGTGTAGCCGGACTGTCCGACCTCCCTTTTGAAATGCTCGATCGGAATACAGCTGATATTGCGCGTAACTCTCAGAAAAACCCCCTGCAGGTGCGTATAGGCGCTGCGGTACTGGATCGCGTAATCCCTCACAAATCTCCTGATGACCCAGTAGGAGCTGGTCTTAAGATTCTTCGGCTTGTCCAGCAGGATCCTTGTGGTCCACTGGTTGAAGCGGCTGCCGAGATTGCGGAAGCTGCTGTGCTGTTTATTCGGATAATAGCCGTAGACGATATCATAGCCCTTTTCGATCTCATCCAGCAGCTTCGGAAGCTGGGTCGGACTGGTCTGTCCGTCATCGTCCATGGCTATGATCAGGTCTCCTTTCGCGTAGTTCAGACCCGCCATGACCGCATTGTGCTGCCCGCTGTTGCGGGCCAGCTCCACTGCGCGGACATTGCCGTAATCCTTCACGAGATCCCTCAGAACGCGCACTGTGGCGCCCTCGTCCGGGCTGCAGTCATCCACCAGGACAAATTCCACGTCCCCCCGGTTCATGTCCTTGAACTTCTGCATTGTCTCCTCCACCACCTTCCGGATGGTCAGAGAAGACTTATAGCAGGGAATCACAACCGTATGCAGCATGAACTGGTTTCCCTCCTCCCAAAACAGAGTTTTGTATCATGCTTCCTCTTCACCGCCTGAGGCTGTGAAATGATGCATCTTTTGATTATAACATACCTTCAGATCGCTTTCCATCCCCTCAGCCGCAGCGCCGCCTGGCGCCCTGGAGCCGGCAAAGCGCAGGAAGACACTTACATAATCTCCTTTTCCCCGGCTGCGGGCTTTCTTTTCTGTCCGTAGCTGCAGCCGATGAGGCCCGCGGCAAAGAGAAGAAGTCCCAGCAGTGAAAGATACCTTCCGCTCCGCGATCCGGGCGTCGTATATGACAGGCGGACTGCATTGCTGCCCGCTTCGACGCACAGACCCATAAAGCCGGCGTCCGCCCGCAGCAGAGGCGCCTTCTGTCCGTTCACAGAGGCGGTCCATCCCGTGCTGAAGGGGATCTGGAAGACAATGCAGCATGCCCGGTCCGTATTCATGTTGCCGGTCACGGTATCTTTCCCGAACTGCAGGTCTTCCAGCACGCAGCTGTTCAGCGCACCGATCCGCTCCGCGAAGCTCTCCTGCCCGGAAGAAGCATCCGAAAGGCCCGCAGCCTGCGGATTCCTCCCCATCGGGTTGTTGACGCCGAACCCGGCATCTGAAAGACCCGCAGCCTGCGGATCCCTCAGGACATAGATGATACGCATCTGCTCAAGGTCATACTGTCCTTTTTCCGCAAAGCGAAGCGACAGAGTCTCCTGCCCCGCGCTTCTTCCGTCCTCATAGCCCAGGCTGACAAGGTAATCCTCCCTGAGAAGGGTATAGGTCTGCTCCTCCGAAAGAAGGGTTACTTTTTTGTCGATTCCGTCTCCGAGAATCCTTACGCTTGTCCCCATATCCTTCGGAACAAGCCCCTTCAGCTCCAGCAGGATATCATAGCCCGGCCTGCGTTCACAGCTGAAGCTTATCTCAGCCTTCTTTTTCTTCGTCCGGTAGCCGGAATCCGTGCGCTTCACATCCTCATTTCCTTCCGGAAGGGGAATCTCCTCATACAGAAAGCGTCCGCTGTCCTGAGAAGGGTCATACTCCTTAAGGCCGCCCTCAAGGGCTTTGACTGCCTCCCCGTCCTCCAGCACGGCCGCGTGGAGCATCGCTTCCTCCGCCTGCGCCCCGTCCAGCTGCTCCCAGGAAGACAATGGCAGGACCTGATCCACGGCAAAGGCGAAGGAAAGAGGAAGCCGGTTTTCATAGATGCCCATCTTCCCGTCCGACCAGACCGGTTCGGGGCCGAAGCCGAAGGGAAGGCTCCTGCTCTCTGAAAGTGCGCACTGATAATAGCGGGTCCCCATAAAGGCCTCTGAGGCGCTCCGGCCGTCGAGACCGTGAATATGGAGCATGGTCGTCAGGCCGATATTGTCCGTCTGCAGCAGCCAGCTGATCAGGGATGCGTTCAGCACGCTGTTGTATATCTGGCAGCCGGGATAGCCCAGCTGGACAGACGCGTTGTCCTCATTTGAGCCGTTCCAGAGCCCGTCGACCCGGTAGAAGCCGTCTTTCCAGACATCTGCCGGGGAATGATCCGGCCCGCTTCCTTCCTCTCCCGCCATGAGGGCCCGGGCGACGCCGTAATTGGCATAGACCGACTCCCCGTAGTATTCTTCGAGGCTTCCGGCATCCGCGTAATAGCGCGTCAGATTGCCGAAGCGGGATCCGAAAGTGAAATATCCGTTCAGGACAGTTGAGACAAAGGTCACGGCAAGCACCATGCCCACACATCTTCTGTCCCGGCGCGCCCCCTTCTTTCTTCCCGCTGAGAGGAGCAGGACGGTCGCTGCCGTCAGCTCGGCGGCGGCCAGGAGATGATAAGGATTCAGCCCCTCAATAAAGCTCAGGGCCGCAATTCCGGCGTCGTAGGCAGCTGCGGCTGCAAGCAGGCCCTTTTTCTGCAGGGGGCTGAGGCTGCGGAAACTGTCTGCCGTAAAGGCCGTAACCATCCCGAGCAGAAGACTGATCAGATAGACCCAGCGGTTGTTTTCATTGTGAAAGACCGCCATGACAAAGCCTCCCGCCGGCAGCAGCAGGAAAAGAAGCGTAATCAGGGCAAGGCGCTTCAGTCCGGTTAAGGTCCTGCGCGCTCCCAGGAAAAGAAGCACAAGGCAGGGGAGGACGATCACCGCGAAATTCAGGTGCGTCCCGTTCCCGGAAGCCTCCAGGGGGCTGATCAGATTCACCAGCCAGGCGCCGTAGCGGCGCTTGTCCTCATAAAAGAGAAGGTTCGATACACTGGCCAGGTTTTCGGAGCGGTAGCTGCCCAGATAGCGCCGGATCGCCGGAAGCAGAGTCACAGCCGACAGGAAGAGCCCGACCAGGTAGGCGCTGACCATGCGGATAAAAAGTCGCAGAAAACTGCGGACGCGGTCCCTGCGGAAAACGGCCGGGAAACGGACAAGCACGTAGATCAGAAGGCCCACCGAATTAATGTACATGAAGTAATAGTTGGACACGAAGCCCAGCCATACCATGGCCGAAAAAAGGGCAAAGGAATGCAGGCCGAGCATCATATACTCCGCGCCCAGCAGGAGCAGGGGCATGACGATCATCGGCGCCGCATAGATGGGATGTACGATTGCGAGCTCGAACACATAGCCGCAGAAAAGATAGACCATGCAGCCCGCCAGCGTGCAGGCTCCGGTTCTTTTCCAGTAGAATGCAAAGGCGGAAAAGGACAGCCCCGCCAGGTAAAGGCGGAGAAAAATCAGAAAGACGTACAGAACTTCCGTACAGGCTGCCGGGACAAAAAAGGCCAGGAAATCCAGCGGATGAAAGCGGACGATGGCGTTGATGTCATCCCCCGGCCCGATCGTAAAGTCATAGCTTCGCAGATTCAGATGCCCGTGCAGAAGATCCGAAAATGCCTCCCTCAGCCAGTCCCCCGTATAGCGCAGCTGCAGGATGTACTGGGACACGCCGTCCCCATTGCCCACAAGGCTTTTGCCCGCCCTGAGAAAGGGCAGAAAGACCAGAAAGCCCAGCGCCAGGAAAGCCAGCGTATAGATCAGCAGATATTTCTTTGTTATCCGGGTCTCACTCATATAAAGCTCCCCTTTTTTTCTTTCTGTATGCAAAGACAGCCAGAAGAATCCAGCCAAGGACAGCCGCGGCGGAGGCCAGCGCCCCGGCCTTCAGCCCGGGTGTGCGGTAGATCAGCTGAATCTCGTGTTCTCCCGCCTCCAGCAGCAGTCCCATGAAGGCAAGATTCGCGCCCTGCAGCTGCCGCTCCTTACCGTCGACGGTCAGGCTCCAGCCTTTCGCGCGTGCGACGGGGAAGACAACAAAGCGGGGTTCTGTCAGGCGGATCGTCCCCTTCAGGCTCTCCCCGCTGACAGTGCAGTTCTCAAGGGACTCCTCATTCAGCGCCTGTGCGGCCTGACGAAAACCGGCCATCGGCTGGTACTGCACCGATATCTCCTCAAGCGCATAGCTGCCCGGCGCGAAAAAGGTCAGTACTGCCTCCGCGCTCCCGTCCTCCTCGCTGTAACCCAGGTTAAAAAGGTATTCGTCCCGTCCGACGTTATAGACCTGATGTTCATTGCGGACCGTCGTCTCATACACGATACCGTCCGCTTCCAGCTGCAGCCGGAAATACTCTTCATCGGAATGAAGACCTTTCAGGCGCAGGTAAGCCGTATATCCGGCCCTTTTCCTGACCGGAACCCTGATCTGTCCCTTCTTCCTGCTGACCTCATATCCCTCCGCTGTCCGGCTGACTCCGTCTCCGGGCGTGACAGCTGAGATCGTTTCCGTCAGAATCTCCTCCTGCGGGGCGCTGACCTGCGTCATGCCGGCGGCGCGAAGATCCTCCGCCTGCGAAGACTGATCCTCTGGCGCACCATCCAGGACCACCGCATGCAGCGGAACCAGTTCTCTCTCCAGATCCGTCAGCCGCTCATAATCCTCTCTTGTCATAAAGGAATGATAGCTTACCGCTTCCGAGAGCAGGCAGTCCGACTCAAAGACAAGGATCCCGTCTTTCTTAAGCAGGGGTTCTCTCCGGAAACCATAGGGAAGCGCGGCCGCCTGGTCTTCCGGCACCGCAAAATATCGGACGCGCGCAAGGAGCTCTGCGGCAGGCCGGCCGTTCAGGCCGTGGATCTGGGTGACCGCGTCCAGGCCGAGATTATTCTGTAAGGCCAGGGCATCCGTAAAGCCGGCGTTCAGAATACTGTTGTACATGGAGACGCCGCTGTAGCCCATAAACTGGGAGCTGTTCTCATATCCGTGCTCCAGCCCCCAGATGTCCGTCCGGTCCAGAAGCCCTCCGCCGGTCCGAAAAGCCTCCTTTGCGGCCGCGGCCGGGGCGTATTTTCTGTATTTTGCGAGGGACTGCCCCGCTTTTGTATAGTCCTGTGCCACAGCCCCGAAGGGAGAAGCGTAGGTAAGAATCCCGTTTATCGCGGTGGAGGCCACCGTCAGGGCCAGAACCGTCCCCCGGACCAGCTTCAGGGCAGCTTTCCGGCGGGAAAGGACGAGAAGCAGGACCGTCACTGCGGCAAGTTCCGCCGCCGCGGCCGTATTATAGAGATTGAATCCGTCAAGAAAAGTCTGCGCCAGAGTGCCCAGGCAGAACAGGGCGCTGCTTCCGGCAAGGAATATTTCCTGCCTGCGGCTGAGAGAGCCGAAGCCGTCCCCCATAAAGACCACCGCCATGCCCAGGGAAAACGCGATCAGGAACATCCAGCGGTTGTTCTCATTGTTGAAGCCGGCCAGAATATATCCGCCGGCCGGAATCAGCAGAAAAAGAAGCTCCGCGATCAGGGTCCTCTTCAGGGAGCGCAGCTTTCTCCATTCCAGGGCAAACAGAACTGCCGCGGCCGGAAGAACGATCACGGCAAAATTCAGATCGGTGCCGTTCCCGGAGCTGCGGTAGGGGCTGATCAGGTTCAGAAACCAGGCCGCGTAGCGTCTTCTGTCTTCATACACCAGCAGGTTTTTCGTCTCGCTGGCCTGGCTGAGCCTTGTAGATGAAAGATAGCGCAGGATGGTCGGCAGAAGAGTGGCAAGGGACATGCACAGGCCAAGCAGATAGAGGCTGACCATTTTCCCGGACAGGACAAAAAAAGCCAGTGCTCTCTCCCC
>OCTX012000897.1_pt1 | contig 11613 bp, 3 predicted proteins | sample 1539691 | NCBI WGS metagenome assembly OCTX01 (sample SAMN02144231, study PRJEB22623) | gut metagenome | biome: sheep rumen | host: Ovis aries | place: New Zealand | reverse complement strand
GCTGTGGCGGCCTCGGTCACGATCGGCGGGGTCGACTATGCCGGAGTTGTTGATGCCGCGAACGGCGTCATGACTTTTGATGTTCCTGCGAATGTTGTCACTGCTGGCAATACCTACGAGGGAACGATTACTCTCGCGGTTGACGGAGACAACCATACTACGAACGTCTCGCTCGTCCAGGGCACGCCCAATGTTGAAGATAATTCTAACTGGATTAACGAAACGGCGGCAACTTTCGGGTCGACAGGATCGTGGTCAGGCGACAAGGCGGAAGTTGCGGCTGGCGTGATCGCCGTGTCGAACGCGATGTTCACTGCGTCAACAGCTGCACCAACGGCTGCCGTCGTGACGGTCACTTCGGCATTCTGCTTCGGCGATCCCTCGGACGAGGCCTATGACATCTCCTCGCGTGCGGGCATCACCGTTGTTGAGGTGGGTGGTGTCAACCGCTATGCCGTCCTGACGGCAGATGGTGCCGTGACAAATCTTTCCGTAGTCGCGAACACTGCGTCAGCGGTGGAAGTCAGCGTAACGCTTGACGGCACGGCGAACACAGTCTCCTATTCCGTCAGCAACGTTTCGCTCGGCACCTATTCGATGACTGTCAAGGCGACTGGCGTCTCGACAGTCCACTACGATGGTCTTGGCGTCGTCGCCGGGCTGGAAGGCGCATACCATCTCGAGGAACTCGACACGAATGTCGCGCAGGTTGGTGGCGTCGGGTATCCTACTGTGGCAGAAGCGCTTGCCGCCGCGGGGAACGATCCCGTTACGCTTCTTTGGGACGCGAGCTGGACTCCGGCCGCGACGGACGACTACTTCTTCACGACGAATGGACACGCACTTGCGATTGGCGGCGCCTTCGCGCATTCCGTCGTTGACAATGGGAATGGCACTGTCACGATTACCATCACGGAGCAGTCAAATACAGTCGATCTCCGCATCAGCGAAGTCGGCAGTGCGGTTACCGATCCATGGGGCAATACCTCCAGTTTCATCGAGATCTACAACAATGGCACGAGTGCCGTGAATATCGAAGGCTTTATTCTTCGCCGTGAACAGAAAGGCAAGACGAAGGACATGGTGCTTCCAGCCTATACGCTCGCTGCCGGCGCCTACGTGGTCGTCTGGGGCAGCGACGAGAATTCCTACGAGAATCCCGCAGTTGTGGTTTCCGGGAATGTCATTCGCGAAGGCATAATGAAGTTCAAGGCGGGCAACACGCCGAAGATCACCCTCCTTGACAATGCCAACAACGAACTGGACTCATTCCAGATGGTCGCCGGTCTTGCGGATGGGCAGTCTATGGGTCCGTCGGCGGATTTCGACGGCGTGAACCTCTACTACTTCGGCAAGAAGAAGATCACCCCCGGCGCGGCAAACAACTACGAAGGCGCGACGGCGCTTGGAGCGGACTTCGTCTCCACGACGCACAGCGCCGACGAAGTCGCGCTGGACGCGGATCTCGTCGTGACCTCGACATGGTCGCCGCTTGTGGGTTCGACGATTGCTGGCGTCAAGATGTTCTACCGCCTCGCCTTCAGCAATGAGGTCGAGGTCACGATGACCGATTCCGGCGACGGACTCACCTGGACGGCCACGATACCCTCCTCGGTCTACGCCTCCGCGTGCCCGGGCTCGCTCATCCGCTGGCGCTTCGTCGCGACAGACTCGGCCGGCCGCACTACGAAGGAGCCTGCGTTTGGCTCCGCTGACAGCTCGCCCGAGTACTACGGCACGATCACCGCGTCCGGCATCGAGTGCGATCTCCCGGTGTTCCACCTGTTCGTCTCCGCACCGGACGTAGGAACGGACATCCCTGACGATCCTACGGACGACCCGCGTAACTTCGAGGCGATGGACATCGACTCCGACGCGCTTGCAACCGCGTCGTCAGGCGCCTACGCTGACATGACGATCGGGGCCCGCTGCTCGATCTACCATGACGGGCACCTCTACGACAACGTGACGATCGACCTTCGCGGCAATACGTCCGCCGGCTTCCAGAAGAAGTCGCACGGCCTCAAGTTCAACAAGAGCGACAAGCTCGTCTACGTGAACCCCTACACGGGAGAGACTGGCACGGTGCGCAAGACGAGCTTCACCGCCGAATTCATGGATCCCTCGTTCATGCGCCAGAACGTCTCGTTCCGCTTCCTGAACGCCGTTGGTTCGCCCGCGCCGTTCCACTACCCTGTGCGCCTCCAGCGCAACGGCGAGTTCTACCAGCTCGGCTTCCACTCGATCCGGTTTACGGACGAAATCGTGGACTACTACGGCTGGGACGACGACTGCGAACTCGTAAAGAACGCGGGCTCCCTTCGCACGGCGCAGTCGGTGAGCGGCTTCGAGACGAAGATTCCCGAGCAGGAAAACGAAAAGCTCCCTACGGAGAACTTCAGGGCACTCATCGACACGTTCCTGTCCTCTGACCGGTCCGTGCTCGCCTGGGACATCCTGAACATCCCGATGTGGATCAACTACATGGCCGCGACGCGCGTCACGCAGGAATGCGACGATGTGTTCAGCAACCTCTGCGTCTACCGCCACAACAAGACGGGGACATGGTGGCCGGCCGCATATGACATGAACCTCTCCTTCGGCCAGTATTACAAGGAAGCGGGTTGGGGTGCCGGTGATGATTTCTGGCGCGGGGAGATCTCCAACGAGGACACGTTCAAGTGCCATCCGCTTTACGGCGGCTCGCAGGTCCGCGTCTACAACAAGGGCAAGACGTCCGTGATCTCCGTCGCCGGCGTGAACTACAACTACAACGGCGCGTTCGACTCAATCTATGGCGATGCGAAACTGCGTGGCATGCACCTGAGGCGTCTGAGGACGCTTATGGACGCCTGGCTCAAGGAGCCCGGCACTGCAAAGGAAGACACGCCCATCTGGCAGCTCTTCGCCTCGCAGACGAACGTCATGTTCGAGACGGCTTGCCTTGACCGCGCGAAGTGGCGGAACATCACTTCGGGAGGCGTGCTCAACATCTGGGGTGGCGAGTATGGGAAGAACTTCCGCACGAACATCGTCGAAGGCATCAACCTGATCTGGAACAATTACATCGTCCCGCGCAGGCAGCATCTGTACGTCACGCACAGCGTCACGAATGCGACGTACGACGCCGATAACATCTTCACTGTCGTCGAAGGCGATGTAGTTGTCTGTCACAACGCTGGCATTCCCGAGTCGCAGCCCGCCGGGCTCAAGGTCCGTGTTTCGCGCCGTGTGCTTGATGCCGACGGCACAAACACCTACATCAAGGTCGACAACCCGAACGCGATCTTCCTCGATGTCTCTGGATGGACGGTCTCGGACGGCACGACGACCGTGACGCTTGAACCGGGCACGGTAATTCCTCCGGCTGGCGCGTTATACCTCGTAGCCGACCGCAAGGCGTTCACGACAGCGCATCCTCGCGCGCAGGTGCTGCTGCAGGGGAACATCAAGGCAGCCCTCGTTTCGTCTGGCGCGGCGCTCACTGTGACGGATGCCGACGGCGCGACTGCCGCGACTTCATCCGCTGTGGCGACTGCGCCGGGCGAAGAGACGGTCACCGAAGACGCCGATCCGTTCTCGGCTGAGCCGTCGCAGCCTGTCATCGGCTCGCGCACCGGCAGCGACGAGCTCGTGGGTCTCTCGATCGTGAAGGGCGAAGGCGACGACGACAACATGTACCTCGTGATTCCGTTCGCTGCCGAAGCTGGCTTCACATACACCCTCAAGACTTCCACGTCGCTTCTGACGCCGGTCTCCGAGTGGGCTCCTGCCGCAGGCGTCGCCACGATCTCCCTTTCGGCCGACGGCGATGCGGAGTTCCGCGTGCCGATGAACGGTACCGCCGCGTTCTTTGTGATCTCCGCGGAATGATGGAATAAAGACGTCTCTGTCGTGACAGAACGTTCCGCCCAACTGGCGTTTCATATGACGCGCCAGTTGGGTTTCGCTATGTGTATACGACCGTATAATTGCTTCAGGTCGGTGCATTTGCTACAATGCTTGAAAATCCCTGAAAATAGTCTATTAAATTGCACTGATCATGAAGAGTTTGATTGTTTTCTGTGTTAGCGTGGTGGCGTGTGCGAACTTTGCCATCGCCGGTGAATTGCTTACTGGAGAAGCCGCCATTGCGAAGTTCCCTGCGAGTCTTCAGGCCATGGGTCTCCATACGGCAAAATGGATGCAGCTTACAAACGGCGTCGAGTACTACTACGGCCGGTTCACAAACATGCTGGGGAATTTGTCGGGCTTCACGGGCTCGAAGAACGACCTTCACATGCTGCGCATCGACTACAAAAAAGCGCCAGTCAAGATGAAGTTCGTCGATCACACGCAGGAATCCACGAAACGTTGGACTACTTCCAAGACCGCGGCGCAGTATAACGCGCTTTTCGCAATCAACATGACGATGGAAGACGGCAACAACCATCCACATGGCTACGCGAAGGCAAATGGCGCGGTGATTCCGAACGGTGCTGAGCTGTCATCGAGTGGCGTCCAAGCTGGATTCGCATTCAATGACGACAAAACATACAAGTTCGACAAGATCTGGTTGGCAGTTGATTCGGAGACAGGCAATCCGAAAGCTGATCCCTGGGACAATGTCGTGACTCACGAGGCGTATACAATTCACGACGGAGTGCCAACGTGGGGGGCCAATGCGACATATTTCACGCGGGCCAATTATCCGTTCTTTGGCACGACGGCGGACGGCGTGCTATGGGCCTGTACGGTTGACGGAAGGCGAGAGGGTGTTTCAGAAGGCCTCGCCTACCATGAAGTCGCAGCTCTACAGCTTGAACTCGGCTGCACTTATGGTGTTTGTTGCGATGGTGGTGGATCGACGACTATGGCTATCCGCAAGGATCTCATGACAGTCTCTGACATCTGCGACACGCAAAAGACATCGGCAGATTCCTCCGACTACTATACGATGAACTATCTTTCTGGGACTAAGAAGGATGTCCCAATTCTTGGCACTATTGTCATCGACCCCGTTGGAACCGAGCGCAAGGTCATCAACCAGCTCCTTTTTGTCGAGGCGCCGGTTGTGGAAGAGCTGGAGCCGTTCGAACTTGGCGAGCCGGCGTCGCGTCCTTCGACGAACTACAACGGAAATGTCGTCAGCATCACTTTTACCGGTGATATCCCCGTTGGTGCGGCGGTTACGGCGCAACTGACGTTGGATGGCAGTGACTATCTTTGCGTTGGAACGATAGACGTTGAGAGCGGCATCGTGACATTTAGTCTTGGCGACAATATAGTGACAGCCGGAAACACATATACTGGAACTGTCACCGTCCGAATCGGAAGCGACATCTACAACAAGTCGGTTACTCTCGCACAGGGCACTTTCAAGGTCGACGAGAACAGCGGCTGGGTTAAGGAATCGGCCTCGACGTTCAGCGAGACTGGCGTATGGTCTGGCGACAGGGCTGAAGTGACTGGCGGCAAGATAAGCGTTTCAAACGCGATGTTTACGGCTTCGAACGCCGCGCCAAAAGACGCGGTCGTGACGATTTCATCGGTTCAATGCTTCAACGACGCCGCCGAGGAAGATTTTGGCAGCGACTGCCGTGCGGCGGTCAAGGTCGTTAACGTAGGAGGGGTCAACCGATATGCGGTGCAGACGGCGACTGGCGCTGTCACGAACCTCGATGTCGTCGCCAATGTAAGCGGGAATTCCTGCGTGACTTTCACTTTGTCTAACACCACCCACACTGTCTCCTATTCCGTTGATGGTGTTGCGATCGGTACTTATCCAATGATAGAGAAACAGTCGGGCGTTTCCTCTATCCGCTACATCGGCGAAACCGAGGTGACCTCGCTTGATGGCGCGTATCGTTTCGAGGGGCTCGACTCGAACCTCGCGAAAGCTGGCGGGGCCGAATACGCTACAGTCGCTGACGCGGTCGCGGCGGGGAAGAACGACATCGAACTCCTTTGGGACACGACTTGGGACCCAGAGTCCGCTGGCGACTACACGATCAATACGAACGGACACGTCCTTGCAATTGGCGGAGCGCTTGCATATTCTGTGACGGACAACGGCAACGGCACGATTACCATCACGGTGGCTGGTGGCGCCTCGCCCGATGCGCCGGCGGCTATGTCAATCACCTTCGCCGGCTCGACGGCCAAGGTCGGCGTCTCGGAGGCGCAGGCGAACTGCTGGTACGCGCTTGAAAAAACGACGGACCTCGCGCAGCCGTTCGTTGTCGATGATTCCACTTGGGTGTCTGGCTCATCGCTTATTGCTGGAACGGCAGAGCTCGCAATCGCCATGGACGGTTCAGAGTCGCAGGCGTTCTACCGCATTGTCGTCTCTGCGACCAAGCCCACGGCCGTGCCATAAAGGCGGTCTTTTTCAATGGCACTTTAGTATAGTGGAAAAGACGGCGGCTAAATGCTAAAATGATGCAGGTGCAAAATAGTAAATCAGTGAAGACAAGAGGCTGAACGCAGAATAAGGAATACTTGACATGACATCAATGCTGCTTCTGGCGGGAATCGTCCGCTTCTCAGTCCCGGCTACGGGCGAGGGCCAGGTTCTCCCCGATTCGCTTCCCCGCGAGGCCGTCAAGGACGCGCCCTGCGCAATGGTTGCCGCCCGCGGCGAATACGAGGGCGGCTCTTTCGTACTTAGATCCGACGCCGATCTCGGCAAAGTCGACATGCGCGTCGGCGACCTGAAGAACGAGAAGGGCGATGTAATCCCGGCAAAGGAGCTGGACCTTACGACGGTCAAGGTCTGGTACCAGAACTCCAACGCCTGGGTTAGCTACTTCCAGGATCCGCGCCTGAAGCTCTGCCCCGAACTTCTTCTCCACGACGAGGATCTCGTGAAGGTCGATACCGAGAAGAAAGGCAACTGGGCGCGCGTCACCGCGAAGGACGGGTCCGTCAGCTACTTCTGGCTTACCGCGCCGCGCGGGGTCCACAAGCGCGACGTCGATTTCAAGGTAGGCCGCATCGACGACGCGTTTCTCTGCATGCAGCCGGGGTTCTCCGACTCTCCTTCTTTCGCGGGTGCGACTCTCGAGAAGGACAAGAACAAGCAGTTCATGCTCACAGTGCACGTTGGCAAGGACGCGAAGCCGGGGCTCTACACTGGCACGATCGCCGTCACTGCGCGGAAGGGCGGCGCGCTTCTCCACGAGGTGCCTGTCCGCCTGCGCGTACTCGATTTCGAGCTTCCAGCGCCGAAGACATACTATGACGTGGAGAAGGACTTCCTGTCGCTCTTCTGCGAGTATGTAAACATGGAGTGGATTCGCTGCTCGAACGGAAACGACTCGGAACTTGCCGAGCGCCAGCTCGAGGCGATCCTCGCAGACTTTGTGCGCCACAACGAGATTACGCCGAGCTTTGGCGAGAGCGTCAAGTACAGGGAGATGGCGAGGCGCGTTGGCATGGACTTCAATGGCGCCTACATGGGCTCGATGAAAGCCGCCGACGACGCGGACGTTCGCTATGCCGCGCGCAACAAGGCGCGGTCGCTCGACAAGGCCTTCGGGTCGCACAGGGGGATGATGCTTTCTTGGGGAGACGAATACGGGCTCAATACCTTGCGCGCGATTCGCGACATGGTCGAGATATACCACGAGGAGGGATTCCTCTTTGCCGTCAACTCGCAGTCTGGGTATTTGGCTGGCGCGAACCTCGCGGACCTCTGGTGGCCGCCGTTCTCGCCCGACCACCGCTCGGCTGCCAAGACGGCAAAGTACAACGAGACTGCTCCCGACGGTCGCATGGGCTGGTACGCGTCGCAGCATGTCGGCGCCGAAAACCCGGCCTTTGCACGCAGACAGTACGGAATGGGACCGTATCTCGCGGGCTATGGCTGCAACTACAACTACGCACACCACCTGCAGGGCTGGAACGACATCGAGATGGGCCTCTATCGTCCGATGAACTTTGTGTACGGCTCGGGTAACGGATGCGTTGATACGCTTGCCTGGGAGGGCTTCCGCGAGGCGATCGACGACATTCGCTACGCGACGCTCCTCAAGACGACGGCGCTGAAACTCATAAAGGAAGGTGCGCCCGAGGCGCGCTATGCCGCGAGGATCGCGCTCAAGCTCTTTGCGGACGCGAAGGGCGACGACTACGACCTTACGACGTTCCGCTACGAGATGATCAACCATATTCAGAAGCTCCGCGCGTTCGAGGCGAAGTGATTTAGGGGAAGGAACGAATACCATGAAGTTTGAATCCGTGATTTTCAAGTCCGTCCTCGCCGCCGCTTCGATTGTCGGCGTTTCTGCCGCGTCTGCCGCCAATCCCCCGGTGCTCAATCCCCGCCAGGCGCTTGACGCCGAGATAAAGGAGCAGCAGAAGGTCTCGCGCAAGTTCCGCGACACCGTCGAGTTCCTCGAGCGTCGCCTCAACGACGATGATGTCAAGACGAACGCGAAGCTGCGCGTCTATATCGACCAGAAGATCATCTCCTTCTGCGCCATGCCAGGGTGGACGCAGTTCGGCAACTGGGACAAGAAATGGTCCGAAGACCACATTCCCGGTGTCTGCGAGCGCGAAATCGCCGCGGCAGACTGTCCGAACGGAGACAAGCTCGGGTTTCTCCGGGCGCTCGCTCGCCAGCAGGCGGGTTTGAAGGATTATGACTCTTCGCTTGCAACGGCCAAGAAAGCGTTGGCGCTCGAGGGCCTCAAGCCCCACGACCTTTTCAAGGCGCATTGCATTGTTGCAGACGCCTGCAAATGGGCCGACCGCTACGACGATGCGAAGGCGGCCTACCAGAAGGCAGCCGAGTACAATCCCGTCGAGGCCGCCAAAGCGCTTGCGAGTCTTGCCGCTGACTATTGCAACGATGCAGATGTCGCCGCGGCATGGGCGGGTGTCAAGGATCCATATCCGCGTCTTAAGTGGTTCTATGAGCACGACCTCGCAAAGGCGGCGGACGATGCCTTCGCGTACATCTCCGACGCGCAGAACCCGGTAAACAACCGCCGTGATCTGCTGATTCGCTATTTCGGGACGGAGAAGTCCGAGCGAGGGGATAGGGCGCGCGAAATCGCCCGCGGGCTCGACTACACCGGCTTTGTGGACGGGCGGCTATTCGGCGAACTCTCAAATGTCTATCGCTTTGGCGACTGGGCGCTCTTCGTTAAGCTTGCCGAATCCTTCCCGACATTGGGCTGGTTCCAGGACCAGGCGCGCTACCGCGGCTACCTCTTCTCGCTTGTCGCCATTGGCCGCGGCGGAGAGGTCGCGAAAAAAGCGGACGAGTTCCTCGCGAAGGACGCAACAAAGGCGAAGCCGACGGTCGGTCCGTTTGACCGCGTCCGCTTCGAGATGCTCAAGGCGCTTGCGGCGGGGAAGGATCTCGTCCCCGTCGCGAAGGGGGCAAAGCTCGACATCAAGGAGTATGCTCAGGCGCTCCAGATAGCCGCGCAGTGGACGCTGAACCTCCAGCGCAACGAGGAGTGCGAGCGCTATGTCGCCGCCTATCGCGCGCTCTTCAAGGAACTGCCCGAACGCCGCTACAACGTCAAGTTCTTCGACCGTCCCGTGAACTCGATCGACGCATGGCGCGCCATCGCGGATTCCCTCGAGAAGTCGTATGTCGACGTCAAGATGTGCGGCGAGCTCGACAGTCTCGAGACTGACGTCGCTACGGGCCGCACCACGATCGAAAAGACCGCGCTGGACTCGAAGGATGCGAAGATGGAGGTCACGGCGTTCTGCGACGTCGAGGGGCTGAAGATCGTCATGCGCGTAGTCGATCAAAACGCGCGCGCCGTCGAGCAGGGTTTTGCGGGCGGCATCGGCACGGAGTGCTACTTTGCGCCTGGCGCAAACGAGCCGTATATCTGCTTCAGCTCTGCGCCGAAGGAAGGCATCGGGTTCGTCTTCTACACGGCCTATTCGAGCGCTTACGCCCAGCGCGTCGAGTTTGACGACACGAAAAGCCCCTATGCGCTCCGCCAGGAGACAGAGTTCACTGACGGCGACTATGCGCTCATGATCACGCTTCCGTGGAGGGCGTTCTACCAGAAGCTTCCTGCCGCCGCAGGAACGGAGTGGCGCTTCGAGTGCCTTGCTGACGGCTGCTCGTGGGGCGGCTCGCAAGGCATCCATGAATCGTCGAGCTGGGGACACCTCGTCTTCAACCTGAAGCCGGCCGAGATCGCGGCAATTCGCCGCCGTCTCGTCTACGACACCTACAAGACCTGGAGCCGCACTGGTCACGGACAGCTTTCGGCGTTCGACCGCTGGGGCGATTCTGTCGTTGGAGATCCTGAATTCTCTGCTGCCGTCCTGAAGCCGCTTGAAGCCTCGCTCAAAGCCGAGGCCGCGAAGGTGACGGCGACGATGAGCGACGACGAAGTAAACGAAGTCTACGAGAAGGGCGCAAAAGTCTGGATTGGCCTCGACCATGAGATCGACGCGCTCCGCCAGGCATGGCTCCTCAAGAAGTTCACCGAGCGATAAACTATGAAAAACGCAATTACGCTTTTTGCCGCCGTTGCGGCATTTCGACTGGCATTTGCCCAGGCGGTCCTGCCCGGTTATCTCACCGATCCGTCGATGATGAAGGGGGCGCTCGCGAAGGACGCGAGCTACCAGACGCCTGAGCAGTTCAAGTATCCGTACATATCGACTTACTACGTCAAGCCGACGGCTACACCTGAAGAAGATGTGAAGGTGGGGATCTTTGTCACGGACTTCGAGTCGTCCAAGATCAGGTTCCTCGACGATTCGCACCGCTTTACCGCGTTTCTCGAATATCGCATCAAGGGCGGCGAGTCGAAGACGCTGACGCTCGCAGACCTCAAGAGCGGCGATGCCGAGTTCGATCTTGGCAAGCTCCCCGCGGGCGAATACGAAATGCGCGTCTGGGCGAAGGACGCGAAAGGGCGCGAGTCTCATCGCGTCATCCACGATTTCCGCGTCGTATCCGCCGCGGATCTCGCAATTCCTGCCGACAAAGTCTACACGATGACGGAAGCGGACCTCGAGAAGTACGGCATTCGCAACGACGGCGACTTGGAGAAAATCGTATATCTGGAAACGAACGGTACCTCGAGGGTAGTGAAGGAGAAGCGCGCGGGTGTTCCGGGCTATACAGTCACCGTTCCGATTGACCCGAAGACCGGAAGACTGCCATGGCAGGCCTGGAAGCAGGCGAAGATTGTCTACGACTCGGGCTACGACAAGGTCGCCGTCGAGAAGACGTCCGTCGACAACCTCGTCGGGATTCAGAAGCTCCTTGACGAGAAGGCCGCTTCAGGGTTCCGCAAGTTCGTGATGCTGCCGGGCACCTACCGGATCTCCTGGACCAATTCCGTGTTTGTCCCGAGCCACATGACGCTCGACCTTGGGTCTGCGACTCTGAAGCAGAACGGATTCACGGGCTCGAAGTCCACCATAGTGCGCCTTTCGAGCGTAGTCGACGCGCATCTCGTGGGCGGCACTCTCGAGGGCGACTACTGGGAGCACGACTACGCAAGGTCACCCAACAACTCCGAGTGGCCCGCGGGGTTCGAGTTCGGTGGCGATACCTGGTATTCCTCCGTAGAGGGCGTGAAGGTCGTCGACATAACGGGCTACGGCGGGCAGAACGGCATCTGCAGCGACTCCAAGGGG
>OCTX014552546.1_pt1 | contig 11616 bp, 5 predicted proteins | sample 1539691 | NCBI WGS metagenome assembly OCTX01 (sample SAMN02144231, study PRJEB22623) | gut metagenome | biome: sheep rumen | host: Ovis aries | place: New Zealand | reverse complement strand
GATAGACGATGTGGTCGATTCCAGATTCAAAGCAGCTCACGGGAACCGTCCGTTTTTTAGGAGTGAAACGCTGACCTGTCCCTAGTGTTCTAATTTCACTCACCTATGGCATCAAAAAAAGGTCACCGTTAAGGACGATGACCAAGGACCTAATGTTTTCACAACGGAATAATCCTTATTGTGATTTGCTAAAAATTAGTGCTGCAAAGATAAAATATTTTTTTATAAACACCAAACAATTAAAAAGAAATTTGTACTTTTGTGGCAGAATAATTAAAAACTGAACAATTATGAAGAAGGTTTTAGGCCTTGATTTAGGAACAAACAGTATAGGTTGGGCAATCGTTGAAAGAGACGATAATAAAGGGCGCATCATTAAATCCGGTAGCAGGATTATTCCTATGGATGCAGCTACACTTGGAGATTTTGCAAGTGGTAATACAAAGTCTCAAACGAAGGAACGTACATCTAAACGTACAGCAAGAAGAATGAGGGAGCGTTTTCTTCTTCGTAGAGAAAGGCTACACAGACTATTGCACTTATTGGGCTTTCTTCCCAAACACTATGAAGAAAGAATTGGTTGGGACATAGAGAATGATCGTAAACATTATGGAACTTTCCTCGCTGGTGAAGAGCCCAAAATTGCATGGATTAAGGAAGACGACAAGAAATATGTATTCTTTTTTCAATCTTCATTCAAGGAAATGCTAGAAGACTTTAGAAAATATCATTCAGACATCATCACTGATGGCAAAAAGATACCATATGACTGGACATTATATTATCTACGTCAGAAAGCTCTTACTCAACCTATCAGCAAAGAAGAACTTGCGTGGATTATACTTAACTTCAATCAGAAACGAGGCTACAATCAACAACGTGATGAAGTTCTTGAAGCATCTGACGACAAGAAAGAAGAATATATGTGTCTTACTGTAAGTAGCGTCACCCCTGATGAAGATGCAAAGGGGAGAGACATCTGGTATAATATCCGCTTTGAGAATAGCGATATAGTATATAGAAGGAAAAGCAAATATCCTCTGAATTGGGTTGGAAAAAAACGCAATATCATCGTAACCACAAAACTCGATGGAGAAGGCAATCCTAAACTAAAAAAGGATGGAAGTATTGATTATAGTGTAAAGTCGCCTAACGATGATGACTGGACACTGTTGAAGATTAAGACAGAACAAGACTTAAAGACATCTCATCAAACTGTAGGGCAGTATATCTATACTGCTTTATTAGCTAACCCTTCTGAGAAAATTAGAGGCGGATTAGTAAGAACTATCGAACGTGATTTTTACAGGGACGAATTGGAAAGAATCTTGCAGAAGCAATGTGAATTCCATAATGAGTTACATGATCGTATTTTATACGAGAAATGTATTAATGAGCTTTATCGCAACAATGAAACTCACCGTAATAATATAGCCAAGAACGATTTCACCTTTTTAATATTAGAAGATGTATTGTTTTACCAGCGACCATTAAAAAGCAAGAAGTCACTCATTGATGATTGTCCATACGAAAGCCATCAAGGTATTGACAAAGAGACAGGTGAAATACGCACATATCCACTCAAGTGTATAGCAAAATCAAATCCTTACTTCCAAGAATACCGGGTATGGAAATTTATGTCAGACTTGCGCATCATTGCCAATACCAAGGAAATCAATGGCCATATCCATACAGATGTGGATATAACTAATGAACTATTACCAGAAAATGACAGCTGGAGTAACTTGTTTGTTTGGCTGAACGATAAAGGACATATCACACAGAGTGACTTGTTAACTTATCTTGGCATAAAGAAAAAAGAACAAAGCAAATTCAGATGGAATTACGTACCTGACAAGCATTATCCTATGAACGCCACTCGCCACGCCATATTAAATAGAATGAAAGAAGGCGAGACATTGAGTAGGGAATTGGAACAAGCTATTTGGCATCTACTCTATTCTACCACTTCAAAAGCAGAGATTGATAAATCGCTATCACCATCCAACAATTCCAATGGCATATATAAGAAGATGATAGAGGCTGGCATTTCTCACGAGTCGATAGAAAAGATTAAAACCATCAAATTGCCAGATGAAGGCTATGGTGCCTATTCAGAGAAAGCCATCAAGAAACTATTACCATTGATGCGCTGTGGAAAGTTCTGGGATGAAGGCAAGATACCTCCAATAACCTTGGAGCGTATCAACGAATTCCGAAAAGGGAATAACATGGGAGATTTTTCTGAGAGAGTGAAGATGCTCATTTCTTCAATGATTGATATTCACTCATATCAAAGACTGCCAGAATGGTTGGCATGTTATGTAGTTTTCGGGAAACATAGTGAGGCGAATGATATTGTGAAATGGAAATCTCCTGAAGACATTAACATCTATCTCAATAATTTCAAGCAACATTCACTTCGTAATCCTATTGTAGAGAGTGTTGTTTTGGAAACCCTCCGCGTGGTGAGAGACATCTGGAAACGCTTCGGCGACATCGATGAAATACATATTGAAATGGGACGCGACCTGAAGAATCCCAGCGATAAGAGAGCCCAAATCACTCAACGTGTTCTTCAAAACGAAAACACCAATTTACGCATCAAGGCACTTCTTGCTGAATTCTTGGCAGAAGAGTATAAGATAGACAATGTTCGTCCCCACTCTCCAAGTCAGCAAGAACTGCTTCGTATTTATGAAGAAGACGTTCTTGCTCACAACGAACCAGATGAAGATATACAAGATATCATCAATAATCTTTCGAACCCGACTAAACAGCCAACACGCACCCAAGTGCTACGATACAAATGTTGGCTCGACCAGAAATATTGTTCGCCTTACACAGGTCAGCCTATTCCTCTATCCAGGCTCTTTACTTCTGATTATGAGATAGAGCATATTATTCCTCAATCAAGATACTTTGACGACTCTTTCTCAAATAAAGTCATTTGCGAATCGGAAGTCAACAAACTCAAAGACAATCAATTAGGCTATGAATTTATTAAACAGCATCATGGCCAGACTGTCCAATTAGCTTCTGGAAGAATGGTCAGGGTATTGGAAATAGATCAATACGAACAACTAGTAAAAGACAATTTCGTCCATAATAAGAGAAGAAAGCTCTTAATGGATGATATTCCTGCGGAATTCATTCAACGACAACTTAACGACAGCCGATATATCAGTAAGGTTGTGAAAGGTCTGCTATCAAACATTGTTAGGACCACTGATGAGGACGGGAATCTTGAACGTGAGGCCATATCAAAGAATGTCATAACTTGTAATGGATCTGTCACCACACGCTTGAAACGCGACTGGGGACTTGGTGAAGTATGGAACGCCATCGTACTTCCACGCTTCCAAAGACTAAACGAGATTACTGAAAGGAATTGCTTTACTACCCTGAATTCTCATGGTCAGGAGATTCCTGCAATGCCCCTAGAGCTTCAGAAAGGGTTTAGTATCAAGCGTATTGATCACCGTCATCATGCCCTTGATGCCATTGTAATTGCTTGTACTACCAGAGATCATGTCAACTTACTAAACAACGAGTCTGCTCTCCCAGAGAATCAAGCAAACAAACATGCGCTATCACATAAACTCCGTCAATGCGAGGAGATTGTAATCAATGGTAAGAAGCGTACCGTCTATAAAGAGTTCCTCATGCCTTGGAATAGTTTTAAGTATGATACTTTCAGCTCACTTCAAGAAATCGTTGTCAGTTTCAAGCAAAACCTACGTGTATTAACGCAAGCCACCAACCTATATACAAAATATAAGGATGGAGAAAAGAAACAAGAAACACAACATAGTACAGACCATTATGCCATTCGTAAATCTTTGCATAAAGACACCATATATGGACACGTAAACCTTCAACGGATCACTACCGTTAAACTTAAAGATGCTCTAAAAGACGTTAATCGTATCGTTGACAAACATCTCAAGAAAAGAATAAAGGAACTTATGAGCCAGCATTATAACGAAAAGCAGCTTTTGGTGCATTTCAAAGATTATGGCTATGAATGGAAAGGATACGACTTCAATAAGGTAAAAGTATTCTATTACACTGATGAAAAGGAGATGATGGTTGCCACTCGCTTCTGCAATGACCTTGTCAGTGTGTTCAGTGGAAAGACAAAGAAACAAGATGTAGAAAAAACCATTGAGCAAATCACTGATACAGGTATTCAACGTATACTCACTAATTATCTCAATGCAAACCTAGAGCAGATAGAATATGCCTTTTCTGCTGAGGGACTGGAGAAGATGAATGAGAATATAGCCATATACAACAACGGTAAACAGCATAAACCTATATATAAAGTACGACTTTACCAGCCAAAGGGAAACAAATTCCAAATTGGTCAAACAGGTAATAATTACAAAAAATATGTTGTTGCCGATGCTGGAACCAATTTATTCTTTGCTATATACCAAACAACAGATGGTGTCAGAAAATATAAAACTATACCCCTTGAAGAAGTAATCGCAAGAATGAAACAAAAACTTCATCCTGTGAATGATACTGATGAAAACGGGAATAGACTTCTTTTTTATATTTCTCCTAATGATCTGGTATATCTTCCTACTCCTGACGAAATTGTTGATGGGCATATTAATCTCGAAAAGATTGATGCTAATAGGATTTATAGATTTGTAGATAGTAGTAGTACAATTGCTAACTTTGTGCCTTCCAAAATTGCAAATGTTATATATCACCTCAAGAAAGAACAGGCTGAACGATTCTGTAAGAGCGATACTATCCAAGACGAATTAGGAAAGGGTAGCCCTCAGTCAAAAAATCAGAAGGCATTTACTGGCGAAATGGTGAAAGATTATTGTGTTCCTCTCATTGTAAACAGAATTGGCGAAATCAAATTCAAATGATCAAAAAGACCCTATGTTTTAACAATCCTGCCTACCTCTCACTACGAGATGCACAACTAGTAATAAAAATCCCTGAAGTTGAAAAGGCGGATAACCTCACAGATGACTTTAAGAAGTTCTCTGAGGTTACCCGTCCCATTGAGGATATTGGAGTAGTTGTGCTTAGTCATAAACAAATTACCATTACCTCTGGAGCTTTAGAAGCGTTGTTAGAAAACAATTGCGCAGTTATCACCTGTGACTCCAAGTCTATGCCTGTAGGTCTGATGCTGCCATTAGTTGGCAACACAACACAGAGCGAACGTTTCCGAGACCAGCTTAACGCCTCACAACCATTACGCAAACAACTTTGGCAGCAAACTATACAATACAAGATTCGTAATCAGGCTGCTATTCTTAGTCAATGTTCTGATGCAGAAATAAAGTGTATGCAGGTGTGGGCCAATGATGTCAGAAGTGGCGATCCTGACAATTTGGAAGCACGTGCAGCGGTCTATTATTGGAGAAATTTATTTGGCCATATTCCTGATTTTATCAGAGACCGCGAGGGCATTGCCCCAAACAATCTCTTAAACTATGGATATGCTATCCTGCGTGCAGTTATAGCTCGTTCATTAGTTGCAAGCGGACTACTCCCCACCCTAGGCATCCACCATCACAATCGGTATAATGCCTACTGCCTTGCAGACGACATCATGGAACCTTACCGTCCTTATGTAGATCATCTTGTATTTGACATCACAGAACAATATGGCATAGATGTAGAACTATCGAAGGACATAAAGGCAGAACTTTTGTCTATCCCAACACTTGATGTGGTGATTGGTGGTAAACGCAGTCCGTTAATGGTTGCTGCATCCCAAACAACAGCATCTCTTTATAAGTGTTTTAGCGGAGAACTACGAAAAATTGCTTATCCAGAGATAATATGATTTCAGAACGATTTAGCGAATACAGAGTTATGTGGCTCTTAGTGCTTTTCGACTTACCAACAGAGACAAAAAAGGATATCAAAGAGTACACAAAATTTCGAAAACGTCTCATTCAAGATGGATTCACCATGTTTCAGTTCTCCATCTACGTTCGCCATTGCGCCAGTATGGAAAATGCAGAAGTTCATAAGAGAAGGGTAAAAGCCATTTTGCCTGAGTTTGGAAAAGTTGGAATTATGTGTATAACAGATAAGCAATTTGGTAACATAGAACTATTCTTTGGAACAAAGCCACAAATACCAAATTCGCCAGGTCAGCAACTTGAATTGTTTTAGATTATTTAACTATATTCTACTTTTATTTTCCATAAAAAAAGGAAAAACATAGTAAAACCCTCAGGAAAACAGAAAAGGAGAAAATTACCCAAAAAGCAATTATCCCCCTTCTGAAACATACATTTTTTCTTTTCTAAAAATCCTTGCAACTTTCTGAATGTCAGATCATTTCTCCAATCGTATTGTTTATGCTAGTGCAAAGATACTAATTTTTCAGCAAATCACAACACGCACTTGGTTGATTGTCACGCGCTCTTGGATTGTTTATGCTAGTGCAAAGATACTAATTTTTCAGCAAATCACAACTTAACCGGCAATGTCAACGGGTTCGTTGTGATTGTTTATGCTAGTGCAAAGATACTAATTTTTCAGCAAATCACAACTTATACGCACACACCGCGGATGTGGGCGGCATTGTTTATGCTAGTGCAAAGATACTAATTTTTCAGCAAATCACAACTCAGCCACATACTCCCATATACGCGGATCGATTGTTTATGCTAGTGCAAAGATACTAATTTTTCAGCAAATCACAACACTTTAAATCATTGATTTTATGAATACTAAATTGTTTATGCTAGTGCAAAGATACTAATTTTTCAGCAAATCACAACTTAACCGGCAATGTCAACGGGTTCGTTGTATTGTTTATGCTAGTGCAAAGATACTAATTTTTCAGCAAATCACAACAACAGCGGATTAGCCAGTTCAAAATCTACAATTGTTTATGCTAGTGCAAAGATACTAATTTTTCAGCAAATCACAACAGGCAACAACAGCTGACTCCAAGTTAGGCGATTGTTTATGCTAGTGCAAAGATACTAATTTTTCAGCAAATCACAACTTGTCTAAGTACGGCGATAGTTGCAGATAAATTGTTTATGCTAGTGCAAAGATACTAATTTTTCAGCAAATCACAACTTCTTATCGCTGGACTCCTGCCACTCCTGTATTGTTTATGCTAGTGCAAAGATACTAATTTTTCAGCAAATCACAACTTGACCTTACCATTTAAAGAAGTTAATTTATTGTTTATGCTAGTGCAAAGATACTAATTTTTCAGCAAATCACAACTGAAACTTGTGCGGATTGATGCGGTTTATTATTGTTTATGCTAGTGCAAAGATACTAATTTTTCAGCAAATCACAACTGAGCAAAATCTTTTCCCAATTCTAAAGGTATTGTTTATGCTAGTGCAAAGATACTAATTTTTCAGCAAATCACAACGCAAGCGTGATAATGGTGTCGTTGAATGCATTGTTTATGCTAGTGCAAAGATACTAATTTTTCAGCAAATCACAACTCATCTTGGTGCTGATACTTCTATTAAGAATTGTTTATGCTAGTGCAAAGATACTAATTTTTCAGCAAATCACAACATCAAAAGACTTCGTTTCTACTTCAATAAGATTGTTTATGCTAGTGCAAAGATACTAATTTTTCAGCAAATCACAACAGCCGAGAACTTGTTCTCGGTTTGAAGATATTGTTTATGCTAGTGCAAAGATACTAATTTTTCAGCAAATCACAACTTAGTGATGGTAGTGTGCAGACGTTTGACGATTGTTTATGCTAGTGCAAAGATACTAATTTTTCAGCAAATCACAACACAAAACAAAAATCATTCCACCCTTCGAGCATTGTTTATGCTAGTGCAAAGATACTAATTTTTCAGCAAATCACAACAACTGAGCGGCACCGCTCTCATTCAAAACATTGTTTATGCTAGTGCAAAGATACTAATTTTTCAGCAAATCACAACTTTCAGCAAGTCCTTTGCAGACACCTTGCATTGTTTATGCTAGTGCAAAGATACTAATTTTTCAGCAAATCACAACTGGATAGATTTCGTGAATTTTTTCGTCGGAAAGCTTGGGATTATCAATACTATTCACTATCTTTGCAGCAGAATCAAGCTCTTGCTTGTCTGTTGTTTCCACAATTGGAGTGGAGTGACGCAGATAAGTGAGGGCTTTCTCTTTGTTATAGTAAAGTCCTTTTCCTTCGTTAATCCAACGGAGTACACTATTGGCCTTCTTATCATAAACAGATGAGATGATGTTGAAATCTACATCGTTTACGTCGTTACTTGGGCTTATGCTTACGAGCACATTATTACCCTTTATCTTTAGTACTGTCAAGATGTCAAACGTGCCGGGATGACTTCCTGTGAACACAGCAAGGGGCGAGGCTACTGCCGATGGAAGATTCTTGATGTCTGCAGGCTCATACCCATGTTTCTTGGCTTTTGCTATCAATTTGGTGCCATACAGCTTCATGGGCTTATTCTTGATACCAGTAGAAAGCAACACCTGCGACGGACTACCAAGCATAAGTACACTCTTGTCATCCCACTGCTTCCAGTACTGCTCGTTCTCGGGAGTCAGCTCGGAGTCAGGACTTACGCGCTGGAATTTTAGTGAATTATTTTCATTTTCTTGCCCCTCACCGGAAGATTTTCCTTCATTTCCTTGGAACGTATCGGAATTTTTCGTATCTTTGCCATCAGAAGATGATGTTTGCGCTTCAGTGTTAATCAGTTCCCCGCCGTTTTCATCGGGAACTTGGGGCTTAGAAGCATCAGCTGCGGCATCTGATTGGCCTAGTTCGCTCAGGTCGGCAATCACTTCTTCAGAATCCTTCCATTTCCTTTTCCTGTAATAACCGGCTGTCTCTACATTGTAGTAGTCACCAGTCTCACTTGGCATCAGTTTGATGATTGCTGCTTGGTCGGTCTTGTCGTTTTCGACAACCACAAACATTCCCCGGCCTCTACCCTTACGCAGTTTCGTTGCATTGCCAAACACTCCGTCAAGGAAATCAAAGACATCCTGTTCGCTCTTGAACACATTGCCGTGCGATTCCATAATGTGACTGGCGTTCCTGTCCGTGAGGCGTATTGGCGCAACCTGCCTGCCAGCCTTGGCAAAAAGCGAAGATGCGCTCCAAAGGTCCACAGAACCTTTACGCTCGTAGAAACTGTTACCTTCTGCATCCTTCTTACTATCTGACAGTTTGAACGGCTCAGGACTGCTTACTCGCTGGAATTTCGACCCCTCACCGGAAGATTTTCCTTCATTTCCTTGGAACGTATCGGAATTTTTCGTATCTTTGCTGCCAGATAACTCCTGGATAGAAGGATATTCGCGGAAATTGTGTCCGCGCAGAAGTGTCTCCTGTTCAGGAGTCATCTTTTCATCATAGGCAAGTATCTGCTCGCTGGCCTCCTTCATCCTCTCACGTGGGTTCACACCGTTCAGCATGTCGCGCAATACGGCATCGGCAACATCCTCGGCATTGGTGTACTGCCAGCCCATCAGGTCGCAGACTCCCTTCCAGAACTCGTTAAGCACGGACTTGACGCGGCGCACGGCAGCCTCAGCAATGGTAGCGGCTGTAGCATCATCACCTAACTCGGCCTTGATCTCCTGTGCCATCTTGCGAAGCTTCTCTGCACCATGCTTGCCGGAGAACTGAGTAAGCACTTCCTCTACGAAGTCGTCCTCCTTACCCTCTCCAGTCAGCTCAGGATATTCACGCCTTACCTTCTCGATGGTAGGCTCTATAAGCTTGTCACCCAGAAGGGCCTGCTTGATGCTGTTCCATTCTTCTGGTGCCGACTGTCGCTTCATCTCTGCCCACAGGTGTCCGTACTCATGGATAGGCGTCTCGCTGGTGGCAATCCTCGGATCAATGTATATCTTACCCTTGTAGGTAAAGCCATAGGCATGGCCATCCGGAGTTCTGAAGAACATCGGCTGACCTTGCATCACGCTTTCCTTCATCTCGGGAGCAAGCTCGTCGGCATCAGAAACCTTATGGAAATCGACATATTCCGAAAGATTTTCGTCTTTCTTGACATCATTTTCCATATTATTTCGTACCTTTGCATCAGAAAGAACTGCTCCCAAGTCTTCACGACTAAACGTAGGGTTGGCTTGCGTAGCGTCGGAGTGAGTACTAACCTCGCCGTCGGCACCAGTTTTTTCATCTTTTTTCCAACCGTTAAACAGCCAAGTTTCTTTTTCACCAAACCTTGTAAGAGCAAGCACTGCTTCATACTCACCATCAGTCAGGACAACGGTCTTGTTTCCTGGCACATAGCGGTCAATCTTTCCGTCAGCAATAACGTTCAACACTCTTAGAAGCGTGTCGGCACCATGCTTACCACCTATATGGGCAATGCCATAGCCACCCTTGAAGTTCTTTTCTGGGTTTCCTGTGCTACCATAATAGAATGTGATGTTATTGTCGCCTCCATACTGGGAAAGGTCATCACGGGTCATGGCATTTGGCACACTTTCCTCTCCATCGGCAATCTTCTGAAGAGCGTCTATGCCATTCTAAATATTCTTCCTAACGGCCATTCTTTTTAGTTGACCGCTATTGTTATAATCGTCAATAACCTTCTGTCCTTCCTCTACGTCAGTGACAAACTGCACGCCTTTCTCGGCAGGTGCCTTCATCACCTCCTGCATCAGTGCCTTGTCTATCTCGGCATCGGTAACGGGCTTCTTCTCCTGTTTGGCAATTGCCTCCCTGGGGATGCTGTGCTCGGCAAACGGGATGCGCTTGCGCTTTGAAGAGTCAAGCCAGCTGTCAAACGTCTCCTTATCGACACCCGTAATCTTGCCAAGTCCCTTCCAGTCCTTCTCGTAGTTTGAGAGATAGGCATCACGGGCCCCAGCCTCTGAGTCGAAGCCGTACATCACCTTGTGCTCGTCAAACTCGCCAGTCTTGGGATTCACCTGGTCAACGACATACACTTTGCCGTTCCATGCATCAAGGTCGGCATCGTCGTTGATAAAAAAGTCAAAATGATCGCCATCGGTACCATACTTCTGACCGATATAACCATAGGTGTCTTGCATCTCGATGCTCCAGGGTTGTCCGTTCCTGTCAACACCTGAACGGGTGCTGCCCTTGGGGTTCTCAATGCTCATGCGGTAACCACCAAAGCGGATGTGCCCCATCTTGTAGTTACCTGCTTCCTTCTGTTCCTCAGTTGGATTGGTATTGGTTTCTCCCTTTGCTGCCTTCAAGCGGTAAGCAAAAGGTACATGCATCAGATCTTCACCCTTGGTGGTGTCTTTAAGGCCTTGGATAGAAGATTTTTCGGTTTTTTCTTGCTTTTCTCGATTATTATCCGTATCTTAGCCCTCAGAAACAGTGCTTTGCGGAGTAGCAGTGTCATTCCGCTTGCCTCTGTCTGAGGTCTTGCCAGTGTTCGTCGTATTGTCGAAGGCACTGTTTTTCTTTTCAAACGCATTGTTTATGCTAGTGCAAAGATACTAATTTTCTAAATACCTTTAGTATGTAAAAAGTACAAAAATAAAATGATATACCAATGTTTTTCACTAAAAATATACGAAATTAGGGTGAAAGGGGTATTTCGGAGAGCCAATGAAAAACAGAACGATGATACATACGGATTGTATTTTGAATGGATATTTTTT
>OCTX012283639.1_pt1 | contig 11618 bp, 10 predicted proteins | sample 1539691 | NCBI WGS metagenome assembly OCTX01 (sample SAMN02144231, study PRJEB22623) | gut metagenome | biome: sheep rumen | host: Ovis aries | place: New Zealand | reverse complement strand
TAAGAAAAGAACAAAGAAAAAGTAAACATTTTGTAAAGAAGATGCCATTTTTCTTATAAATTGTTGCATAGACGCAAGATTTTCTGTACTTTTGCAAGCAAATAGAGAAAGAACATTATAAACATAAAAGCGAAAATGAAGAATTTAGACTGGGGTAGCCTGTCATTCGGCTACATGAAGACCGACTACAATGTACGCTGTTACTATCGTGACGGCAAGTGGGGCGAGATTGAGGTCTGCTCCGACGAGTATCTGAAATTGCACATGGCAGCCACCTGCCTGCACTACGGCCAGGAGGCCTTCGAGGGCCTGAAGGCTTATCGCTGTCCCGACGGCAAGGTGCGCGTGTTCCGCGTGGATGAGAATGCAGCCCGTCTGCAGAGCACCTGCCGGGGCATCATGATGCCGGAGGTGTCGACAGAACTTTTCACGGAGATGGTGAAGAAGGTGGTGCGCCTGAACCAGGAGTGGATCCCGACCTATGAGAGCGGTGCCACACTGTATATCCGTCCGCTGCTCATCGGCACATCGGCACAGGTAGGCGTACATCCTTCGAAGGAGTACTGCTTCCTGATCTTCGTCACCCCTGTAGGCCCGTATTTCAAAGGAGGTTTCGCCGCCAATCCCTACGTGATCATCCGCGACTATGACCGCTCGGCTCCGCTCGGAACGGGTAAGTATAAAGTGGGCGGCAACTACGCTGCCTCTCTCTTTGCCAACAATCTGGCTCATGAGAAAGGATATGCCTGCGAGTTCTATCTCGACGCCAAGGAGAAGAAATATATGGACGAGTGCGGTGCCGCCAACTTCTTCGGCATCAAGGACAACACCTACATCACCCCGAAGTCTACCAGCATCCTGCCCTCCATCACCAACAAGAGCCTGATGCAAGTGGCTGAAGACCTGGGCATGAAAGTGGAGCGCCGCCCCATTCCCGAAGAGGAACTCGAGACCTTCGAGGAGGCAGGTGCCTGCGGAACGGCCGCCGTCATCTCGCCTATTTCATATATCGACGACCTTGATACAGGCAAGCGCTACTCGTTCGGCGACAAGCCGGGCCCTGTCTCGAAGAAACTGTTTGACACGCTGCGCGGCATCCAGTACGGTGAGATTGAGGACAAGCACGGCTGGACGACAGTGGTCATTGAGTAAAGGCAAAAAGTTAGAAAGGTAAAAAAGTAAAAAGGTAAAGATATGGGTACTAGTCAAGACTACAAGAACCGCGCCCTTGCCAACTTGGAGGGCAAGTGGGGTACGGCAGCGATAGCATCGCTTATCTACTTTGTCGTCAGTCAAGGGGTAAGTTATGCATTCACAATGCCAATGGGCAACAACATGACCATGAGTTACAGCACGCAGGGACTGTGGACACTGCTCTGTCTGCCGCTCTCATGGGGATTTGCCATATACTTCCTCAACCTGATCCGCAACGAAGACATCAGATATGAACGTCTGTTCGACGGCTACAAGGATTTCGTACGCCTCTTCCTGGCCGGCTTTCTGGTTAACCTTGCGGTCTTCATCGGCATCCTCCTGTTTATTGTCCCTGGCATCATCATTGCCATGATGTTCTCTCAGACAGAATACATTTTGAAAGACGACAAAGAGATTAGTGCCGCCGATGCCATCATGAAAAGCATGCGGATGATGGAAGGCCACAAGGCTGAACTGTTCTGGCTGATATTCAGTTTCATCGGCTGGTTTATTCTGGCCTGCCTCACATTAGGCATCGGCTTCCTCTTCCTCGCACCGTATTTCAACACTACGATGGCTCACTACTACGAGGACTTGAAGGCTGAACAGGCTTTCTGATTCAGAACACCTTCCCAAACCTTTAAAGCATCATCCGATGAGGGTGATGCTTTATTTTTACTAATTATATTAATAAAAATGAAAAAATAAGAGAATGAAAAAATGAAATTTTGTGAGTCTCGAAACTATTCTGTAACTTTGCACCCAATATGGGCAAAGGAAAATTAGCAAAATTCGCAGACATGGAGACGTATGAGAACGTCTTCCAGTATCCATACTCGGTAATAGACAATGTGCCGTTCGACATGAAGGGCAAGTGGCGCGACGAATACTTCAAGAACCAGAATCCCATCGTGCTCGAACTGGGTTGCGGAAAGGGAGAATATACCGTAGAACTCGCCAAACTCTACCCTCAGATGAACTTCATCGGCGTCGACATCAAGGGGGCACGGATGTGGACGGGAGCCACCCAGGCCCTCCGTGAAGGTCTGAAGAACGTGGCCTTCCTGCGGACGAACATCGAGATCATCGACCGTTTCTTCGGCGAAGACGAAGTGCAGGAGATCTGGCTCACTTTCTCCGACCCGCAGATGAAGAATCCCCGCAAACGGCTCACCTCTACCTATTTCATGGAGCGCTATCGGAAGTTCCTCGTCGATGATGGCATCATCCATCTGAAGACGGACTCCAACTTCCTCTTCACCTATACCACGTTTATGGTGGACAAAAACGGCCTCCCCCTACTCTATCGGACGGAAGACCTCTACCATGACGAGCGAATAGACGAAGCCACCAGGCAGATCCTCTCGATTCAGACTTACTACGAATCGATGTGGATAGCCCGTGGGCTTAACATCAAATACATGAAGTGGCAACTGCCTCGCACAGGAACACTTGAAGAGCCCGATGTGGAAATCGAACTCGATGACTACCGCAGTTACCACCGCACCAAACGCAGTTCACTGGACAAGGCAAAATAAAGAATTGAAATAATGAAAATGAAGGATTAAAAAAACAGGAATAATGAAAAAACTACTTTGCACTCTTTTTGCAGCCATCCCCATGCTGGTTATGGCGCAAGGTCAGGTCAGCGTCACCGTTGACTCCGTCGGACAGTTGTCAAAGAAGATCGATGACAAGACAAAGTTCCAAATCTCAGAACTGACCATCAGCGGCCCCCTCAATGGCAGCGACATCAAACTGATTCAGCAGATTGTGAATCGTTCGAAGGCCAAGGAGAAGAACGGCGAATGCCTCGTCACCTCCATCGACCTCTCCAATGCCATCATCACAGAAGGCAAAATCGGTATGAAACTCCTGGCCAACGAACTGCCCAACGGTATGTTCTCCGGTGCCAAAGGTCTGGTGAAGGCTGTTTTGCCCGACGGGCTCACAGCCATCAGCAAGGACTGCTTCAGCGGCTGCTCAAAACTGGTCACTGTGCCCATTCCCTCGAATGTCACCGAAATAGAGAACGGTGCTTTCAAGAACTGTGGCAGTCTGGAGTCCATCACCCTCCCCGCCGGCCTCAAGACCATCGGCAGCGAGGCTTTCGAAGACTGCGAATCACTGAAGGCCATCGAGATACCTTCGGGCGTCACGAAGATGGGGTCGCAGACCTTCAATGGCTGTAAGGCGCTGGCCACTGCCAACGTCCTGGCCAACGTGAACGAACTGCCTAGTGCTATATTCAGCGGATGCAACAGTCTCAGCAATGTCAGCCTGCCTTCCGGTCTGAACAAGATCGGCAGCGATGCATTTGCCAAGTGTAAGGCCCTGACGAAAATCGCCCTCCCAGAGTCGGTAGACGAATTAGGCAATGGTGCCTTCGAGAACTGCGAGAGTCTCAACACCATTCAGATGGCTTCGGTCAAGAAGGTCGGCAACAACGCCTTCGAGGGCTGCAAGAGCCTGACCGCCGTCGCCTTCAATAGTCTGTCGGACTTGGGCAGCGACGCCTTCAAAGACTGCCAGTCGCTGAAGACGGCCAATGTGCCTGGCAGTTATAAGACCATCAACAACGAAGCATTTGCAGGTTGCACCAACCTGACTGACATCACCATTCCCAGCACCATCAAGGAGATTGAGGACAAAGCCTTCAAGGACTGCCAAAGCCTCGCCAAATTTGATATTCCCACTACACTTGAGAAGATTGGCGACAATGTCTTTGAGAACTGCACCACCCTTCGTGAAGCCATCCTCCCCGACATGCTGAAGAAGATGGGAACAGGCGTGTTCAAGGACTGCACCAGCCTCGACAGCGTCGTGATAGGCGGCATCATCAAGGAACTGAGCAAGGAGACGTTCCTCAATTGCCGGTCTCTGCGCAGCGTGACCCTGCCCTCCGCACTGAAGGAGATTGGCACACGTGCATTCCAGGAGTGCAGCGGGCTGCAGGAGATCTCATTGCCGATAGCCTTACAGATCGTGGGCGACGATGCCTTTGAGAAATGCATTGCCCTGAAGAGCATCAAACTCCCCGTAGGCGTCACGACCATTGGCAGCGATGCCTTCCTGGAGTGTACGTCACTGGCTTCGGCAGAACTGTCGACGGCCCTGAAGAAGATTGGCGGTGAAGCATTTGCCAAGTGCCCTTCGCTCCGTGTCGTCAAGTGCAATTCGCCCGCAGCCCCCTCTATTTCTAACAGCACCTTCAAGAACAGTCCCTGCATGATCTACGTCCCCAAAGGTTGCGGCACCATCTACCGCGCCCATAAGGACTGGAAGAAGATGACTAATATCAGAGAGCAATGACACTATATCCGAAACTGATCATGGACGCGCTGGCTACGGTGACGTATGCCGGTACAAAGAAGAGTCTGGTGGAGAGCGGGATGGTGGCTGACACGCCAGCCATCGCTGCTCCCAAAAATGACGGCGATGCCTGGAAGGTGAAAGTGGTGCTGGAATTCCCGCGCGACACCGACCCCTTCCTCAAGTCTACCGTCAAGGCGGCCGAGGCGGCCATCAAATATCACTGCGGCAAGGATGTCGAGGTGACGATTGAGACGGAGTTCAAGTCGAAGCCCCGTCCGGAAGCAGAGCAGTTGCTGCCCGGGGTGAAGAACATCATTGCCGTCAGCAGCGGCAAGGGTGGCGTCGGCAAGTCCACCGTTTCTGCCAATCTCGCCATCGCCCTTGCTCGGCTCGGCTACAGGGTGGGCTTGCTGGATACCGACATCTTCGGGCCGTCGATGCCCAAGATGTTCAATGTTGAGGACGAGAGACCGTATGCCGTCCACGTGGACGGGCGCGACCTTATATGTCCCATCGAGCAGTACGGTGTGAAACTGTTGTCTATCGGTTTCTTCGTCTCTCCCACTACTGCGACGCTCTGGCGTGGCGGTATGGCTACAAGCGCACTCAAGCAGTTGATTGCCGATGCTGACTGGGGAGAACTGGACTACTTCATACTCGACACCCCGCCAGGCACGTCTGACATACACCTCACGTTATTGCAGACGCTGCCCATCACGGGAGCCGTCATCGTCTCGACACCTCAGCAGGTGGCTCTCGCCGATGCTCGCAAGGGCATTGACATGTATCGCAATGAAAAGGTGAACGTGCCCATCCTCGGACTCATCGAGAATATGGCATGGTTCACGCCCGCAGAACTGCCGGAGAACAAGTACTACATCTTCGGCAAGGAAGGCTGCAAGCGGTTGGCAGAGGAGATGAACGTACCGCTCCTGGCTCAGATACCCCTCGTACAGGGTATCTGCGAGAATGGCGATGCAGGTACGCCTGCCGCCCTCAGCAGCGACACGGCCACCGGCCTGGCCTTCATCAATCTGGCCCAGGCCGTAGTCACCGTTGTCAACCGTCGCAACAAGGAACAGCCCAAGACAAAGATTGTCGGCACGAAATAAGTCGAAAGAGCATACAAAATAACTGAGACAAGCCAGTCCTGAAGAATTAGGACTGGCTTGTTTTGGCTTTCAGAGCCTTTCTCACCTCACGCTTCTTGCGCAGATATTCCAGGCGCTCACTTGCGTGAAATCTCGAGACACGTATCTGATGCCCATAGACCAGACATGCCACTCCGAAGTAGGCCGCAGTCTGGATCCAAAGGCCTCTCAGTTCCGGCAGCACGTCATTCAGCGTGGCTCCCATGGTGTTCAGTCTGATATAGGCCCGCGCTCCGAAGGTGCTGGGGAAGAGCCATGACACGCCCTGCCAGACACCAGGAATATTCGACTGAGGCCAGGACACGCCTGTCATGAAGAGCAGGGGCAGACTGATGAACACCATCAGCAGCATCACGTTCTCACGATAGCGGACGAGACACGACACGGTCATGCCGAAGAAGATGCAGGCCAATATATAGGGAAGCATCAGCAACAGCAAGTCCTGCCAATGGGCCAGACAGGGGAATGAGAACAGCCTTGGCACCACCATCGACAGATACCCTCCCATCACGGCATAGATCATCAGATAGCAGAGCGCCTTGCCCCCGACAATACGGTAGATGCCGCTATAACTGGGATGGATGGGTATCAGGTCGCTGTAGCGGTTGCGCTCACGGGCCGTTCCCGCAGCCAGTCCGATGCCCAGCACGAGCGTCTGCTGGAGGATGAGCATCAGCACGGCAGGCAGTATACCGCTGCCATAGCCTCCTCCGGGATTGAACACGGGCACGTCGTCATAGGCCAGAGGCATCGTCGAGACGGCATCCTCGCGGTCGGTATAGTTGCCCGAGAGTTTGATCTTGATCTCCGTGCCCATCTTCTGCGACACGGCCACAGCCGTCTGGTAGATGGCCTTATAGGTGAGCATGAGCGACATGTCGCAGTAGACACTCACCACCCCCTGCTTCATCCGGTTCAGATTGGTGGCGAAGTCGGAGGGAATGAGATAGATGCCCTTCACCAGTTGGCGGCTGACGAGCGACTCGGCGTCGTCGAGGTCGTTGGCATGGAAGAGCACTCTGACATCCGGCGAGGCGTCGCAACTCCGGATAAACTCCCTGGAGAGTTGCGAGTGGCTCATGTCGACCACCGCCACAGGCACCTCGCGCACCACCTCATTATTATAAACCCACGAGTAGAGCAGCGGGTAGACGATGGGCACGATGATGAAGAAGATGAGGACGCCCTCGTCGCGCATCACCTGCTTCACCTCCTGCCGCCAGATAAAGGCTGCATCGTCGAGGGCTTTTATGAAGTTATGGAATATAGACATAGGTAAGCATTGCATTCTTTATCTTACGGAGCACAAACCAAGGCAGCAGTGTGAAGGCAATGAGTGCCACCAGGTGGAACCACGCATCGATGAGCGGGAATCCGTTGAACACCGTAATCTGGTAGATCATATAGTAGTGTCGCAGGGGGAAGAGCCACGAGAGCGACTGTATCGGCGTGTCCATGCCCATAATGGGGAAGGCAGAACCGGCCAGCGACAGGCTGAGCACCGCCCAGAGCGAGCACACGCTCATCGACATGCGCAGCGACGGCATCAGTCCGAAGGCGAAGATGCCAAAACCTGTCGAGGCGAACACCTCGAGCAGAGAGAGCAGCGTGATGTCCCATACGCCACCCGCATGGGGGAAATGCAGCACACCGTAGATGTAATACTGGAACAGGAAGGCAATGGCAAGGAACACCACTGCCTGGGGCAGGAATTTCCCCAGCAAGGCCACCAGGATATTGCCGTCGGCCTTTGCAAGCCACTCCTTGCCACGGTCGAACTTCAGTTCCATACCCAGGGAATAGGCAGAGATGAGAAACATGAAGAGCATCATGATACCTGGCACGAACACCGTGGAGAGATAGACATTATAGTTGCTCCAGGGATTCACGATCTGGTGGCTGTCGATGACGATGGGCTGCAGCACCGTCTGAATCTGCTGTGGCGTGAAACCGCGAGCCCGCATCGTAGCCATACCGACGGCTGCCGAACCAAGGGTGGAGATAGTCTTGAGGTCCTTCATCATCAGCGACCCAGCCATCACGGTCGTCATCGAGTAGTAGTAAGACACCTTCGGCTGGCGACTGGCCAGCAACTTGTCTGTCGTACCCTTGGGGATATACAGGAAAGCATAGATCTGATTCTCCTGGATGGCACGCCTTGCCTCAGCCACGGATGGATAGTGGGCCACGACGCGTGAACTCTGGAAGGCGTCCAGCCGGCGGATGAGACTGCGGGAGGTGGTCGTGTTGTCGAGGTCCACCACACCTACGGGCAGGTCGGCAGGCTGTCCTTCGTCCAGAATCGAGGTGAAGAACAGCACCGTCAGCAGCGGGAAGACAATCATACAGCAGCCGTAGAGGCGATTCCTGTGCAGAATCTTCACCTCTCGCTTGACGATGACCCATATATTAATAAGGTATTTCACCTTTCCGTCCCTTTCTCCTTTTTACTTTTTCCCTTTTTACCTTTTTACTTTTTACCTTTTCAATACCAGTGACATGCCAGGACGCAGACCTTCCAGTTTCTCCATCGGACGGGCCTTCACCTCAAAAGTCTTCAGGTCATACTGGCCCGTGGCCTTCGTAGCCTTCCAGACGGCATAGGAGCCCTGGTCCTTCAGATAGTAGACCTTCATCTTGATCTCCTTGTTGAAAGCGGGTACAAAGGCCGTGAACTCCGAGCCCACCTGCATACCGTTCAACTGGTCCTCGCGCACATTGAAGGTGCCCCACATATCGTTCATCATCGATACCGACATGATCGGCGAGCCGGTGCCCACAAGTTCTCCCACCTTCGGATAGATGTCGCTCACCTCACCGTCCATCTGGGCCGTCTGCACCGTCTCGTGGATATAACTGTTCACTTCCTGCACGGCCCCTCTGGCACGCCCCACCTGAGCCGCAGCGGCCAGTTTGTCTTCCATGCGGGCACCGTTGACGGCCATGTCATACTGACTCTGGGCAGCCTTCATCTGAGCCTCCATCGCCTTGTAGTTGGCATACACCTCGTCGCGTTTCTGCGCACTCATCACGCCCTCGTCGTAGAGGCGCTGTATGCGGTTGTACGACTTTTCTGCTATCTCGTAACCAGCCTTGGCCTGCTGCAGCACCGAGTAGGCGCCCTGTATCTGCTCCTTGCGGGCACCGTTCTGGGCTTTCAGTTCGAGGGCGGAAGCGGCATTCTCCGCGCTGCGCGCCTGCTCCATCTTGGCCCTCACCTCAGGGGCGTCGAGGATGGCCAGTGTGTCACCGGCCTTGACGAAGTCGCCCTCCTTGACTCTGATTTCCAGGATACGGCCCGGCACCTTGCTCGACACGCGGTATTCGCTCACTTCCACCTGCCCCTGGATGATGTCCGGGTCACGGTCAAGAGCAAAGAAACCGATAAGAGCCACTATTATCACCACTGCCACAAATCCGAGGACGGCAAACAGGATATTCGTATGTTGAGTTCTTGCTGACATAATGTATATTTTTTACTTTTTTACCTTTTTACTTTTTTTACCTTTTTACCCTTACTGAAGTGTTCCCAGTGACTTCTGGAGATCCACCTGACTCAGTCTGACATCTATCTCGGCATCAATCTTCTGCGACTGTGCCTGCAGCCACGCTGTCTGTGCCTCCATCACGGTGGTAGGCGTGATGACACCTTCCTTGAAGCCGAGATTAGCCGTGCGCAGATTCTCGTTGGCACGCTCGATGTTCGATTGCGCCATCGTCAGTTTCTTGTTGGCCTCGTTCACGCGGAACGTATTCTGGTTCACCTGAAGTTCTATCTTTTCGCGAGCCTCCTCCAGTTCGAGCGTGGCGATCGACGTAGCCCCTTTCGAGGCGCGTACCTTATACATCACGTCGCCCCAGTTCCAGATGGGGATGCGCACCAGTACGCCCACATTCCAGAATCCGCCGAACTTGCGCTGGAATCCGTTGAGCACATTGGGATTGCTCACGGCATAGCCGCCCGTCAGGGCCACCATTGGCAGATTGCCGGCTTTCAGCACGTTGGTCAACTGGCGGGAGAGTTGCACGCCGTTCTCCAGCATCTTCAGTTCCGGACGGTTCGCCACAGCGGTCTCTATATCCAGTTTGGGCTCGACGGCCAGCACCGCCAGATTCTCTGCTTCTTCATCAGCCAGTTTGATGTCCTCGTTGATGGGCAGTCCGATAGTCTGGCAGAGGAGCATCTTCGAGAGCACCAGCCCGTCGTTCACCTTGGTCAGCGTCATCTCTGCCTCGTTCATCTTGACGTCAACAGCCAGGCCGTCGCTCCTCGTAGCCACGCCTTCTTCTATCATCCGGTGCACATCGGCATCCAGTTTCTTCAGCAGATCCAGGTAACTCTCTGCCAGCCGCTGCTTATGCCTGAGCGACACCACCTGCCAGTACACCTTGTCCGTGGTATAGATAGTCGACTGTCGGCGGGCGTCAGCGGAGTGGCGCTGCATGTCCTCATTGATGTCGGCCATCTTGTTGAGTGCGACGATACTTCCGCCCATAAACACCGGCTGCACCAGCATCACGCCGCCGGCAAAGAGGTTTCGCGTGTCGGTGTCGAGCGCGTCCACCAGCCGCCCGCCAAGGGCATTCAGTTGTGCGGCCATGCCCTGGAGCGTCTGCGAGGAAGCCGTCTTGAGGAAGCCCAGGTCGATGCCCATCATGCCAAGCACCGAGCCGACTTGTTCCATCGGCAGGTGGCTCGTGGCCTGGGCAAAGCCGTTCTGCAGGTCAGTCATCGAGTTGGTGCCGATATTGTTGAGTGTCGACTTCTGGTCATCGCTCAGCAGTTCCACCTGCCGGCTCGTGTACTGATAGGTACCGATGGCACTCACATGGGGCAGATACTTGGTGCGTGCCGACTTACGGATGTTCGTCGCCACGTCCTGCTTCACCTGCGAGACCCTCATCTGCTTATTGTTGCGCAGGGCCATCGCCCGACAACTGTCAAGCGTCAGGAGCCGCTGTGCGCAGACAGGCATTGAAGCACCCGCAAGCAGTACCAATCCTAATAGTCTGTTCATATCTAAAGCGATTTATTCGAAATTAAACGTCCTTGACCCGATCATGTGCCCGTCGGCGAAGATGCTCACACGGTACTGGCCGCCTTCCAGCATCTGGGTGACGTTCCAGTAGGTAGGCACTGTCACCTCCTCGCCGGTGTATTCGATGGTCTTCTTCATCGAGCACTCCAGATTGCGGTTCTCATAAGCGAAGGAGCCACCGCCACCCAGCGTGTTGCCGCCGGGATTGGTGATGCGGACGTAGATGGTGCGATGGCCGTTGGAGGCCGTCACATTCTTCGTGATCGTGAAGTTCACCTGGATCTTCTTCGTATCTTTCAGTCTCTTCGTTGCCTTGTCACGCTTGTTGAGCAGCGACATCTGGATGTTCGTCGCGTCGAGTTGGGCGGCGATGGCCACCTTCTCCGACAGCGAAGCCTTCTCACTGCTCAGGCCGGCCACCTGCTGGTTGCGCTGCTCCAGTTCGGCATTCACACGGCTGTTCTCGGCCCTGAGGTTCTCGTTCAGGCGGTTCAGCGAGTCCACCTGTATGATGTAACTCCTGAGCACCTCCCTGACCGTGGCCAGTTCCTTCTTCAGACGGGTAATCTCGCGGGCATCGTCGGCCTTCACCTTCTTCAGTTCCTCCAGCAGTTTCTGGGTCTTCATCTGCTCCTGGGTCAGTTGCTCCACGATGGAGTCGTTGTTGATCTGCGTCTTCATCTCACTGTACTGCAAGGCGAAGCGCTCATATTCGTTCTCCATCTCCTGCTTGTCCAGTTCGGCCAGTTCCTGCATGTCCTTATTCACCTGCTTCTGCTCCTGCAAGTCCATAAAGAGATAGGCCAGTCCGCCGATCAAAGCAAGTATCACTACCACCAGTAATGGTATCAGAACTTTCTTCATATCCTGCTATTTATCGATAAATTATGGGTGCAAAGTTACTTAAATTAGGTGAATC
>OCTX011662658.1_pt1 | contig 11618 bp, 10 predicted proteins | sample 1539691 | NCBI WGS metagenome assembly OCTX01 (sample SAMN02144231, study PRJEB22623) | gut metagenome | biome: sheep rumen | host: Ovis aries | place: New Zealand | reverse complement strand
CAAACCGGCTTATATAGTCCGATGCCTCAGTTTATCCGATTTCCGGTATATAACCGTACTTTTCTAAGAAAGGCGTGATGTCGGCCGCCTATAAATAGTATAGCATAATATTTTACAACTTTTCAACGATAATTCTAAAAATTCCGGGCGATTTTATGATGAAACTTGTCAAAAATTCAAAAAAACCGCATAAATAAGCCATTTTTGAGCATTTTTAGTGATTTAAAAATTTGGCATTCAAAAAACCGCATGGTTATGCGGTTTTATTGATGCCATGGTCTTGTATGACGTTCAAAACTAAAATTATCGAATAGTTGTATTTGAACGTATTTTTTTAAAAATAAACATCTCAGAAAGCCATTTTTAGTCTTTGGACAAAAACACGAGTATCAGCGATAACATACCAGATGCAAAGAAGAAAACGATTCCTAAAAAAACATCTAGAATATCCTTCATGAAAATGCTTTTCAGAACAAAACAAGCAGATATACATGCAAGAACAAGAAATACATTGCTGAGTAGATTGTCATATTTTTTCATCCGGAATAATTAGCCAGAATCTTTTCTCTGAGCTCCTCCATATCCCCCTCATTGCTTTCAAGCCAGGATTTCGCCGCATCTCTTCCCTGTCCGATTCTTGTCCCATTATAAGAGAACCATGCACCAGATTTATCTATTAAACCAAGTTCAACGGCAAGGTCAAGGACAGAACCGGATAAAGATGCGCCGCTGTCGAACATTAAATCGAACAAAGCAACCTTAAACGGGGCTCCTACCTTGTTTTTTCTGATTGTTACTTTTACCTTATTTCCAATCACATCTTTTCCGTCTTTAATCTGTTCTGTTCTTCTCACATCAAGACGGAGAGAAGCATAGAAGGAAAGTGCCCTTCCGCCTGGAGTTGTTTCCGGGTTTCCAAACATTACTCCAACCTTTTCTCTAAGCTGATTAATAAAAATAACAATAGTTCCGGTTTTATTTGCTACAGCAGCAATACGGCGCATAGATTTACTCATCATACGAGCCTGAAGACCAATAGTTGCATCAGAGATTTCACCATCAAGTTCCGCCTGAGGAACGAGAGCGGCTACTGAGTCAATAACAACAATTGAAATACCATTTGATTTAATAAGTTCCTCAGCAATATCCAATCCTTCCTCTCCAGAAGAAGGCTGGACAAAGATAAGATTATCAACATCAACTCCGATTTTTTCGGCAAAATCCGGATTCATTGCATTTTCCGCATCAATATAGGCGCAGATTTCGCCCTGTTTCTGTGCCTGAGCAACCGCATGCAAAGCAATTGTTGTTTTACCAGAAGCCTCAGGTCCGTAAATTTCAATAATACGTCCGCGTGGAAAACCACCGATACCAATAGCAATATCAAGCGGCAGAATTCCGGTGGAGATATGAGGAAACTCAGAAGGAGCATCCCCAAGTTTCATAACGGAACCCTTACCATATTTCTTTTCAATCACCTTTAAAGATGATTCAACCAATTCAGCCTTATTTTTGATTTCTGTATTTTCTGTGTTTTTAGTCATAAAATTGCCTCCTTATTACAATAATATTATACACTATTTTGTCGTATTTAAAAGGGACAGAACGTATTATTTGGCACAAAAAAAAGAAAAGTGCATTAAAGCACTTTTCCTTATCGCTCGTACTGGGCCTTATCGAAGACATCGTTTCCAAGAGCAGAAACAATATCCTGATAAACCATATTCACGAAGCTGTCAGAAGCCTCGATATTCTCTACAGTAAGAGATTCGAGTTCCTCATCATCGTGACAAAGGTAAGACAGGAATGTATCAAAACTGCTTTTAACGAATTCTCCCGTCTGAGCAGCAGATGCAATCCAAGCCTGAGCTCGACGAATCGAGACTGTTGCGGAACTGGAATCCCCTTCTCCATCCTTGATGTAACGCTGAGCCTTATCAAGAACGCCGGCAATCTTACGAAGATGCTTTTTGTTCTTATAGCCAGTCGTTTCACGAAGAATGTTAACAGTCTCATCAATCTTCGGATTCGAAACCTTGACGAGTCTGTCGAAACGGTCCAGATGCGACAGGTTAATGCGTTCGGTACCAGTATAACCAGCACCTGCATTCCACGCAGCGGCATAGCGGAACATCGGGTTGACGCGAACCACTTCTCCGTTATCAAGCATAACCGACTTACTGTTGTCGAGGATGGAGTTGAACTTCATCAGGACTTCAGGTCTAGCGGCGTTTTCCTCATCGAAAATAAGGAAAGACGGATGCTTGAGACAGATGGTGACCGGGCCATCCTGGAACTTCATAATCTGACCATTCCCATTCGGAGAATCGACAAGAGTCTGATATCCGAAAAGAGCGTCTTCAGAAATTCCACCGGAACCTCCGATAAGAACTACCGGAAGTCCAAGAGCACCACCATAAGCCTTGAGCTTTGTGGTCTTACCACAACCAGCAGGACCGACCATAGCAATGCTGAGAACTGCACCTGATTTCATGGCAGAAATGCGAAGCCAGTCATCTTCAGTGAAGAATTTCTTATTGTCTTCAAACTCTTTCTGTCCGAATTCATAAGCAGCCTGAAGCATCGGAGGAAAATTCTTGATTTCTTCTTTGGAAATCATAGAATAATCTCTTTCAGCCAGGTCTTCGTTGGATGCTTCCGCAACACTACGAATCTGCTCGTTCTTTGTATTCGGATAAACAATTTCAGGACAAGATTCCTTGTCATTGATTGTCTTATCGGAATAGCCGAACAGATTAGCCCAATCTGCGGCATTGGGACGAGGCTCTCTATCTGCAACATACTGCAGACGAGGGTTAAGGAACGGTGTAATATCCTGGTCAAAGTCATAGTCCACAAGTGAACTGAGAGCGACTTTGAAATCCTTATAATTCTTAATCGGCTGAGTCGAATTGATTTCGCCCTCTCCAATTTCAGAAATATAATTCTGAACAACAGAAAGAATATCGGCAACATCCTTAGTAGTATTGTTGTCGAAGAACACCTTACCTCCGCTCATATTTCCCCAGGTTGTTGCAAAATTCGTTCCAAGAGAGTCAACAGCCTCATCAATAAGACCGTTTCTCTCGGAATACCTTATTATTCCAATAAAGAACTGAGTAACAAGATAGGATAAAGCATTACCTGTGAAAACTTTTTCTTCAGGAAGATACTCCATAATCTCATAAGAGCCTTTGGCACCATTACGAGATACAAGGACAAATACTTCCGAAGAATTTTTTGTACCGTGGAGGAAAATTGTTCCTTCATCGGCCATGTGCAATACAGCGTTTACAGGCTTCTCAAAGAACATAACGTTCTGCGCCCGAGAATTCTGATATCCGGTAGCGTGCGTCCATGAAGTCCCAGCAATTGACTTCTTGACCTTAACTCTACCGCCCTCCTCGGAAAGTCCTGCCATAATGTTAATCTTCTTAATCTCCATATTTTTTTATCTCTCTTTCTATTTAACAATAGAAAAATATCTAAAAAAAAGACCGGATAAACCGGTCTTTGCTTATTCTTCAGTTTCCTCAGAATCAAGAAACTCAATAACCTTACGGCGAAGAACATTTTCATCTGAATCATTAAGAATCAGATAATCTTCCTTGACATCATCAAGGTCAATTTCTGATTTATGATTCTGCTGTTCCTCGGAAAGGTCAGACTTGAATCCTGGTCTGATAACACGGACCATGACCGTGCTGATTAATCCGCACGTTTTGAAGAGGTTAACTTCCTCTTTGAAACGACAGTCTGTGATAAAAAACACATTGTGTTCATTATCGACAAGAACTTCGCCAAGCGTATTTCCAGCATAGTAATCATTTCCGTGATACTCCTTGGCAACATCTCCAAGGTGCTGCAGAAGGGTTCTCCCCTTCTGGTCCTTCTTTCCATCCCATCCGACAGCCTCGGCCTGCTTCTTGAGAAGTGAAGCAAAAGCGAGGTGAGTACAGGAAACGCCTCGCTTCTGCAGTTCCTGCATTGCGATTTGAGCAACAGTATCCTTACCGTTGCGAGCCTTTCCGACCACCAAATATACTTTCTTATTCATTTACTTATTTCCTTTCTATTTAATAATTAATTCGTTGCAGCCTTCATGAGAAATTTCATAGAATTTCTCATAAGAAGTCACATTAATATCTGTTGTCTCTGATTTCGGATTTTCAAAAGGTAATCTGACAATATCAGAAGCAGCCATTGTAATATTGATTGGAGAAGAGATTTCAAATTCATGGTTTTCGCCAATACTTAACACAGAATCAGCAAAAACGGCTTTAACTCCAAAAAATTTCTGAAGCGCTGAAGGAAGATTTTTCTTCTCATCAGTAATAGCCTTTTTTAAATTTGCAATACTCGTTGAAATAGATATATCCTCTTTTTCAGAAGAAGCACTATTGAACTCCAAAGAAAATGGCATCTGACATGGAACAAGATTAATTACAGCTTCAAAAGAATCAGAAGCAATGTAAAAATAATCATTGTTTTTTTCCTTACCAATTGCAAATATGAATTTTGAATCTTTAAAGAAAGAAATGAGCTTGGCTGTATTAACCACAGCATCAGTCATAACTTTATAGCAGAAAGATTCTTTACATTTTAATCCTGTATCAATATAAGAAACAGAGCAGATGTTTGAAGAAACAAGAATAACTGCTTCTCCTTTTTTGGTGAGGAAAACATTTTCGATATCACTGTAAGCATCGATAATGTTTGTGGTTCCTCCTGCAACAAACTTTAATTTTTCGGAAAAGTTTGCTGCTTCAACAGACTCAACAACAAATGTCTCAATACTTGGAGATGCAAGAGTTTCTGATGTCTTAACTGGATATTTTTTTCCATTGAAGGAAATGCCATCCATAAGAACATCAAAATCGTCTTTTGCTCCAATCTTATTTTTTGTGAATACTTTTGAAAATTCATTTGCATCAAAAGCGTTATCACAGAAAGAGTCATTTGCTTTCCAATATAATGAACAGGAATCCTTTTTATAAACACAAAATTCATCCTCTTCATCATCATGACTTAAAAACAGGGAATATCCCTTTGTATTTAAGTCAAAGAATGGGCCAAGATTACTTTTAAGCATGGCTTTTCACCCCTTTCTTCAGGATGCTGATTGTTACAGAACATGTTTGAAAATCCATATTCTGAATTTCTTCATCAGGAATAATTCCTCCAGATAATGCCTTTAAGTAAGAAAGCATTTTTTCTGTTGGACGATGAAAACTGTTTTTTTCTTCACTGGAAAAAGAACCAGGAAAATCAAGAGAAATCATCATGCTATTCCCAAATAATTCTGCTTTTTGAGCGTATTCAGCAACAAATGCATAAAATAATGCATAATATTTTAAGACATTTTTTGCTGCGATAGTTCTTATAACCCATGGCTTTTTAACATGTTCAGAAAAATTCACTATTTCTTCAGTTGTAAAAACTGTAGAAAAACATGGATTCTGAAGATAAAGCCACTTCAGGTAAGATGCCCAAAAAGAATGAAGAATTGAAATAATCTGCTCCTCTAAGGATGGAGTTTTTCTTTCAATTTGTTTCATTTTTTTAACCTTCCTTTCATATTTAACAAAAGAAATATATCTAATGAAAAAGAATAGAAAATATGAAATCCCCGCTTATACGGGGATTAGTTGCTTATAGTTTTCTTAACTCTTCGCCTGGAAGATGACTTGTTTTTTGTCTTTACATGATTGTTCGAAGAGGAAACAAATAACTCTTTATATATCATTTCAGTCATCTCAAGAAGCTGTTTTCCAAAACTCTGGAAGAAATAACAGAGTTCTTCTTCATTATAAGAATCTTTGACATGCCCATAAGACCAGATAAAAGCGTGGCAAAGTTCATGAAGAATTATTCTTTTTGTAATTGCGGGCGCGAGGTTCTTGTTTTGAATGTAAATATGCAGATTATCTGTGAATGTGATACCCCAAGCCTGATTCCCATCTTCATCTTTTAAATCTTCGCTACCTGACTCAGCAAGCTGTACTGTCCAGCATAAATCATTAATATTAACATCAATACTCTTAAACATAATGTGTTACCCTCCATATCTTCGCAAAGATATTTTACATTCTTTTGTCGATTTTATCAAGGTAAAAAAACTGACCATTTCTGGTCAGTTTTGACTAAATAATTCTTTTTACGCAAGAAATTAACATTTTTGTTTCTTTTGTATCAATAATCTTGCTGTTTGTAATAATTGTACAAAATCTTGTAGCAATTTCTTCATCCTTGAAATAAAGCACAGCATTTTTAAACAGTTCGTCATAATTATTGATTGGCTCTTCAAAAAGAGCTTCGGCCAGTAAAATTGGTTTTCTTATATCAAATTTTTTGGACATTAAAACAGAGAAAAAATCTTCAGCATTAAAAGTTTTTGCAGTCATAAAATCCCCCTATTAATTTTTAAAAAAAGAGATAAAGCAGATGTTAAAAAATTAGAAGAAATATTTCCCGTAGAAAAGAATTAGCTAATTCTATTTGAAACTTTCCGGCAAAGAGAATATTAGTTCCGTTTATTAAGAAAATCAACAAGAAAATGTTGAAAAAAATGTAAAAATATTTTCTGAAAAATTGCTTCATTATAAAGAGCGAGGATTTCTCCTCGCTCAAATTCTATTTTCGAGGTGGAAATTCAAAATGAACTTCTTTATCATCTCCAACTGTTAGGAAGGCAGAGAATTTCGTTCCTTTTTTAGAAGTAAATCCATCAATTTTAGATGTTTTCTTCTTTGTGCATAACTGCTTTAAAGCGGTTTGAGAGATTTTCTTACCGCTGATTGTTTTCCAAACATGGAATCCGCATCCCTTATAATCCTGACAGTAATATGATTTTGTGTTCTCTCTGATTGCAGACCCACAAAATGGACAAACTAATGAAGAGCTTGCTGACTGCTTTGCAGAACCATTAATTACTCCATTATCTTTTGAAGTCTTAACTTTATTGATAAAATCAAACAGTTCTTTATCCATTATTTTAATGCATTCATCTTTTGAAAGTGTTCCATTCTCAACTTCTGTCAGTCGCTGTTCATTAATTGCAGTCATCATAGGACTTGAAACAGGAGAGTCTTCTGGAAGAACTTCAAATAATTTCATGCACTTTTCAGTAGGAATAATTGTTTTCTTTTTAACTTCAAAGTATCCTTTTGCTTTAATATTTTTAAGGATTCCAGGACGTGTACGAGCCGTACCTAATCCTTCAACACTTTTTAATACTTCCTTCCCTGTTTTATCATCAATATAACGGCCGGCATGTTTCATTGCATCAATAATTGAAGCCTCTGTAAATCTTGAAGGAGGTATAGTCATCTTTTCTTCAGAACCAATATTTACAATATTATAAATCTTTCCATCTGTAACATTCGGAAGAACCGTATCTTTTCCGATTCCAAGAATCTTTGTCCATCCCTCTTCCTCAAGAGTCTTTCCGGATGTCTGGAATGTCTCATTGCAGAGTTCTCCTGAAACCGTTACCTCAAGAAATTCAGCATCAGGATAAAAAACAGCAAGGAATCTTTCGCAGATAGCTTTATAAACATTCATCTCCTCTGTTGATAACTTCGAAATATTCTCTGTATGTGCTGTACCGAAAACCGGAGTAATTGCTTCGTGAGGAAGCTCCTTTGTTGTTACAACATGACTTGAAACAGTCCAGCCATTGCTCTTAATTTCATTGATTTCATCAGAATACATATCTGTCATATTTTTAAATGCGTCATAAGCCATCTTTGCTGTACCTTCAGAAATCTGAGTATCATTAGTTCCAGGATATGTTGTTAATACATATTCCTGATAAAGCTTCTGAATAATGGCAGCTGTTTTATCAGCACTGTATCCATACTTGCTGTTCATATCCTGAAGAATTGTAGTTCCGTCATACAGTTCAGGACACTTCTTCCTGGTCTTCTTCTTAGCCACCTTCAAAGCTACATTTCTTTCTTTTTTCAAATCTTCAGCAAGCTTATCCGCATCTTCAACTGACAGTCTTTCTCCCGACTTTACCTTATGCTTTAACGTAATTGTTTTCCCAGGCTCATCCGTATCTGTTTCAATACTTACAACCTTGTAAGGCTCAGGTTTGAAATTTTTAATCTGGTTCTCCAAATCTACTGCAAACTTCATTGTAGGGCCCATAACACGGCCAATAGAAACAACTCCGCCGCCATCTCCATACTGTTTTGTACAAGCAACGGTTGCTTCCATTCCCCACTTCCAGTCTTCTTCTTCTCTTACCTGAGCTGCAAGCCCGAGATTTTCCTTAAGAGAATTCGGAAAACGATTATTATAAGCCTTTTCAATTCCTTCCTTAGTCCACTCATCAATCCACATTCTGCTTTCTTTCTTCGGTGAATAATGCTTTAGATGCAGACGGATTTTTCTCCAGATATTCTGACCCTCACGGTCTCCATCTGTAGCAACAATTACCTCATCATAATCATGAAGACTGAATGCCTTCTGAATACCTGCAAAAATATCTTTCTTATCCGCAGATACTACAGTTGGCAAATCAGCAGGCAAATCCCATGGGAGACCTGCAAGAGACCAGTCAAAATCATCAGAAATATCCTTTGGAGTTGGAATGGAAACAATATGACCTACGGAATAACATATAACGAACTGAGAGTTTTCATAATAGCCTACTCTTCCTTTTGAAGAGCTTTTTACAAGATTAAAAGATGCGCTTGGTGCAATTGCATGAACAATTTGCTTTGCAACATCTGGTTTTTCAGCAATAATAATTTTCACGATAAAATCCTCCTTTTATCTTTTGTTTCTTTATAATTATACACTATTTTGTCGTAAATTTGTACAAAAATACGATGATTTGTTGTATAATAACATCGGAGAATTGGCAAAAGGAGAAATACTATTATGAGAAAAAAGATAAAAACAGGCAAAGAAATAAATGAAATTATCACGAAAGAATATAACAAACAGATTGGATATGTATTTGCAGTTCATAATGTTCCGAAAAATGTTCCGGATTATTTGGATATTTCTGAAAAACAGGACAATTCTGTTTTAATGTGGAGAGACTATAATAAAAATCTTGTGATTTTCTGCAAAACAGAACCAAAGCTAAATGAAGACTGTTCTTATATGTTCGAAGGCATGAACATCAACGGAATCAATTTGAAAGAGTTCGATACCTCAAAAGTACAGAATGCTGAAGGTATGTTTAAAAACTGTACTAATCTTACTAAAATTATCTTTAATGAAAACAGTGACTTCAGAAATATCGAAAATGTGTCTGAAATGTTTATGAATTGCATTAAGCTAAGAAAAATAAATCTGTCATTTTTACAAGACCAGAAAATCGCTTCAGCGAACAGAACATTCGAAAACTGCAGAAAACTGAAAGAAATCAATCTCAGTAATTTTAAGGGAAACTATATAAAGACTGCTGATAACTGTTTCCATAATACGAGAAATCTTGAAATGCTGAATATTGAGAGTTTCCAGGGAATCATGTTTGAAACAAATATGAATAAATTAGCCGTGAAGAAGACCTGTGAAATAAAAGAGAAAGAACAGTCATGCAGAGATGATGAAGACATGATTATGGATGGAAAAGAACTGAATGAACTTGTGAGAAAAGAACTTGGAAGATATGCAGAACACATTAAAGTCGTAAAATCAATCCCAAAGAAAAAAGTTACATATTTTGATATTTCGAAAGATAAGAATAAATCAATAATTATGTGGAGGGATGGAGAAGACCTGTGTGTGTATGGAAAAAGAAAAATGAAGTTTGGGAATGTGATTGGATTAATACAGGGAGCAAGCCTTGGAGCATCAGCGGAGAGGAAGATTAGGAAGAGCCTAGGATAAGACAAAAAAAACGGAAAGATATTTTCATCTTTCCGTTTCTTTTTGAATTTTTTCTATATTTTTTTCAACAAAAAAAGTCTGGGTATAACCCAGACACATTTTGTGGTTATTTATTGCGGGGCAAATACTCCCGAATAAGTATTCCACAAACAAAGCCAACAGCAATTGAAATTGCCTGGCCATGTCCCCACAAAAACCAAATGGGGACAGCGATTGCTGCAGCTAATACAACTGTAACTACAATATCAAAAATCTTTTCACAAAATTCCATTGCCTTTTTGCACAACAGTTCCAAACTGATGTGCTTACCTCTCTTTCTTTATAAAAGAAAAATAACAAAAACAGGAGACCATTGCGGTTCTCCTGTTTCTATTAATTATTTCCAAGAAAATAGAGATTTAAGTCTGTCCCAAATTGATGGAATTTTTACAGGCGTTCCATCAGAGTCAGAATTACCATTTGTACTGTTCTTTTTATCATCATATTTTGGAGAATCATCAGAAAGAGAGTTATTTGTTTCATGTGCAGACTTCTTTAATGCTATAAGGCACGTATGAACTCTATTTCCATTTTTAGTTATTACTTCTGCATTTCTACTGACTTCAGTAAATAACTGATTCGTAATGTTTGTTGTCTTATTGTTGTTTACTGTACTGTTAATCAAAGTATTGTCAGAAGATTTATTCTCACTAGTCTTGTTATCTTTTACAGATTGTTCCTTTTTACTGTTCTGAGTAGTTTTGTCTTGAGAAGTATTTTGTTGCTGAGTGGAAGTTGTGTTATTTCCACGAGCGACAACTTTAGGACTCTGAGAAGCTCCAGAAGTATTGTTTGGATTGTAAGAAGGATTATAAGAAGAAGCAGGTGCTACGCACGCTTTTTTACTTTCATCCCAATACCATCCTGCAGGGAAACCTGCCATCTGGCATGTTACAACCGTTGATGCAGTGTTAGTGCTCTGATTGGATTTTTCTGACTTCTTAGTATTTGAAGAGCCATTATCTGTTTTTGCTGGCTTTGAAGGATTCTCTGGTGTTACAACCGGTTCATCCTTTTTGACTTTTTTGCATGATATTGTTGCATAAGAACCTGTTCCAGGATAAACAAGATTGCTGTTTATATCTACAACAATATAGTTTTCTTTTGCAATAAGTCCAGCTATAATGGAAATTTCATCTTCAAGTTTTCCAGATGCACTATCTAATGGAACATATACTGTTTTATTGTATTTAGACATATCATCAGAAGCATCTTCAACATTTTTAACAGTAACAGGAACTGCTAATTGAATATTTTTTTTCTTTATATGAATATAAATATCTTTTTCATAATCAATTTTTCCGGAAGAGAAATCAACAGAAGGAATTGTTGTATTATCATCTGTTTCATAGAATTCCGTATCAAAGTCAGAAAGTGAAAGGCGATATTCCGGAAGAAGACCGGAATAAGATACCTCTGTTGTGATTTCGTCCGTTGAGGTATTTCTGATTGTTTTTGTTGTAGTTGTTATTTTTGTGGTCTGTGTTTTTGAATTAATTTCATTCTCGCCATCCATAATGTGAATTGTTCTTGAAACATCTTCTGTTTTTGTGTCAAATGTTACCTCTTCGGAAGGTTCTCCAGGCTGTTCAGAAGACTTTTTGCAAAGAATTTCAGCAGTGTATTCATCAATCCCTATATAATCTATATCTAGTCCTGGAGTGACAGTGTACCCTGCTACAGACATTCTGCAGTCAACAATTTCATAACCATTATTTTTTAATACT
>OCTX012088479.1_pt1 | contig 11625 bp, 8 predicted proteins | sample 1539691 | NCBI WGS metagenome assembly OCTX01 (sample SAMN02144231, study PRJEB22623) | gut metagenome | biome: sheep rumen | host: Ovis aries | place: New Zealand | reverse complement strand
ATATGTGGCATTTTTGCTAAATGTCGCTTGATGGTCATTGAAGTAACCCCGAATTGTTTTGCCAAATCTTCAGTGGTAACCTTAAGGTTTTCTTTAATTGCATTCTCTATTTTTCTATCAAGAGAATCTTCTTGAGTAACACCTTGAGTAACATCTTGAGTAACATCTTGAGTAACACCCTTTGCAGGTCTCATGAATGTTACCACAACAAAACCGCCATTGATACTCCAAGTAGGTGCTGCTACACCTCTTTTTTGGCAAGCCTCCATGATGCGTTTCACACCCGAACCCCAGTTCTCAATATAGGTTGTACTATATAGCACATTAGCTATTAGTGGATTGTATGGATATGAGATATGCGGCTGAAGGATGTTCTCTGGTGTAATCTGTGGAGGCAGAATGCCAGGATTCTCAATTTCGATGCGGTCGTCATAGATGGCAATACCTATGGTCAGGTTATATCGTTCATACTGACGATGGCAAAGGGCATTCAATACCACTTCACGCAGAGCTTCGGCAGGAACCTCCAGATATTCATCACGAACCAGTCCGACTATCTTTCCGTGCATATTCAGGTGCTTGCGGAAGAAGTTCATAGCCTCATTGAGCAGTACGAAGATATTTCCCTCCACTCGCTGGTTGTCAATAAACTCATTCTTGTCTGTTCCTTGGAAACGGGCCAGACGCATAGTGAACTGCGTGTACATGCCAGTATCTTTTGTAAAGAGTGCGGTGGCAGCGTTTAAAGGCTTGTTACCTGTAGTCAACTTCCATTTCCCTAACACATCCCCAATAGGTTCAGTTAGAGCAAAATCAGACAACCTCCCTCTTTCAACACCAAGACGAACAACACCACGTATTAGTTTCTCATCCAAAGAACTTATGTCTGTAAACTCCGATGGTTGTCTTTCCCATGCGAACATGTCTGGCTTACTTCTACGTAACCGCTCTTCATACATGTCGCGTGGCATCTCCTTCGTTGTACTCTCCACCTTGTAGTAAGGACAACCGTGATAAGTATAAGGCACCATACCCCATGCCCATCCTTCAAAGTGCATGGCAATCACCTTGTTGTCTGGGCGATCTGGAACATCAAGATACTCAACCCGGACATCAACCTGCGGCTCCATGTAACCCAGAGCCTGAGCAATCTCTTGTTGAGTATTGTCAGTAACTTGTTGTCCCAGAATCTTCAATGATTTTGGAGCAACACCGAAGATAAGCCAGCCACCTTCGGTATTCAAGAAGGCACAAGCAGAATGCATGCCATCCTTCAGTTCACCAGTGGTTTTCTTCAGTTCCAACTGACGATGCTCGTCAGTTTGTATCAGTTCCTTCAGTTCATTTATTGTAAGTGCCATATATTTATAACATTTTTGTTCTGTTTGATATTGTCACATATTTATGTACTTCACAGGATTCTCGCTTTTGCCATAGAAAGCTGTTACGTCTTTCCCAATGTATGTTGTATGTTCGTCTTCAACTCCCAGGAACTCACACCTTCCAATGTGTTTAGGATCTTCGGTATATTTCCAATCTACAGGATTATAGACTTCTTCCACAATTCCATTAACAATAGCAAGAACGTGCGTGGCCTTTCTTGCTCGGCTTATATTAACCTTCCAATACTTACGGGTCATCTCATAGAGATTCTCCCTTTTTATTTTCCCTACTTTTACACAAATGATGCGGTCTTCGGGATTGGGTCTCAATTCATTTGTCTCCATATTCGGATATTATTAATAGACATTTTAGTATGGCGCTATTGTTATTCTCATACTCTATTTTAGTCTTCCCATAGATGCTTTATCATGCTTTTAATTGCAGGATTGTCGAACTTCATGCCCAAAGGTTGGGAAATGTCAGTATCACCTGTAATATGGAGAGGATGATTATAAATAATCCCTAATAAGTGATAAGTTTCTGGATAAGAGACTCCTTGAGTCTGAGCATAGTTTAACTTTTCATTCGTACCATGCTCAGATAGAAACTGGTTCTTTTCATCCTCTGATTGTAGTTGGTTGTAAACAAGTTCTTCTATTTTCTGCCTTACAGAAAAACATACCGCTAACGGATCATAGCATTTGTCTGGTTCCAATAAATATGTACGACATTCTCTATCAACCTTCTTCTTAAATGCAACAGGTGTGCCCCAATCGGTATTTAAGGATAGTTTCAAAAAATCCTCTGAGATGTCGATATTTTCATTATTCGGATTAAAATGGAAATAATACATATCCAAATTGTCTTTAATATTTTCATCTTCTCTTTTGCAAACCAATTCCTTCATTGCTTTGCTAATTCGACAATTGAAATTTTTCAAATAACAAACATTCATGCGTTTATCATTAAAACAGAAATGCTTGAGATAATTAGGGTCCAAATGAGTTAGCAACATTGGGAAAATAAGCCTTTTCTCTTTCTTGAATGAGTTAATAAGAGAAGAAATGTAATACTGAAAAGCAACTATATTAGCATCATCGAGATAGTCAAAGAATTCATCAATAACTAATATGCAATTTCTTCTTGACTGAAATTCGCATTCCATAAGTTTGGCAACAAATACCATTATATCCCGTTGTCCGCTGGATATCAAATGTGCTTTTGGCCATTCTATGATTAAAGAGCGTTTTTCTTCCTTTGACTTGATATCAAATCTGTCTCTAACAGGATTTAAGTTATCAAGGGTTTTATCCAGTTGGGCTCGCCTTTCCTTGTATTCCGCATAGTCAATCGCCTTACGGAAGTCCCCTTTCATTTCACTGCGTACAGTAATATATTGCCATGCAGAAAGCATAGCTTCCACTTCGTTATCAATATTAAGCTCTTTTTGTATTAAGGAAGATAATTCTATGTAATCTTGACATACTATCTCAAACAATTTCTTGCTTTCTATCTCTTGCTTAATTTTTGAAACTTTTAATTTTGAAAGGCTTGTAATATTTGAAACGACAGAGGATATATTCTTCTTGAATGACTGTAATTCAAATACATGAAAATTAATTCTTCTTTCCGCCTTTTTGATAAAATTAACTCGCGAATAAAGTGGAGAAATGTCTGAGAGTATTTTCCCACTATCCCCAAACACTTTTTTTAATCTGTTGAGGTTGTAAGAAAAAACACATTTCTGAGGGATTGTTTTGTATATTGTTGTAGGCTTTATATTCATAGAAGCCTTAGCTGTAACAATCTTACCAAATCTTTGTGCAGTTGCTTTTGGTAAGAGTTGGCTCTGTACGACATATATATCAAAAGCATCTGAAATAGTATTAATTGTGCTGTTTGCAATTATTTGCTGCCCTGTTGTTAGTTCTATCTTGAGTTGAGAAATTAGTGTCTCTAATTCATTTGGCTTGTTTTCCTTCTTAACTTCAATTCTATTTCCAGACAAGGATGCGAAAGCTGTTGCAATTGAACTTTTTCCAAAGCCATTAGGTGCCACTAAAATATTTGGTCTATTTGGAAGAATCGCTTGCTCAAGAGTCCAGTGCTCAAAGCCCCTGACATTATCTATTGTTATTGATTTTATATTCATGATACCACATTACTTTTTGATAAAAAACTCCATTAATTCTCGCATTGTAATTACGAAAGGGGTTCCTGTTGGAGTATCCTCATCTATATACTTTTCCAACAAAGCAGCCATGTCAACAACTTGTTGGTTTTGGAATTCTACTGGAACCGTCTCTATATTATATATAAGATATGCCCTTTGTCCGTATTTCTTTTCAACTCTCTGTTCGTATGTCGTCTGTGGGTTTCTATTGATATTAAATGGATATGCTAACTCTTTCAACTTGCCATATCCATACGTTTCAGGCATCTCATTGATTGGGTCTTGAACGTCAAAGAAATGGTCAACCGTTTTTGCTTCCTCATTATATAGCAATATGTGTGACGCATTCATGAAATCTCTGGTCGGCTTAATTACGCCCTCAATGGCATCGTTGCCCATGTCAAGACGAATATTATATTTACCATTGGTGAGAACCCAGTCCCGATGGCTCTTGCTACGTAGACAGCCAACAAGTACAAGGTCGGTATCCATAGCTGTGCCAGTTCTTTCTATCACGTACTCCAGACCTTTCTGAGGTATGGACCTCTGCAAAAGAGTTTGTTTCGCTTGGGAATCTTTCAGCCACACTTCTATCTGTTCTCTTAACACCTGTTCACTACTATTGGGGTCAAGAATAAGATTTCCATCTTTGTCCATAATCATCTTTCCTGGTTTCAAAGGGAAAGCTCCAATGCCGATTTTGTCAATGGCATTCTTATAGTAATAATCCGAGAAATCTTCTTTAGTGACGTTGCCAGGGAATAAAACATATCCACCTATCACTTCACGTTTTAGATTGTCTTTACCCTCCTGCGTGTAATAAATGGCATCACGATAACGGTGCATTTGATTTATTGCGCCAACAGGCGGAACATCAAGTCCGCCCTTACGAGCATCGGCTATTCGGTATTTTGCATCGAAGAGATAGGTGTACTGAATGTCGTCATTTTGTTTGGTGAGCCGCAATACGATATCTGGTCGCTGCACGGTAGTAAGTGTATCTGTTCCCTCTATGGCCGATGGGTAAGATGTTTGTTCATCATCAATATCAATCTCTTCCACTTGGGCATTATACATCACAGAAACCTCCACATTCTCTTTTTTCAATTTCACTTCCGACTGTGAACCATACACCAACTGACGCACGAACCCCGATGTGAGTTCCCTGCCCGTGGTGTCAACCTCAGTCAAATCGCCCATAATGTCTTTGACGATATTCTTTACCTTGATAAAGCACCATATCTCGTAAAGTTCAGAGATGTCCTTCACCTCGAGCTTTCGCATTCCCTCCTCCAGCTCATATCCACATGAGAGTTCCACCCAGTTCTTAAAAATATCCTTGTAACCTCTGGCTCGTTTCATAACTAGCGAATCCTGTGAGAACCCCTTGAATTGCCCTATTCCTTTAAAAAAACGATGATTCTGGAGCGTAGAAAGCTCCCTGTTCATCACATCAAGATTGTTGGCTATCTTCGCATCATCGGCTTTCAACTGCACCTGTATGTGCTCTCTAATGATGCCAAACCTACGATAAAGTTCCTTAATAACATATTTCAGGAAACGATTCTCCACTGTGTCCTTGGAGAGATACATTTCTTCAGAACGGAAGAGGTGTTTTGGATCATTTTGAAATTCTACATACTCATTCTCCTGTTCGGGCGAGATGTATCTCAGCCGGTCGGCACGCTCGTAGCGAACGGCGGCCTTTAATCTGCGTTTTGGAGAATTGATAATAACATGGGTGTTCTTTATGATATCATTATAGCACGATTGGAAAATCTGCCACCAAATCAATTCTGAGGACTTACCTGCTTTGGTCTTGAATGAAAGATACGTGTTCTTCAAGAAGGCATACGACAGCATACTGTACTCACGCTCTATGTCTCTGATAATCGACTTCATATCAGAGCGATAGTTCATCTTGTAGCTTAATACTTCCGTGCAAAAGCCTAATGTCCCTCCAATGCCCTCTATTGAGTAATCAAAGTCGAAATCGACAAGACCAACTTGGTTATTGAAATTCAACGTAGCATAGTATCTGCCATCATCACTCACTATCGCGTTTTTCAGTTCATTGGGCTTGATGGCATGTCCCGAAAGACTCACACGAAGGCTGTCAAGTGATTTTCCATCCTTGCCAGAAATGATTAGAGCATAGTCCGTGTTTTCAAAGAAGTAGGCTGTATGGAAGAGCATCCCATTTTCCAAAGGCTTGTCACCAAAGACAAATGAGACATCATTGCCTTTGCTTGTAAAGCGGGACTTTATCTGTTCCTTACTTTCGTCATCATGCAGGATACCAAGGTTATTAATGGCTTCTTTAATGCGACGACCATAGTTAGCACACGAGAACCTAATTTCCAAGTCCCCGTTGCAAACCTTTAATATATTGAATGTCCCGCTCATACTTTCTGATTAACCCCAATAAGATACAAAATGTTCTCGGTGAAGAATCTCTATCATCTCATCGAGTTTTTTCATGCTTTCACTCTTTCCTACATCTCCGAAGTGCTTTACCATTATAGCCTTAAGAACACTGAGAATCGTCGTTTGACCATGTCTATCAGCAGTCTGAGCCAAACCTCCAATAGCAGTTATCTTGTCATCACCGGCATCAACAGAAAGTTTTGTCTCGTCGCCTTCAATGCGGCTCAATATCTTCATCAAAGAGAATTCATCTAGAGCTTTTGCCATGTCATCATTGCCAAAATCCATAGAACTGCTCACATATAGCATCGCCTCATTTGCAGAACGGTAACCTAACTTGAATGGCGTTCCCTCAAGGAGTTTATTTATGTCTATCAGATAGTTGATAATCTTTGTGGAAATGTTTCCCAAATGGTCTTTAACGTCACCTGCTTTGATAGGACGATTTACCAAAAGTTCTATTTCTTTAGCTGAGAGTGTGGGTACGACCTGTTCCGATGAACCATCAAGGAACTTCATAAAATCTACCTCGTTCATCTCGATAGACATAGCACGGTCAAGCACCTTACGGGAGAAAGAGAAGGTGGTATCGTCCATATTGACGGTTCCCATGATAATGAGATTGGGAGGCAACGTCAAACCTTTTTTCTTGAACCACATTTCGAGCTCTCGTTTGTTGTCGCCTGGCGCAGATTTTCCGAGGAGATGCTCAATCATGTCATTCCGCAGACTCTCGCTTATTTCATCAGACTCACCTTGCTCTGGTTCCTTGATGACGCTGATAATCGGGTCCGTTTCATACACTTCCTGCTCTTCACCATTCAGTTTCTTCCATTTAGACTTTGTCCTGCTCTCTATGGCACTAAGAAACTCCGCGAAATATTCCTCAACAGGTGCAAGATTCATTTCATCCAAACAAAGAAAATAGGGCGTGCTCAAATCTTGCCATGCTTTCGCCACAAACTCTATGAATGGTGTAAAAACATAGTGTGGAGATGGTATATTGGAAACATATCCAACTACGTCCATAGAACTGTGCCAGTTAGGTTTTACTTGTATCAGCTCAAAATTCTTCGGACGAGGGTTGTCAAACCTTTTCTCTTCCTCGCTTGAATTTAGAGGAACACTAGCCTGGGCAAGTTTTCTTACTATCTGACTCTTGCCCGTTCCGCTAATACCAGCAAGAAGAATGAATGGCTTAGTGTGGATAGCAGATAAATAATATTTGTAATCACAAGTTCTTGTGTTGGATTCCGATTTTTCAATTGGAGTGTAATCAAGAATCCCCAGTGCATCCTTAGCACCCTCATAAATAGATTTCATAAGCGCTGTATATTCTTTTTTGACCTCTTCTGATTGGTTATTAAATATGAATGGTAATCTTTCCAGAATGAAAGGTTTTGCCGATGCACTAGTTCTTTCATCATAGAAAGGCTTAAATGGTGAATTGCTGATATTTCGAATCTCAATCTGATAGCATAATTCAAGGAAATGATTAAAATACTTATTAGCCATGCTATAAAATCCAGCAGGATTACTAGAACGTTCATCACCAAATATAAACAAAGGAGACTTTTGTTGGATAATATTCGTTAAGGAAACCCTATCTTTTATAGCTGACATAACATCATCAGATGTTGATATAGTTTTGCGAGCCTGGTACCCATTTTGTTTGTTTGTACGAATAGTCAACGATATATGAGAAGCATTAGAAAAAAGTAGGTTAGAGAAATACTGTGAATCCTTATTGCTCTCTTCAAAATCGTTACGATGTATTTCTTCTCGATAATTTAACTCGCATAAAAACGCAGACAAGACATATCTGAACCAAGTCCTAAAATCAACATTTGATGGGCATGGAAATAGTTCTCTTAATTTGAAAATCAAGGTGTTTATTGAAATTTCGTGTGCGTCAACTTTTAATGATTGCATTAAAGAAAACAACGCACATAATGCTGAAAGAGCCTTATCAATAGATTCTGTCCTTTTAATATTTGCTGCTTTCGCCAAAATTGCAGATACATATCCCAAATTAGACTGAACATTAACCTGTTCCCTAATGGCATCTAAAGCTGTTTGGCCTTTTGTTAGTTCCATTTTTAGCAATCCTATTCGGAACATTTCTTTGGCCCTGGATCTGCCATCAGAGGTGTTAATGCCTAGTGCTTCTGTAAAGTTACTGGCTCCTTCAGGCATAATTCCATATAAGACAGAATCATTCCAAGAACTCCAAATATCCAGAAGGGTATTGTAGTAACTATACATGCATTTTAATTCACTAACCATATGTTACTTTTTTAGCATTAATACATATTCTAATTGAATTTTATTTTTCACATTGTCTCTTGGTATTGACGTTCGATGGTCTTTAATCTTGTACTTGTAATAACCAAACCATTTATAACCAACAGATTCTGCCAAAGACGCAATAATTTTATGGGTAGGTACTTCTATTGTCTTAATCGTGTTATCTCCTATGATTATGTGATACTCACCGTTAGGCTTGAGTGCTTGATATACGCAAATTAGATTTTTGTATATGTCATTGAAATATGCCATGCATGTGTTTGCTCGTCCCTTGTCTTTAGGAAGAATCTTATCATACCAAGGTTTGAAAGTATTATAGACTATATCGTTAATATCTTCATTCTTTCTATTCTCATGGCCCACTTGCACATTTCGCATATCAGCGGCTATTTCATTATCGATACAATCGCACATTGCACCTTCAATCTTCACGCATCTTGTATAGTCTAATGCGTTGATATATGGTGGCGACGAAATTGCAAGGTCAATATAAGGACTTTCCGTCCTAAAGTTTGTGGCATCTTCTCCAATCCATTCTATATTAGATGGTTCAGCTACTTCGGTCATTTGTTTCATAGCTTCAATATGGACATTGTAGCTATAAACAAATGAATCAATCACTTCTTTTGTAACTTTAGGGTGTTTCTGAGATATATATGGTTTGAGAGATTGTCTTTCCATCAAAGAGACCGGCTTTATACAATCAGCATAAGCAACCATCATAAAGGAAAGGTATTTAGATGGAGTCATTGCTTTGATGCAGTTTTTTAGACTCAGTAGCTTTTTCAAATCATCATTCTTAAACCATCTTTCAATACCTGCTAATTTAGGAGTAGAAGCCGGCTCAAAAGTATTCCATCTTCTCACAATCTCGACAAGCACTTCCTTCAAAGAGGAAAAATCCTTTTCGCTAAATATAGTAGAACTAACATCTGCTATAAGTCTGGCAAATGGATCCATTTCAACGCCTATAGGTGTGTTACCGCTAATTATTGTTTCAACGGCGGTTGTACCTGAGCCCATAAATGGGTCTAATACGTTAATTCCCTTATTCTTGTATTGGGATAATATTGCCCTAGGAACAAGAAAAATGCTGCGAGCTGGGTATCTGTTATAAACACGGTTCCCATACTCAGTTAACTTGCGGGTTGATGGAAACATTATTTCTTCACCCCATGCTAACTGATATGGATTATATCCGCCCGTTCTGTCTATATTTTCAATATCTATTTCCATTTCAATACGACCATGCTTTCTCTAACATATTTCCAGTCGTCCCTCTCTATCAATTTTGTTTGTTGAGAAGAAGGTACAACCATACGGTATATCTTGATATCAGAACATTCATAACCCAAAGAAAGCGCAATATGGGCTAACAACAAATCTGTTGAAATGACAACACCAGAATATGTCGGATTTCCAACAACGAAACCAACTGTCGCCCCATGATTCAGATTATTTGAAAGTTCTTTCAAACATTTTTTTAAGTCGTGAAAATATCCTGCTATCATAGATGGAATACTATTACTCCATAAGTTGCAATTTTCAAGTAGCGGTATTATGAGTTCATCAACAATGGGGATACTTTCATTATCTTTTCGCTTCCAACGATAGTGAACATGACTTTTTACAGACCTCTCACGAAAAGACTGCTGGTCTTCTCTTGCACAAAAGAATCCTCCCATCCACAACTCGATTAAATACACTTTACTATAATCAAAGCAATTTGCATATGGCGGCGATGTCACAACAATATCTGCTTTCTTTGGCAATCTATAAGAATCTAAACAACTGCCTTCGATTATATTGTTGTGAGTTCTTTTTTGTGTCTTTTGAATGTCGTCAACAATTATGCTAAGCTTTTCAGTCATCAGTACTTTGAGGACCAAGAATGATGTAGGACTGGGCTCGTGAATTTTCCTTTTTACACCATTACCATTTTTCCTATGGGTAGAAACCTCCTCAAGAATCGCCAAAAGAGAAAGAAGGAAAATATCATGTACCTTTTCAGTTGTGATACTTTTTATGAAATTTTTAGTCTGTATAATAGCAGAATATGTCTCCTTGGCAAAGTAACTTATGACAGTTGGACTGATGTTGTAGTCATCAATATCACTAAAGGAAGTTAGCTCTTGATATTTTGTTATGGTTTGTTCCAATTGTTTAATATCACTTTCTGTATATTCTCTATTTTTAACTTTCGAGGCAAAATTCCCAAGAGGACTAACATCTAAGGAATATGCTTCGTAGCCATTAATGTTTGCTTCTAATACGGTCGTGCCTACCCCTCCGTATGGATCAAACACGATATCTGAGTTAGAAGACGAATGCTGTGCTATAAAATCACGAACGAAAGATGGAGAAAATCCTTCCTTGTAAGCATACCAACGGTGTATAGGACAGCTTAGAGCTTCTTCGAAATTTACTGGAGTGTGGTATGTACTCACCTCATAGCCATGAGGCGAGAACAACTTTTCAAGAGTTTTGTATTTTTCTCTAAGTTTAATCTTTACTTGATTGTAATTAAGAGATGTTTGGGATCTACTATTACTCATTATTAGAAACTTTCTTAACTATTTACAACCGGAATGTCAGTATAAACCCATAGTAGAGTTTGCTTTTTCTATATAAGCCTTATACTCTCGAACTATCAGTTCCTTAATATCAACCTCAAGCAAATCTGCAATCCTTAGTAGGCTTGCAACATCTGGCTGAGAAGAGTTCGTACACCATTTAGAAACAGTAGAGGGTTTGACACCCATTTGCTCTGCAAGCCACTTGTTAGTGCGCTTCTTCTCAACCAATACGACTTTAATACGATTTATATCTTCCATGCAATTTGGTTTTATGGCACAAAGGTAGTGAAAATAAATCATTTTTGCGAAAGAAAATCGTTTTAACTAGCATCTGCCCCTTCATTTTTATGCTTTTTTATGTGTTTTTGCATGTCAGAGTGAGTATGATGCCACAAGTTTTATATATTGGGAGACATGATTGTACATCAATCATATTTGCCATTGTTGAAATAAATACCGAGGACAGCTCAGCCCCTCTTCTTCAGCAAGCATAGCAACGCATGGAACTACCATCGTAAAATGCGAATGGGTTAATAATGGCTTTTAGGACAGAGCCTTAATAACGCAATAGAAACTCTATGATACTTCATGGCAGAAAAGGGGAGACTGAAACAAAATGTTTACGCATTGTTTACGCAGACATGAAAAAAGCACTTGCGAGAAACTCGCAAGTGCTTGATTATTAGTGTGGACCAGCCAGGGCTTGAACCTGGGACCTCCAGATTATGAGTCTGTTGCTCTAACCAACTGAGCTACAAG
>OCTX012239980.1_pt1 | contig 11627 bp, 9 predicted proteins | sample 1539691 | NCBI WGS metagenome assembly OCTX01 (sample SAMN02144231, study PRJEB22623) | gut metagenome | biome: sheep rumen | host: Ovis aries | place: New Zealand | reverse complement strand
TAGCGCCAGGCCCATACAACGGGTGACGAGGTTCGGCAGTTATCGAAAGATTCGGCGGATGCTGCCGCGGTCAGTAAAGTGGATCGTAAGGAAGGGTTTAAAAAGCGGAATAAAAACCGCAACAGAGGCCTGATCCGGCACTCATGAAATTTTTCAGAGAGGTGAAATACTATGAGAGTCGTTATTCAGGAAAACTATGAGAACATGAGCAAGTGGGCCGCCAACTACATCGCGGAGAAGATCAAAAACCACAAGGAGGACAGGCCGTTCGTGCTCGGTCTTCCGACCGGTTCCTCCCCGATCGGCGTCTACAAGGAGCTCATCAAGAAGAACCAGGCGGGTGAGATCACATTCAAGAACGTTGTGACCTTCAACATGGACGAGTATGTCGGCCTGCCGCACGAGCATGACCAGAGCTACTGGTATTTCATGCACGACAATTTCTTCGATCACATTGACATCCCGGCGGAAAATATCCACATCCTGAACGGTATGGCGGAGGACCCGGTCGCGGAGTGCGAGCACTATGAGGAAATGATCGCTTCTTTCGGCGGAATCGATCTCTTCATGGGCGGCATCGGCGTCGATGGTCACCTTGCCTTCAATGAGCCGTTCACATCCCTGACTTCCAGAACGGGTCTTCGCGACCTGACGACGGACACCCGCATCGTGAACTCCCGTTTCTTCGGCAACGATCCGGAGAAGGTCCCGGCGCAGGCCCTGTCGGTCGGCATCGGCACGGTCACGGATTCGAAGGAGGTCCTGGTCCTGATCAACGGCCACAACAAGGCGCGTGCGCTGGCGGCGGTTGTTGAGGGGAATGTCAGCCAGAAGTGGACCTGCAGCGCGCTGCAGATGCACAATGCGGCGATCATCGCGTGCGATGAGGCGGCCTGCGGCGAGCTGACGGTGGATACGTATAAGTATTTCCTGGATATTGAGAGGAAAGAGAGATTGTAAAGCAATATAAGCGTCAGGGACGGTTCCCACCGGCCGCCGAAGGCGGCCTCCCAGGAACCGTCCCCCAATGCCAAAAGGAGATCAACATGAAGATCGCAGCAGCGGGTACCGGCTACGTCGGGCTGTCACTGGCGGTTCTGCTCTCGCAGCACAACCATGTGACCGCGGTGGATGTCGTGCCGGAGAAAGTAGAGAAGCTGAACAACTGGGAGAGTCCTATAAGGGACGAGGAGATCGAGCGTTTCCTCGCCGAACACGAGGAGAGAGGGCTCGACCTTCATGCGACGCTCGACGGGGCGGAGGCCTATAAGGACGCAGATTTTGTCATCATCGCCGCGCCGACCAACTACGACCCGCAGAAGAACTTTTTTGACACATCGCACGTGGAGGAAGTGATCGAGCTCGTCATGAGCGTGAACGATCACTGCACCATGGTGATCAAATCGACGATCCCGGTCGGCTACACCGAGTCCGTGAGGGAGAAATACAAGACGGACCGGATCCTGTTCAGCCCGGAATTCCTGCGGGAATCCAAGGCTCTCTACGACAACCTCTACCCGTCGCGCATCATCGTCGGGTGCCCGAAGGAGCGGAGAGCGGAGGCGGAACAGTTCGCGAAGCTCCTCCAGGAGGGCGCGATCAAGAAGGATATTCCGACGCTCTTCATGGGGCTCACCGAGGCGGAGGCGGTCAAGCTCTTCGCCAACACCTATCTGGCGCTCCGGGTCTCTTATTTTAACGAGCTGGACACCTATGCGGAGCTCAAAAATCTCTCCACGCGGGACATCATCGACGGCGTCTGCCTCGACCCGCGCATCGGGACCCACTACAACAACCCGTCGTTCGGCTACGGCGGCTATTGCCTGCCGAAGGATACGAAGCAGCTGCTCGCGAATTTCCGGGACGTCCCCGAGAACCTGATCCAGGCAATCGTCGAGAGCAACCGCACGAGAAAGGACCACATCGCGGACATGGTGCTCGCGAAGGCCGGCTACTATGAGCCGTCCGGCATGTGGAACGTGGAGAAGGAGCGTCCGATTACGGTCGGCGTCTACCGCCTCACGATGAAGTCCAACAGCGACAATTTCCGCCAGTCCTCGATCCAGGGCGTCATGAAGCGGATCAAGGGCAAAGGCGCGACGGTCATCATCTATGAGCCGACGCTGCCGGACGGGACGACATTTTTCGGAAGTCTTGTCGTCAACGACATCGAGAAGTTCAAACGCGGGTCCGACAGCATCATCGCGAACCGCTACGACCCGGTGCTCGCGGACGTGGAGGAGAAGGTTTACACGAGGGATCTTTTCAGGAGAGACTGAAGAAGGAGCATTAAGATGGCTGACGGGAACAAGAAGAAAGAGAATCCGGTTGAAAAACTTCTCGGCGAAGTATTTTTCAAATGTTACAATGCGCACAAGCACAGGATATTCGCGAAGGAAAATGCACTGCACGCAAAAGCCGGCGAAAACGGCAGCGAGACGGCAGGTCCAGTCGTATTTTTAGGCGACTCGATCACCGATATGTGCGATCTTAAGACCTTCTATCCGGGTCTTAACTGCGTGAACCGCGGCATCTCGGGCAACACGACCCGCGACGTCCTTGACCGGATGAAGCTCTCCGTCTTCGACGCGGCGCCTTCGCTCGTCGTGCTTCTCATCGGCATCAACGACATGATGAACGAGGGAAGAGACCCGAGGGAGGTCGCCTGCGACTATGAGAGGATCGTCTGCTACCTCTCGGACCGCCTGCCGGGCGTTCCGGTCATCCTGCAGTCGGTCTACCCGGGCTGGGACGGCGACCTTGAAAGAGCGAAGCAGGGCCCGACAGGCCAGGTATTCCCGATCGCGTACCTGAAAGAGGATATAAAGGCCCTGAACGGGCGGATCCGTGAGATCGCGGAGAACTACGGGTATGTGTACGCGGACGTCTACTCGTATCTCGTGACGGAAGAGGGGCTTATGAACCCGGAATACTGCGCGGACGGCTGCCATCCGGTCGCGGAGGGCTACAAGGTCATCTCCGGGGTCTTAAGACCGCTCATCGACAGCGCCCTCGGCGCAGAGGCTGAATAAAAAATGAAATTCCGGTATGAGATCCTTTCGGACCGGGACGGTTCATATGTGCGCGTTGCCGGAGCGGATGATCCGGCAGCGCGTATTGTTGTTCCTGAGACAATTGAAGGCCTGCCGGTCCGCTCGGTCGGGTCAGGCGCATTCCGCAGCGTTTCGGGCGTCCGGGAGATACGGATCCCGGAGGGAGTGGAGGAGATCGGGAGCTTTGCATTTTACGGGATACAGGATCTTCAGCAGCTCATCCTCCCGAAGACAGTGCTCGGCGTAGGGCTCGGAGCGGTAAGAAATCTCCCGAACCTTGAGAGACTGACGGTCTCTTTCCCGGAGAGCGGCCGCGCGTCCCTGCTCCGGGACATCCTGGCGGACACGGACGCGGCCCTGACCGTCCTCGTTGTGATGGCGGAGGGCGAGGCGGAGCTTTATTTTCCGAAATATGTCTCAGGACATGACGAGGACACACACGCGAGGGCGTTTCATATGTTCCTCGAAGGCTCCGGCTACGCCTACCGGGAGACGCTGGAGCGGAAGGGGATCAATTTTACAGGCTATGACCTGATCTTCTCGAGAGCGGTCAACGACGGAGTGGCCGTGGCATCGCATGTAGCGGTTTCGCGGCTGAGGTTCCCGTTTAAGCTGGCGGCCTCGGCGAGGGAGCGCTACCGTGACTACCTGCTCGCGGAGTGCGGGGAGATCCTGCCGGCCTTTATCCGGGCCGGCGAGCGTGAGAACGCGCTCTTTCTTGCGGAAAATGAACTGCTCATCCCCGCCGCAGCGCGTGAAGGCGCGGTCCTCGCGGCGGAATACGGCGACGCGGAGCTCGCTGCACGGCTCGCGAAGGCCGGAGAAGGCATTGAGGAGGATGAGTTTGACCTGGAGGAACTCTGGTGAAGGCGACTGAAAAACTTTGGGAGATCGGGGAGAAGCTTCTCTTTGAGACGAAGACGGAGCTTCTTCTTTCGATGCCGTTTCTGGGCTCTTCGCTGGACGCCCTGCCGGGGAAGATGGACCTTACAACGACCACCTTCGGGACGGACGGCGAATTCCTCAGGTGCAATCCGACGTTTCTCATGCAGGCATTTTCGAGAAATGAGCAGGAGCTGCCCCGCGCATACCTGCACGCGCTGCTGCACTGCCTGCTCGGGCACCTTGTGCCGCCCCCGGAGATGGATGACCGCATCCGCTGGAACCTCTGCGCGGACATCGCGGCCGAGTCGGTCATCGACTCGATCGAGAACTGCGCACCGGTGAGCCGGCTCATCCGGGATAAGCGGGCGGCAATCTACGCAAGGCTCGAGGGTGAGGTCAGGGTGCTGACGGCGCAGCGGCTGTACCGGCATTTTGAGGAGACCGGGCTTGACGGGATGACCGAGGCGGCCTGGGCGGAGGAATTCCGCGTGGACGACCACTCTTTCTGGGAGGAGCTCCTTGATAAGGAGAAGCCGGCGGATGAGGATAAAAGAGAGCAGGAGAAGCGCGAGGAGGCCCTGGACGCGCTGAACCGAAAGTGGGAGGAGAAGGCCTCCCGGGTGCTCATGGAAATCGAGGCGCAGGGAGCGAAAGCCGGAAAAGGGCTCGGAAACCTCGTGAAGATCCTCTCGGTCCGGGTGAGAAAGAAGGTGCTCTACCGGGATTTCCTCAAAAAGTACGCGGTCGCGCGCGAGGAGGCCAGAGTGGATCCGGATTCATTTGACTACGGGTTCTACAACTACGGGCTTACGCTATACGGAAATATGCCGCTCATCGAAGAAAATGAGTACTGCGAGAGCCGGAAAGTGAGCGAGCTTGTGATCGCGATCGACACCTCGGCGTCCTGTGAGGTGACCCTGGTGGAGAAGTTCCTGCGGGAGACCGCGGCGATCCTGGGCAACGAGGAGGTCTTTTTCAACAATGTGAACCTGAGAATCCTCGAGTGCGACGATAAGGTGCGGAGCGACCGGGTGCTCACGAAGCCGGCGGAACTTGCCGATTATATGGAGCGTTTTGAGGTGAGAGGCGGAGGCGGAACCGATTTCCGGCCGGTCTTTGACTATGTGGCCGCCCTCATCGACGCGCGGGAGCTCAAAGAGCTCAAGGCGCTTATCTATCTCACGGACGGTTTCGGTGCGTATCCGACAGTGCCGACGCCCTACGAGACGGTGTTTGTGTATCAGACTGAGGAAATGTATTTTTCAGAGGGAGCCCCGCGCTGGGCGGTGAAGGTGCTCCTCTCTGCGGAAGGTAAAGAACTGCGTTATGAACATTAAGGAAGCAAAGGAAGAGATAATACGCACGGTCCGCGCGTACCTGAAGAAGGATGCGCTCGGCGCCTATGAGATCCCGGTGGAGCGGCAGAGGCCGATCCTTATCATGGGGCCTCCCGGTATCGGCAAGACCGCGATCATGCGGCAGATCGCCGAGGAAATGAACATCGGGCTCGTCTCCTACACGATCACGCACCACACGAGGCAGAGCGCGATCGGGCTGCCGTTCATTTCCAGGAAGGAGTTCGGCGGACGCGAGTATTCGGTCACGGAGTACACGATGAGTGAGATCGTGGCCTCGGTCTACGACCATATCGCGAAGTCAGGCCGGAAAGAGGGGATACTGTTCCTCGACGAGATTAACTGCGTCTCTGAGACGCTGGTGCCGACCATGCTGCAGTTCCTGCAGATGAAGACGTTCGGGACGCACCGGCTGCCGGAGGGTTTCGTCCTCGTGTGCGCGGGCAATCCGCCGGAATACAACCGCGCGGTGCGGGATTTCGATATCGTAACGCTGGACCGCGTGAAGCAGCTGGACGTCACCGAGGATCTGGGGGCATTTGCGGAGTACGCGGCCGAAAGGCGCATCCACGCGGCGGTGACGTCGTATCTGTCGATCCATCAGGATCATTTTTATTCGGTGAAGAATGACCCGGACGGCAGGCATTTTGTGACCGCCCGTGCCTGGGAGGACCTGGCAGGCGCGCTGACCGTCTACGAGGAGCTTGAGCAGCCTGTAACGGAGGGATTTGTCGGTGCGTACTTAAAGGATCCGGAGATCGCGGCGGGCTTCCTCGTCTACTACGAGCTCTGGAACCGCTACCGGAATGTTTACCGGGTGCCGGACATCCTCGCGGGGACTGCCCCGGCAAGGCCGGAAATGAAAACAGCCTCATTTGACGAGAAAGTGAGCCTGATTGCACTCGTCTCGGACGCGGTGACGGGCGAGATGGCGGCCTCAGTGCGGGAAAAAGAGGTGCAGAGGAGCCTCTTTGAGGACCTGAAAGCCTTAAGGACAGCGCTCGGGACCCGGGACGCAGATGCGGGAGCCCTGTCTCTCCTTACCGGCACCGTGAATGACAGGGAGCGGGAGCTTGCCTCCGGCCATGAGCTGGGGCTTCTCTCCTCAGAAAAGGAGACGCTCGGCAGGCTCGAGATCGCGGCGCTTAAAGAATTGACGGAGAAGCTGGCGAAGGAAGGTCACGGCGAGGCCGCGGCGGACTTTGCGCTGGTGAGAGCCTGGTTTAATGACCGCGAGACCGCCCGGAAGGAACTGGCCCGGGAGAGAAGCGGGCGGCTTTCGAACGTTTTTCATTTTCTGAAGGAGACCTTCGGGGAAGGCCAGGAGATGGTGATGTTCCTGACCCGGCTCTCGAAGGGGAAGGACAGCATGAAGTTCATCACGGAGAACGGAAATGAAGACTACTTTAACTACAGCCGGCTGCTGCTTCTGAAGGACAGGAGAGCGGAACTGAAGGCGGAGATCATGAACCTTAAGGAGCTGTGAGATGCAGTATCGGATCAATCAGAAAAACGGGGATCAGCTGTCGGTCCTGGGCTACGGCTGCATGCGTTTTTCGCGGAAAGGGAGCGCGGTCGACCAGGAGAAGGCCGAGCGCGAGATGCACCTGGCGTTTGAGCGGGGTGTCAATTATTATGACACGGCCTACATTTATCCCGGATGCGAGGAATGCCTCGGGAAATTCATGGAGAAATATGCGGTCCGCGATAAGATCAAGGTCGCGACGAAGCTGCCGCACTACTATATCAAGAAGATCGAGGATCTGGACAGGTATTTCAACGAACAGCTGGCGCGTCTTCGCACGGACTATATCGATTACTATCTCATGCATATGCTGAACGATCCGGCGACCTGGGAACGGCTGATCGGTCTCGGCGTCCTCCCGTGGATCGAGGAGAAGAAGCGGAGCGGGCAGATCCGGAATATCGGGTTTTCATTTCACGGAGGCACCGTGAAATTTAAGCAGCTCATCGACGCCTATGACTGGGATTTCTGCCAGGTGCAGTTCAATTATCTGGACGAGCACGCGCAGGCCGGCATCGAGGGGGTCCGGCACGCCCATGAGAAGGGCATCCCAATCATCGTGATGGAGCCGCTTCGGGGCGGCCGCCTGGTGAACGGGCTGCCGACGAAGGCGGTCGAGGCTTTCCGCGCGGCGGATCCGGGACGCAGCCCGGCCGAATGGGGTCTTCGCTGGATCTGGAGCCACGAGGAAATCAACGTCGTGCTCTCGGGCATGAACGATATCGCCCAGGTGGCGGAAAATACAAGGATCGCGGACGCGGCTGTGGTCGGAAATATTTCCGATGAGGACCTCAAAGTCTTTGAGAAAGTTCTCGCGGAGATCAACAAAAATGTGAAAGTCGGCTGCACCGGCTGCGGCTACTGCCAGCCCTGCCCGAAGGGCGTCGATATCCCGGGCTGTTTTTCGGCTTACAACCACAGCTACACGGATTCCTACGCGGTCGCGTTCAAGGAATACATGATGTGCACGACACTCAGGAAGGTGCGGACGAACGCCTCGCTGTGCGTCAAATGCGGAAAATGCGAGACACACTGCCCGCAGGGCCTGCCGATCCGGAAAGAACTTCAGAACGTTGTCAGGCGTTTCGAGAACCCGGTCTACAGGATCGGCGCCTGGGGCATGAAACTGGTGATGAAATATTAAGGAGGTTGGCTTTCCATGAACATCTGTCTCCTGAATGACTCTTTCCCGCCTGTCATCGACGGGGTCGTGAACGTAGTGATGAACTATGCGGATTACCTGATGAGCGATCACGGGGCGAAGATCATTGTCGGGACGCCGAAGTACCCGGATGCGGATTACTCGAAGTATCCCTATCCGGTCGTGCCTTACCAGAGCTTCGATACGACCGGGATGGGCACGGGCTACCGGACCGGCAACCCGTTTGAGAGCAAGGCGGTCAGCGAGCTGGCGGCCTTCATGCCGGACATCATTCATTCGCACTGTCCGGCGTCCGCGAACGTGATCGCACGTCTTCTCCGCGAGGAGACGGATGCGCCGATCGTGTTCACCTACCACACCAAATACGATATCGACATCGCCCGCATGATGAAGTGGGAGCCCGCTGTCAGCGCGACCGTGAAGGCGATGGTCAAGAACATCGAGGCCTGCGACGAGGTCTGGACCGTGAGCCGCGGCGCGGGCGAGAGCCTGAAGGCGCTCGGCTACCGCGGCGAGTACCGGGTCATGGACAACGGGGTCGATTTCGAGAAAGGCCGCGTTGAAGCGGATAAAGTGCGCGAGGCGGTGAAGGATTACGATCTGCCGGAGGGTGTGCCGATGTTTTTATTTGTCGGCAGGATCATGACCTACAAGGGGATCCCGATCATCCTGGACGCGATGAAGATCCTGGATCAGGACGGGCTTGATTTCCGCATGCTTTTTGTCGGCAAGGGCCCGGATATGGAAGCGATGCAGGAGAAGGCGCGCGAGTACGGCCTCATGGGAAATGAAACCCGCCCGGATAAATGCATCTTCGCCGGCCCGGTCTACGACCGCGAGGTGCTCCGCGCGATCAACACGCGCGCGGATCTCTTCCTTTTCCCGTCCACGTTCGACACGAACGGACTGGTCGTCAGGGAGGCAGCGGCCTGCGGGCTCGCGAGCGTCCTCATCGAGGGTTCCTGCGCGGCCGAGGGGATCACGCCGGGACGCAACGGTTTTACGATCAAGGAGAATGCGGAGTCGATGGCAGCCCTCCTTAAGGAGGTATCCGGAGACCTGGGTCACCTGCACGAGGTCGGGCAGCACGCGATGGACGAGATCTACCTCTCCTGGAAGCAATGCGTCGCGAAGGCCTACCGCCGCTACGAGTACGTGCTGGCCGCCCGGAAAGTAGGGCTTGTTCCGGAGCGCAAGAAGCAGCTGACGGACTATATGCTGGAGCTCACCGCGAGGAGCATGGAGGAGTGGGAGCATTCGAGGCGCGTCCGTAAGGAGATCTTCGATGACTTTAAGGAGAGCGCGGTCGGCATGATGGAGAACTTCGAGGAAGCCGGCGACACGATCGAGGAGAAGCTGGAGGGCTTCGGGAAGAAGGCGGAGAAGAGTCTTCGGTCGATCCGGGTGAAGGTCGAACAGAAGAGGGAAGAGCTGAAGAAAGGGACGGACGAGATCAGGGAGTATTTTGCCGGGACGGATGAGGAGTAAGATGGAGAAGGATTTCAGGAGGTGTTCATTTTACCAGATCTGGATCCGGAGCTTTAAGGACGGAAACGGAGACGGCATCGGTGACCTGCAGGGTGTCTATGAGAAGCTGCCGTATATCAGATCGCTCGGCGTGGACGGGATCTGGTTCAGCCCGATCTACCCCTCGCCGAACGCGGACTACGGCTACGATATCTCGGATTACCGGGATATCCATCCGGATTACGGGACGCTGGAGGATTTTAAACGCGTGCTGGCCAGGGCCCATGAGCTGGGGCTCTGGGTCATCATGGACCTCGTGATCAACCACACATCGGACGAGCATCCCTGGTTCATCGAGAGCTGCAAGGGGAAGGATAACCCCTACAGCGACTATTACATCTGGCGGGATCCGCGCTGGATCGAAGGAAAAATGCTCCCGCCGAACAACTGGTTCTCCCAGTTCGAGGGTCTCGCCTGGGAGTACTGCGAGAGCCGGCAGCAGTATTACCTGCATGTGTTCGCCCGGAAGCAGCCGGATCTCAACATGGACAACCCGCGCGTGCGCGAGGAAGTGAAGCAGATCATGCGCTTCTGGCTCGACATGGGTGTGGACGGGTTCCGCGAGGATGTGATCACGTACATCTCGAAGCAGGAGGATCTGCCGGACGGGATCTCATTTCTGCCGGCGATCAACGGGCTGCCGTTCTACAAGGACGGACCGCACATCATGGAATACCTGACCGAGTTCCGCGAGGTCGCGAAGGAGTACGGGGCGGTGCAGATCGGGGAGGCCCCGATGACGCCGGTGAAGACCGCGCTCACGTACATGGCCGGCGAAAACCGCGTACTCGATATGATGATCCAGTTCGATACGATGATGGCGGACTGCTTCCTCACGGAGTACGTCTATCACAAGTTTTCTCTCAGGAAGCTGAAGCGGGCTTTCACAAAATGGCAGAACGCGCTTGAAGGAAAGGCCTGGAACGCGCTCTATCTGGAAAATCACGACCACCCGCGCGTTGTAAACCGCTACGGGAGCCTCAAATTCTGGAAGGAGTCCGCAAAAATGCTGGCGGCCTGTTACATTTTCCAGAAAGGGACGCCGTTTATCTACCAGGGGCAGGAGATCGGGATGACGAACATCCGGCTTGGGTCGATTGACCAGTACCTGGACGTCGCCTCGAAGAATGCCTACAATTCCTTCCACCTGAGGGAGAAGGTTGAGAAGCGCCTTCTCCGGATCCATATCGCAAGCCGGGATTCGGCGAGGACGCCGGTCCAGTGGAGCAGGGAGGAGAACGCGGGCTTCACGGAAGGCACCCCCTGGTTCTACGTGAACCGGGACTATAAGAGGATCAATGTGGAGGCGGAGGAGCAGGATCCGGAGAGCATCCTTAATTTTTACAGGAAATGCCTCGCGCTCAGGAAGTCGAGCGAGACGCTGATCTGGGGGACTTACCGGGAGTATTTCCCGCTGAGCGATAAGATCTACATGTATGAGCGCGCGTACGAGGGCGAGAGGGTGCTGGTGGTGTGTTCATTTTCGAGAAATGACGTCCGCTTCCGCCTGCCGAAGGGGTTTTCGGGGAGCGGCGAACTGCTGCTCGGGAACTATGCTTCGCCGGGGCAGGAGCGGGTGCTCCGGCCTTATGAGGTGAGGGTGATGAGGTTTTAGGGACACAGGGACGGTTCCCACCGGCCGCCTTCGGCGGCCTCCCAGGAACCGTCCCCGGAACGAGTTCGGCATTGCCTGCCGGACCATTTTATAGTATACTGAAACTAACCGATAAATCAAAGACGGAGGACTGAATTATGATAACCAACGATTCCGGTATTAATGTATTAAGACGCAAGGTCGGCAGCGAAGTCTGTCGTATGGAATGGGACGGCAATCTCGATCAGGAGCATGTTGAGGAGCTGGTTTACGAGATCAGCCCGGGCCCGAAGCCGCTCTACCGCTGCTGCGTTTACAAGGAGCGCGAGATCGTGCGCGGCCGCGTCCGCCTCGCGAGCGGGCTCAACGCTGTACCCGGCAGCACGACGAAGAATGTCGTCCAGGTCATCAAGGCCGCCTGCGACGACTGCCCGGTCGCATCCTACTCCGTGACCGACAACTGCCGTTTCTGTCTCGGCAAGGCATGTCTCAGCGCGTGCAAGTTCGGCGCTATTTCCCCGGGCGC
>OCTX012053276.1_pt1 | contig 11629 bp, 9 predicted proteins | sample 1539691 | NCBI WGS metagenome assembly OCTX01 (sample SAMN02144231, study PRJEB22623) | gut metagenome | biome: sheep rumen | host: Ovis aries | place: New Zealand | reverse complement strand
GGTGACAAATCCAAGTACTTTGATGTAACAGTTACCTTTACTGCCGCTTCCGGTGAGGTGATCAACAGCACCATCACTTATAAAGGCGGAAAGTATACAGATGATGTTACTGTTGCAAATAACACTGCAAAAATCCAGGTGAAGGATGGCGACACTGTTACATTCAGCAATGTTCCCGAGGGCGTGACATGGGCTGTCAGTGAAGCCGATTATACTGGTGAGGGATATGATGCCGCTTCTATTTCCTCTGAAAGCGGTACTATGACCGCAGGTGGTGCAGATACATCTGAAATCACCAACAACAAGACAGCCACGATCGATACCGGTATCAACATGGACAGCCTTCCCTACATCGTTATGATCGCTGTCGTGGCTATTGCGGCGCTCGCTTTCTTCATGAAGAGACGTGGTTCTGCAGAGGAATAATCCTGTAGCGGATCCAGCGGTTCATAATCAATCCGGTTCATAATCAATCAGATTCATAAATGATTGGAGGATAAAAATGAGCAAAATGATGAAAAAAATTATGACAGTGCTTCTGGCGGCTGCGCTTACAGCAGGTCTTTCCCTGACTGCATTTGCCGCAGATGAAGGGACAGCATCTTCGGAGGAAGGTTCCTTTACTTTCACAAAGGAATATGAAAGTACAGATGGAACGAGTTTCCCTTCTGAAACATTGGAATTTGAAGTGACTGCAGACGATGCCAACCCTGACGACACTATGATCACGGTCGGCGAAGATAATACCTTTGATGTTACTGCAATTACAAATGAAGTTCCCGTCAATTATCCCGCATTTACAAAGGTTGGCATTTACCGCTATACCATTAAAGAAAAGGAAGGCTCTTCCCAGGGCGTGACATATGCTGCTGATACAGAGATCAATGTTGCAATTCTGGTTTCCTACAGCGAGGACGGCACTAGTCTCGAAGTTGAGGCGGAAGTCGAGAAGGCGGATCCCGATGCGGAAAAAGAAGACACCATCACCAATATCTATGAGCTCGGCGGTGATAACAATGCTGAAGACGCAGCTCTGACTGTTGAAAAGACTGTCACCGGTAATCTGGGTGATAAGGACAAACTCTTCACCATCAAGGTGACATTGACTGCCGAAGACGGAAAGACTGTCAATTCCGATATCACAGTTTCCGGCGGCTCTGACGCATCGAACGCGCAGACAATTGAGAAGGGCTGGACAGGCTCCACAGAAGTAACCATTCTGCTGAAAGACGGGGAGACCGTATCTTTTGACAAGATTCCCGTTGGCGTGACCTATGTTGTGGAAGAAGATGCGTCTCATCTGATCGAAGGTGACACACCTACTGTCGAAGAACTGAACAGCGAGGAAGGCTATAAGGCAACATATACAGACGAAGAAGGAACCATTGCCAAGGATACGACTTGCGAAGCAGCAATCGAGAACGACAAGAACTCCGGCATCAATACCGGTATCTCTCTGGATTCTCTTCCCTATCTGCTGATGCTGGCGGTCGTTGCGGTCGGTGCTTTCGTTATCTTCAGACGCCGCGCGGAAGACTGATCTGTTTTTGAAAGGCATTTAAAACAAGATCAGCAAACTGAAAAATGATTTTCGGACGGGTACGGGCGCCGCAAAGGCGCAGGTTCCCGTCCGGAAAATACAGGACAGAAGGGAGATGAGCTTTCTGTGGACAATATGTCAAATAAGCGCAGAGCCCTAAGGATCCTGAATTCGCTGGTGAGCCTGGCGCTTGTGCTCATCCTGTTTATTTTCGGAGCCTATGCGGTCTACGCCCTGTGGGACAATAATCAGGTGTATCAGGCGGCAGAGGATGTGCAGCTGGAACTGAAGAGACTCAAGCCTTCTGCAGACGGAGAGAACGGACCGACATTCGAAGAACTCCTGAAGATCAATCCGGATGTCTGCGCCTGGATAACAATGGATGGAACAAACATTGACTATCCGGTCCTGCAGGGGGAAAACAATCTGACCTATATCAACAAGGATGTATACGGGAAATTTGCCCTGGCAGGAAGTATTTTCCTGGACAGCCGCAACCAGAGAGATTTTTCTGATTCCTATAATCTTCTATATGGTCACCATATGTCGGAGAGCCATATGTTCGGTGATCTGGACCTCTATGAGAAAGAGGCATTTTTCAGGAAGAACACGACAGGGACCCTGCTCGTGCCCGGAAAGGTCTATGACCTTCAGGTACTGGCATTCATGAGGGTGACGGCTTCAGAAGAGGAAATCTTCAATCTGGACATCTATCGTGACAATTCAGCCGGTGTCGCAGCTTTTGCGATGCAGAAAGCCTCACTCAAGAGTGACGGACTCTCTTCCATAACAGGAGAGGACCGGCTGCTGGCGCTCAGCACTTGCTCGTCGGACTTCACAGACGCGAGAGTGATAGTTTTAACAAAGATGATTCCCCGGAAATAATGAAAAATAGTATTATGGTGTTTGATTCCGCACCGGCGGTTTCAGAGGAGGAAATGTATGAGACAGACAATCAGACGGTATATGTCAATGGTTTTGACAGCCTTTCTTTGTGTGTGCATGCTTCCGACAGCCGCTTTGGAAGCGGCAGAAAGCCCGCTGGGCCAGTCAATTGATATTCCGGTCGAGATCACAGCGGAGGGCGCTGTGCCCTCTGAGCCTGAGACCTATGTCGTCAGTCTGAAAGCCGTGAATGACTCCGCGCCTATGCCGGAAGGTGCTGAAGGCGGGACTGCCGGCCTTCAGATCAATGGACCGGGAGAAAGTGCGTTCTCATTCCATTTCGACAAGCCCGGAGTCTACCAGTATCAGATTTCACAGACACCGGGCAGCAAGAGTAATTGCGTCTATGATTCAACGCTTTATACCCTTTACATGTATGTCACAAATGCCCAAGACGGCGGTCTGGATATAAACGCATATCTGGAGAAGGATGATGACGAGGGCAAACCGGAAAAGGCGGCATTCCATAATGTTTATACCGGTGAGGCAAAATATGATCCTCCCCTCAAAAAGATCGTCGACGAGAAAAGCGGCAAGGCTCCGGCCGATTCGGTTTTCACCTTCCAGATGATACCGGATGATCCGTCCTATCCCATGCCGGACAATAAAGAGGCTTCCTTCGATTCGTCCACCGGCGCGCTCACCATGGATATAAAGGGCGGCGGCAGCTATGAGTTCGGATGGATGTACTTTGATCAGTCACATTGCGGAAAGACTTTTGTCTATACAGTCAAAGAGATTGATAATGGGGAGTCCGGATATTCCTATGACAGGAATATCTACAAGCTGACCGTGAAGGTTGTTCCCGCGGAAGACGGGATCGCTCTGGAGACCTTTATCACGGACGAGACCGGACAGGTTTCTGAAATTGTATTTACCAACACCTATACAGGAAAAGAAGAGACACCTGAGAAGGAAGAGGAAGTCACTCCTGACAAACCTGATAATCCGGTCAAACCCGACAAGCCGGGCAAAAAGCCTTCAAATAAGGGCGGAAAGAAGACCGGCAAATCATCTTCAAAATCGAAATCAGGATCCAAAGTAAAGACTGGTGATGAAACCAATATCAGGCTCTGGGTCTCGATCACAGCTATATCACTGATCATGGTTCTGGCGCTTCTTTTTCTTCATAAAAAGAACCGCAATGAAAAATGATCTTTGACCGGACCGGAAGGAGTTCTTTCCGGAGCAGCTGAGAAATGAATCATAGGACTGGTGGCAGCAGGCTTACCAGTCCTATTTGGCTTTTGCCGCATGAGGCATGACATGTAACGATATACAGATTATAATATTGCCAAAAAATAATTATCGTGACAGTGCCCCCGGGCGTGGACATTTCAGCATGAGAGGCAGGTATTTATGACGCTTCAAATCGCTATTGTAGATGATCTGGAAAAGGATAGAAGAGAGCTCCGCCGGATGCTGGAAACGTGGATCCCGGCTCATTGGAATGAAATGAGGGCAGATTTTTCGGAATTTGCTTCTGCCCGGTCTTTTCTTCTGCAGGGAGGCTTGTCCGGCCAATACAATATTGTATTTCTCGATATCTGCATGGAGGGACAAAACGGGCTGGAAGCGGTAGCGCAGCTGCGAAAAGCCCGTGTCGTTTCAACCATTATTTTTATGACTTCGGAAAAAGACTACGCTCTGGAAGCCTATACGGTACACCCCTTTGATTTTCTGGTAAAACCCTTTGATCAGTCCAAGATCGACGCTCTGATGAAAGATCTGGAGCAGGAGTTTATCCAAGAGGAGAATACACTGGAAATCAGGGTACCCTTCGGCACAGTGCATGTGCCGGTCTCACAGATCGTTTCTGTTGTTTCCAGGGGGCATACAGTCGATTTCAAGATGGAAAACGGAAATGTTGTCACCAGTTCCCTGACCTTCTCGGAAATTGTCAATATGTTCCAGCCTTACAAAAACTTTCTTAATATCAATCGGGGCGTTCTGATCAATATGGACAGGGCGTTGTTTCTGAAAGATGGGTGCATTGTCATGAGTGACAGACAGCCATACCCTCTGCGTGTCCGCGAACAGGCCTCCCTGATCCGTATTTTCACACAATATCAGATTAAACATCGAATGAAAGGGATTTAATCATGCAGGGTACAGATCTGTTCATAAGATATCTTCTCCAGTATGCCATGCTGATTCCCGGATCCATTGGTTTTTTACTTCCGGTAAGACGTTTTCTGCGCACTGACAAAGGTGTGGTCATCTCCGTAACGATTGCCCTGAATGTGGTTTTCATCCTGCTGGGATCTTTATTGTCCGTTATTTCAGGCTTAACGACGGATTTAGTTATAATGCCGCTGCTTCTTATTCCGCTGCTTGTCGCCTTATGGATCATCGATCTTCAGCCGGCGCAGATCCTGTTTGCTTTTTTTAATGCAAGCATGTTGTGCATATGGGCGAACGTATTCACGATCTATTTCTTTGCGCCCTTAGAGGCGCCTTATCCGGATGAGCCCTTGCAAATCGTCAGCGGAGCATTTTGTCTGTCTATATCCGGTTTCCTTCTCCTTCTCTTTGGAAACATGCTCTTTAAGCACCTGCCTGTGATGTTTCAGATTCCTGAACTGGATTTTCTATGGAAATATGTCTGGCTCTACCCGGCGGTGATCACGGCTTTCCTTTACTGGGTTGTCCCGGAACAGCCCGGCAATATTCTGGTTGGAAGGATTCACCAGGTCTCTTTGATCGTGTGGGTCATGATTTTGACAGGAGCCTATTGCTTTTACGCTTTTTTGTGGTGGTTTTCCCGGAAGCTGACCCGGGAAAGGTATCTGACTGATGAAATGCGTGTATTGAATGCCGAAAAGAACCGCTTTAGTCAGATGGAAGAATATGTCCGGGAACTGAGAAGCCTTCGGCATGATCTTCGTCAGCACCTGCGAGTCCTCTCCTCCATGCTTTCTTCCGGTCAGTATGAGGAGATGAAACAGTATCTCAATAAATATGTGGACACTGTAAAGCCTGAACACTCTTCATTCTGTGCAAATTACGCAGTCGACGCTCTTGCAGCCTATTATCAGGACTACGCGGAAAAAGAGCAGGTGCAGATCATCTGGGATCTTAGTCTGCCGCCCCGTCTGCCGGTTGACGAGACGGAACTGTGCGTGATCATCGGCAATCTGCTTGAAAATGCGATCAGGGCATCAAAGAGAGTAGAACCATCCGAAAGAACCGTCGAGGCATCTGTCAGAATGGCCGGCGGGAATATGATCGGCATTGAAATTAGAAACCATTACAGGGGAAAAATCTATCTGAACAGAGAAGGAATGCCGTCTCCGAAAGACCGGGAAGGAATCGGCCTCTACTCCGTTTCCAACACAGTCAGAAAAAATAACGGCACTTTGACGATAGAGGTCGATGATGAATGGTTTTGTGTGGATATTATCATTAATATCTACACAGATCCTCTGGAAACAGATTTCCCGGAGCCTGCCGGGTCCGGAAAAACAGACGGGCTGGCAGGATAAATCCTGCGGGAAACCTTGTCAATCATTTTTTGTCATTTATTCTATATTTGATCTTTTGCATATTATATCTTTTGCAATTTAAACCTTTTAAATCTTTTGCATATTTAATTTTTAAACCTTTTATTCATTTAAATCATTTATATCTTTTGCATCTTAATATTGATCTTCTGTGAATAAAGATCATACATAAAACGGAATAAAATCAGGAAAGGAAAAGCACTGTCTGGGAGAGAGGTTTCGGACAGTGCTTTTTGTGTTCGCAATATAAAAAATAACATATCACAATTGCGCAGTTTTTGAATGATTCGTGCGGAAATATCCTGATTCAAGAAGGGTTTGTTGATTTTAATCGGGTTTTTAGAAGAATAATCCAGAAAGACGAGAGAATAAAAACGTTATTATCCTTATTATTGCAGGATTTCTTAAGATAAGGATCCTGGTTATTCTGGTCTGCACCATCTTATTGAATTGAAAGAAAATGAAATGAATATTTGGCCGGATGTGTAAAGATTATCATTGCTTTGCAGCGTGAGTGCATTTACTAACGAAGGACATAGGGGGCTGTTCACAGAAGCCGCACCTTGTCTTTCGTTTGTTGCGCCTATGAATACTGTTCAGAGTAAATGAATATGGTGATCTGGCTTTTTGAATCCTGAAAGTACAGACAATACCGTAAGTACGGAAAGGAAAGATCTACAGCATGCAGTTAGAGGATTTGACGTGAATAATAACAGGCAGAGTAATGGAATAAAGAAATCATCCAGAATCCTGGCCTCTATATTGGCCTTGCTGATGATTACTGCGCTGATCTTGCCGATGGGAGCCAAAGCTTCGGAAACGGCGGATGGCTCTGCTTCAGGAGCTTCACAGGCTGTGGCAGAAGAACATACCGAAAAGGAAGAGGAGCAGGACTCCTCTGATTCTGATGCAAAAAAAGAAGAGGAAGAGAAAGCGGAGGCTGCAGAAACAGAAGAAAAAGAGCAGAAATCCGATTCATCTTCCGATACGGTCTCTGAAGACTCTTCTGATTCCGGAAGTGAATCCGGGATTGAGAAGGATGAGTCCAAAGAAGAGTCCGGGGATGAGTCTGCGCAGAAATCCAAAGAAGAAGCCGGCGGATCTGACCAGACATCCGGGAAGGGTGCTTCCGATGCAGAAGAAGATAAGGATGCAGGAAAGAGCAGCAATACTGATCAAAGAGATTCGGAAAAGACTGATTCCGGGAACAAGAGCGGTAAGACTGATGCTGCACAGGAAAAGGATGCTGCCTCCGGAAAATCTGTCGAGGCCGGTACAGATGCCGGAACTTCAGAAGAAACTTCGGAGCAGGTGACTGCTGTCGTCGAAAATGATGAAACTACAATTACCTTCCAGACGGAAGAGGTCACAGTAATCGCGGACAAAAAGGCTTTTGACACAGAGGTCACGATGAAGGTCAAAAAGGTGACCGACCCTGCGCAGCTCCTCAAGATGGTCACAGCCCTCCAGTCCGAGGGCGGCTCCTATACTGTCAAAGCCTACAATGTTTCCTTCTATGATGAGAACGGCAATGAAGTCGAGCCCAAGATCCCCGTCCAGGTCAACGTTAACACCAGGGTGAGCTCCCCCAGGAAAACAAAGGTCGTTCACGTCAAGGACGATGACAAGACAGAGATCCTCGAAGCGGACATTGACCGATCCGGTGCAAGCTTCGAACTAGGCAGCTTCTCCGATATCGGCGTTGCAACCGAAGGAAAGGCAAAAGTCCCGGGCAGCAGCTTTGATCTATATCTGGGCGATGAGCTCACAACCGAATATGAAGTCGACGACCTCCCGGCCGGTCCCATCTCTGAAAAGGATCTCCCTGCGGTCGAAGGCTATAGATATGAGAATGCAACTGTCGGCGATGATCAGGTCGAGGAAATTGGAACGATCACCGACGAGGATGGCAATGTCTACGTCTACTACACCACCAGGGACGAGAACGGAACCATCAAAGCCGAGATCCTCGGCGATGGCAGGATCCGTATCAACCTTGTGGAAACAGACCAGGATACAACCTACGACCTCGAAGTGGATGGCACCCGTGTGTGCGTAGAAGCACCTGCTGATGCTTTTGATGAAGGTACTTACAAGGAAATCCAGACTATCGATCTGGATGACACTCAGACTACACAGGTAAAGAAACAGGCTGCTCAGGTTCTGGGCGAAGAAGCGCAGATGAAGATTCAGGCCGTGGACATAACCTTCTATGACAAAGATGGCAAGGAGGTTCAGCCCGCGAAAAAGTCAAAGTGGAGATTACTACACCCCAGGCAGTGGAAGGAGACTTCTGTGTCGTCAATCTCGGCGATACTGTCTGCAGGGTTGACGCACAGATCAGTAATGATGGAAATATACATTTTAGCACGGACAGCCTGTTTATCTATGCTGTTATTGGATCTCATACAGTGGAATATCGTATAATATGTTTCTGACGTATGATAACGGAACCTACATATATAATGGTAAAGACGTTACCCAGGTTATGGCTGATGAAACAACGCCTTATCAGGATTTGTATGCAGTATGGGAAAAGAAAAAGTAAGTTCAGGACAAGAGCATTGTCATGAGCGACAAGGAGTCTTATCCTTTACGTCTGCGCGATCAGTCCTCTTTGACACGGACAGTTACACAGTATCAGATCAGACATCGTATGAAAGGTATATAGTCATGTCAGAAAAGGGGATGCTGCTTCCATCACTGGAAATAATGCCGGCGGAAAGTACAACATTTCTTGCCAAGCAGCTCGGCACCTATCAAACAGCGCATTTATATTATTATCTGGAAGCTCTCCCTGGATCTTCCGGTACTGTAACCTATAACGGAAAACAATTTGATTTACACCAGCATGTTGAGGTCAATATAAATAGTATAGTCAATTCAACGAAGTCTGAGGACTTCTATGATATAGATGGCTTTACGCAATGGGCGTCTAATCCGGTATATGGCAGTAATGGGACAGTTGAATTAAATAGCAGTAATAATAGAACCATTCGATTTTACTACACACGTGATTCTTAGGTACTTTCTCGAATCGCTTATCCTGATACCGGCTTCCCTGGGGTTTCTGATGCCGGTCCGGAAATATATCCGCCTGTCTAGACGGAATACAATCTTTTTTGCATGCTTACTGAATGCAGGGATTATAGCTGCTGCCTCTCTGTTGAGTTGGTGCATGGGTTTGTCTTTGAACAAGCTCCTGCTTCCCTTGTCCATTATTCCCTTGATCATCGGACTTATGATCACAGAACTGAGCTGGTCCAGGACAATGTTTTCCTTCTGCAATTCCATCATGCTGTGCGCATGGTCTACAATCGTGGCTATCTATCTTTTTTCACCGCAGGAGGCGGCGGAACCTGATCAGCCTTTCCGGATCATCAGCAGCCTGGTCTGCCTGGCTATAGCCTTTGTTATTCTTGCTCTTTTCCGGAAGATACTTTCAGAAAAACTGCCTGCCATGTTTGAGATTCCGGAACTGGATTTTGTGTGGAAATATGCCTGGATCTTTCCGGCTGTGATCGCTTGCTTCTTCTACTATTTTATTCCTGATGACCTGGATCGTATTCTGGCCGGCAGAATCCGCCAGACTGCCCTGATGGCCTTTGTTCTGATATTGGCGGCGATCTTCTTTTTTTACCGCTTCCTGTGGTATTTTTCTGAAAAGGTGACCAGCGAACAGCATCTGATTGAGGAGATGCGTGTCCTCAATGCCGAAAAAAACCGCTTCAGTCAGATTGAAGGATACGTACACGAGATGAAAGGACTGCGGCATGATCTGCGGCAGCACCTACGGGTACTTTCCGGATTGGCTGCCTCTGACCGGTTCGATGAAATGAAGCAGTATCTGGAAAAATACGTGGACACAGTCAAGCCTGACTATCCGGCCTTCAGCACAAACTATGCGGTTGACGCAATCGCGGCATATTACCAGGAGGAGGCGGACAAAAAAGGCATTCGCATCGATTGGAACATCTTCGTTCTCCCCCAGCTTGCTCTTGATGAGACGGAGCTGTGCGTGGTCATAGGAAACCTTCTGGAAAATGCGATCAAAGCAACAGAGAATGTAGAACCCTCCGGGAAAGTGATCGAAGCATCCATCCGCATGGTCGGTGAGAACATGCTCGGAATCGAGATCAGGAATCACTATAGAGGAAAAATTCATTTGAGCCGGGAAGGATTGCCGGCACCGAAATACCGTGAAGGAATCGGCCTCTATTCTGTTTCAAATACGGTCAGGAAAAACAACGGCACATTCTCTGTTGAAGTGGATGACGAGTGGTTTTGCGTGGATATCATAATTAATATTCCGTCACAATAACGAATCGTAAACATAATTCAAGAACAGGATCATCTGCACATGCAATTCTCAGCCCGGGAACTGCATGTGTTTTGTTTTTCATTTTTTGATTGACACACCCGGCTATGGAACTGAAATACGAATATTGTAAAAAAGTGTAAAAAAGTTCGGATTTTTTTCAAAATGAAAAAAGGATAGGGGATTTTTTTGCAGAATAATATAAATGTTCCGATTTTTTCAAGGGCGGAGTCAGGTCATTTTTTAGCTTTCGGAAAACCGGGGAAGTCGGTATGGAGAAAGGAGACTGGTCCCTTCGGGACTGCAGGAGGTGCTTATGACAATCCGGGAAGAGCTGGAACTTAGAGAGCAGGAAATCCTTGCGCCCTGGGCGAGTTTGTCCTCTAAGAGCAAAGGCCGTATGCGGGATGAATTACCCTGTGACATCCGGCCGGTTTTTCAGCGCGACCGGGACAGGATCCTTCACAGCAAGTCATTTCGCAGACTAAAGGACAAGACACAGGTTTTTCTCGCTCCGCAGGGAGATCATTATCGCACGCGCCTTACCCACACTCTGGAGGTCTCCCAGAACGCACGGACCATTGCAAAGGCCCTGCGCCTCAATGAGGATCTGGTCGAGGCAATTGCGCTTGGGCACGATCTGGGGCACACGCCTTTCGGTCATGCTGGCGAACGGGCTCTGAACCGGATCTGTCCTCTTGGTTTCCGCCATAATGAGCAGAGCCTGAGGCTTGTGGATGTTCTGGAGCGCGACGGACGGGGGCTGAATCTGTCCTGGGAGGTCCGGGACGGCATTCTCAACCACCAGACGAGCGGGAAACCCTCGACGCTGGAAGGGCAGATTGTACGTTTTTCGGACAAGATCGCCTATATTCATCATGATATGGATGACGCGATCCGGGCGGGAATCCTCACAGAGGAGGAAGTTCCGGAGGAGATTACAGATGTTGCGGGCAGGACTACGGGCCAGCGGCTGGATTATTTTATTCACGATATGATCCGTACCAGCCAGGGGAAACCCGTCATCGCCATGTCGGAACCTGCGTCGCAGGCTATGAAGAACATGCGGACATTTATGTTCCGGCGCGTCTATTCTGATCCCGTGGCAAAAGCGGAAGAGTCCAGGGCTGAGCAGCTTGTGGAGGTCCTCTATGAGTATTTCTATTCTCATGTCGGGGAAATGCCGGTATTTTTCCAGGGCATGATCAACGATGAGATTTCGAAAATCCGGGCGGTCTGTGACTACATCAGTGCCATGTCCGACCACTTTTCAATTGCGAAGTATGAGGAATTATTTGTTCCGAAGGCATGGTCTGTCCTTTA
>OCTX012223749.1_pt1 | contig 11630 bp, 11 predicted proteins | sample 1539691 | NCBI WGS metagenome assembly OCTX01 (sample SAMN02144231, study PRJEB22623) | gut metagenome | biome: sheep rumen | host: Ovis aries | place: New Zealand | reverse complement strand
GGCTCAAGAACTGAATGTTGGCAAAGGATATGTTAATGTCTATGAGTTTGACGAGTCTGCGTTGAGAAAGACCAAAAGCCTTGTTTTCTACCAGCCTACAGACGAATGGATAGACTTTGTGCATCAGAATCGCACAGTGAAAGGATTTCAGCATGATTATGATATTGTCTATGGCCCTGTCGCCAACGACAGAGTTTATGCTGCTTTTGCCCTTTATGAGGGTGGTGTTTTGGACAAAGAGGAACTGAAACGTGAGTTAAAAACCTATAAGTTAGTTGACCAATACTTGTTTCATACTTTACAATCATTGCGTTTTTTAGTTTTTGTTGAAGCAAAGGAGGTGACATTATGAATCTGAATGTATCACAAGATAATCTTTATCTTTTTCTTCCCTCCAAAGTTAGTTGGATGGCGGAGATGCTTTCTGAAGAAAGAAATATCAGCATAGCTGATGCTATTAAGGATATTTATCTTTCGGACACCTATAGCCGATTGGAGAAAGAGACAACAAAGCTTTGGCATTTAGGTCCAGTGGCACTTTATGAAGAAATGAAAGATGACACAAGTAATCGATGAGCTGACCCTCGACCAAATGGCAGAATTGTTCCAGCGCAACAAATCCACCATTTCCCGACATATCAAGAACATCTTCGTGACAGGAGAATTGAACAAAGAAATGGTTTTTGCAAAAAACGCAACAACTGCTGCGGATGTTATTTATTATCTGGTTGCATTCTGTCTCACAAAGCGTTAGACACCATGTGAGTTTGAAGGTCGATGACTAACTAGAGACGATATGGAATGAGTTATGACAAAGAAACAAGCAATACAACTCTTTGAAGAGCAGAAAGTCCGCACGATTTGGGACGACGAAGAAGAAAAATGGTACTTCTGCGTAGTAGATGTGGTGGAGGTGTTGACAGATAGCGCTAATCCACAAACTTATTGGCGCGTTCTGAAGAACCGATTAAAAAAAGAAGGAAATGAAACCGTTACAAATTGTAACGCTTTGAAAATGCGTGCAGCCGATGGCAAGATGCGACTGATGGATGTCGCTGATACAGAACAGCTTTTCCGCTTGATTCAGTCTATCCCTTCTCCCAAGGCTGAGCCGTTCAAGCTATGGATGGCTCAGGTGGTCAGTCAACGATTAGACCAGATGCAGGACCCAGAACTCAGCATCGATCAAGCCATTATCGATTACAAGCGTCTTGGTTATTCAGACGCATGGATTAACCAGCGCATCAAGAGTATAGAGGTTCGTAAGGAACTCACTGACGAATGGAAGCGTACAGGTGTGAAAGAAGGGATCGAGTATGCTTCGTTGACGGATATCATTACTCGCGAATGGAGTGGATTTACCACCAAACAATACAAGCATCATAAGGGGCTGAAGAAAGAAAACTTGCGCGACAACATGACCAATCTTGAAATAGCGCTTAATATCCTGGCTGAAGCCTCTGCTACTGAAATTTCCAAGCAGCGTGATCCCAAAGGCTATAACGCCCAGACACAAGTGGCCAAAGAGGGTGGTAGCGTAGCCAAAGCAGCTCGCAAGCAGTTAGAGAGCAAATTGGGTCGCAGCGTCATCTCTAAATCAAAAGCCAGTGACTATCTGTTGCCTGACAAAACGGAAGATGCGCCTGAATAATCGGTGGAACAGTAGTATGATATTGCCAAGCATTTAGATGTTGAAGTAAGAGAATAGTTAGTAGCATCAAAAGGTAAAGAATAAGAGAGAATAGTAATTATGGGTTGGAGATTTCGAAAGCGTATAAAGATATTTACAGGCTTTTCCTCACAAAGTGTCTGACACATTGTGAGCACTAAAGTCCTTGTTCTAGAAAGTAGGAAATTGAGTGAATTTGCAAGATTCTCTTTGTATTATTAATAATTTGTATTATCTTTGTAGGCAAATTATAAATACAACCTAGAACATGGCAAAAGTATTCCAAATCCTAGTGCCCGACAATACGCTGGTTTCCCGCAATCTTTTATTTCAATGTTAAATATATATTTAAGCAAAAATTAGTTTACAATTTGTGCCTACAATAAATTGAATAGGAAATGATAAGGTGATAAACTACCATTTGGATGTGACGTTTTATATACTGGAGTTCAAATTTATGCCAAAGGAATCACTTTTTTTCTAAAATACGGCATTATGTCGTAAAGTTTTTGTAATTTTGCAGCATAAAGGTGTTGTCAGGCCTTGCGCACGTTAAGCTAATGCCAGTGGGCGGCTGGTGCGACAAACGATTTTGCAGAATGGGGAATGCAAAAATAACAGTCAGTTCCTTCGGGAATGGGAGTATAGAGCAAGTCTCCGAGTATGTGAATCATGGTCTATTTATTTCATTCCTAGGTGATTATGCACTATAGGGTGATGGTCACCCAGAAATGTAGGCTGTTGACAGGCGTAGTAGAGCTTCGACAGGTACTCGTGGGGTGATGGTCACCCAGAAATGTAGGCTGTTGACAGGTTGTCGTCCCACCACGTCTCGTCATCAATCAGGTGATGGTCACACAGAAATGTAGACTGTTGACAGGTCAACTCGCGTGTCTGTCCGTTGTCGCGGACGGTGATGGTCACCCAGAAATGTAGGCTGATGAAATTATGGAAGAAGTATTTGTATTGGAATTGCCTTTGCAGATTGAGAAGTATCAGGAAGATATACTCAACAAGCGCTATGAGCAGCTTCGCCAATTGTACAATTATGTGCAGGGGAAGTTGCTCAGACAATACAGGTACTTTGAACAGATGAAGGAGTATCAGACTTGTAAGACATTTAAGGAAAAACGAGATTTCTTCAGAAGTCATCCATTCCATATCGATGGTGTCTATGGAAATAACAAAGAGTTGCTTGATATTACATTCGATGAGTATGGTATTAACGGCTTCGTCGGCAAGATGGGAAAAAAGTTGGTAAATGCGGACACCACTTATGCTGATCTTGGAATTACATCCACTCTCTTAGACAGATTATCACTTGCCATTTGGGCGGCATGGGAGAAGATGCTCTATGACTATCATGCCAAACGTATTTCATTCAAGAAATATGGTGAATTGAACATCTTTGGTAGCAGGAAGAAGACAAACGGAAGTGGTAAGAAAATGTTCTCAGGTATGGAACTGCATCTGGAAACCATGACTTTATCTATCAAGTTAAATGGCAAGGTTGGAAAGAATGCCAAGTTCATCACGTTGCCTATTCTGCACAATCCTAAGCATGTCGATTATGAGATGATGGCATTGAAGGGTGGTTTCGACAGCGTAAAGGTGATAACGGTGGTGCGCCGAATGGTCAGAGGACGGTATAAGTACTACCTACAGATGAGCATCGAGGGTGAGAAACCAAAGAAGGGCAGAACTCTGGGTAAAGGCAATGTGGGCATAGACTTAGGACCTACTACTATTGCTGTTTCAAGTGAAAACATTGCTTCTATAGACAAACTGGCTTCGAAATGCGACAACATCGAGGTAGAAAAAAAGCGTTTGGGTAGGAAGATTGACCGTAGCCGTAGAGCCAACAATCCGGGGAATTTCAATGAAGATGGAACCATCAAACGGGGTGTACGCCTTACGTGGAATGACTCTAAGCGCTATAAGGCATTGCGTCGAGAGATGACCGAATTGCAACGCAGGCAGGCTGCCATCCGTAAACAGCAACATATCAACAGAGCCAATGCGCTATTAAAAGAAGGCGATACGTTTATCGTAGAAAACAACCAGATAAGCGGTTGGACACGAAAAGCCAAAGAGACCAAAGTAAATGAAAAGACTGGTAGAATTCAGAAAAAGAAACGCTTTGGTAAATCGGTAGCCAACCACGCCCCAGCTATGTTTGTGACAATCTTGGAAAACAAGGTGAAATCATTGGGTGGTGAGGTCGTAAAAGTTGATACTCAAAATGCAGCCAGCCAATACGATTTTACGAATAACAGTTTTGAGAAACATGAATTAAAGGAACGTAGTGTTACCCTGTCGAATGGTGACATCCATCAGCGTGATATGCTTGCAGCCTTTAATCTGCAGCATCTGAAGTATGACGAAGCGGAGAAGAAGCAATACGACAGAGAGGCTATGGCGCAACACTACGAGCGGTTCTGTGAGTTGGAGCAAGAGGAAATCATGCGTTATAAAAGCAAAGAGAAAAAGGATGATCGTTCAACAATTGGGGCTGAAAAACTATAAATGCTCACAAAGTGTCTGACACCTTGTGAGCAGGAGTCGGTCTGATGAGCAAGCAGGAGCCGGAGAAGAAGCCCTGGAAGCCGAAGAAAAAAACACGGTCTGTATGGGATGACGACCCTCTCTACGGTACACCGTTACAGAAGATTAAATAGCTGTCCTTTGAGACAATGATAAATAAAAGTACCTTTGCGGATATAATCGCAAAGGTATTTTTTTATGAGCATATCCGTCGATACAATCAATCTACGCTTCAATGTAAAGCCCGACTATGACCAGCAGCAGCTGCAACAGCTACAGGAAGACCTGAAGCAAGTGCAGAAGGAGTTGTGCTCACAAAGTGTCTGACACTTTGTGAGCAGACACTTTGTGAGCACATTCTTAATAAAAATAATGTGAATCTCGAAATAATTGATTAACTTTGCAAACGAAATATGAGCAAGAAGTCAATAAGGTTTTTCAATGACCGTGAGGTGCGGGCGGTTTGGGACGAAGGGCACAGCAAGTGGTGGTTTTCGGCTACTGACATCGTGCGTGCCATCAATGATGAAGAGGATTATGTGAAGGCGGGCAACTACTGGCGATGGCTGAAAAAGAAATTCTCTGCAGAGGGGATCCAACTCGTGAGTGTCACTCACGAGTTCAAATTCGAGGCTCCGGATGGTAAACAACGTGCTGCTGATGCTATGGATGCCGAGTGTGTACAGATATTAGCGACGTTCGACGAGATTGTGGATAAGTATGTGGAGATGAATGTAGCGCATCCCTTTATGGAAGGGAATGGGCGCTCGACTCGTATCTGGCTCGACTTGATCTTCAAAAAGCGTTTGGGCAAATGCGTAGATTGGAGCAAGATCAACAAGCGTGATTATCTCAGCGCCATGATTGAGAGCCAGATGGATAGCACAAAGATCCGCGCGCTGCTGAAGTCGGCTATGACTGACAAAATAGACGACCGCGAAATCTTCATGAAAGGTATTGACTATTCTTACTACTACGAACAGGAAGAATGATTACTTTTGCAAACGAAATATGAGCAACGAAATGCATTTCAAGACAGTTTTTCTCATAATGGCAGCCCTCGTCATCGTTGGCTGTAAGGGAAAGGGAACGGTTAGTACAGAAGAGGCTACAGACTCCACAACGGTCTCGCTCGCTCTGGTGGAGCCAAAGTATGCAACAGGCTATCAGGTGAGGGACTCGGCTGGTGTAAGGCTGGTGGATGTCGGGGCGCACGACCGTTTTGCGTTGGTGAGGACGGATGAGGCGCAGGTGCCTGAGGGATATACGAAGATTCAGGTGCCCATCGAGCGTACGATCTGTATGACGGCCTTGCAGCTGTCGAACTTCACGATATTGGATGCCCACGATGTGGTGAAGGGGCTGACGGGCACGAAGAATCTCTTCAATAAGGATATTCTGGCGCGGGTCAAAGACGGACGCATCGTGAAGATCGGTATGGAGGGCAACTTCGATACGGAGATGGTGCTGGCTGCCAATCCCGACGTGATCTTCATCTCGCCCTTCAAGCGTGGCGGCTATGAGCCTATCAAGGAGACGGGTATCACGCTGGTGCCCCATCTGGGCTATAAGGAACTGAACCCGCTGGGACAGGCTGAGTGGATCAAATTCGTGGGGATGTTTATCGGAAATGAACAGCAGGCTAATGACATCTTCGCAGGCATCGAACAGCGCTATAACGAACTGAAGGCACTGGCTGCAAAGGCAGAGAAGCGGCCTACGGTGTTCAGTGGCGAGATGCACAGCGGAACGTGGCACGCCGTTGGCGGCAAGAACTATCTGGCGCAGATATTCCGCGATGCCGGAGCCGACTACGTGATTGCCGACGAGGAAACGGCGGGTGAGAACCTGGAGTTTGAGAAAATGTATGCCCTCGCTGCCAAAGCCGACTACTGGCGCATACTGAACAGCTATCCTGACGCTTTCTCATACGAGGCGCTGAAGGCTTCTGAGCCTCGCAACGAACTCTTCCAGGCGTTCAAGGATCGGAAGGTGATCTACTGCAACATGAAGCAGACACCTTACTACGAGATCTCGCCTGTGGAGCCTGATGTGCTGCTGAAGGATTTCGTGGCCATCTTCCATCCTGAGCTCGTAGAGGCAGACTATCAACCAACGTTCTATCAACTGCTGAAATAAATGCAACGTCATTTTCCGATATTTCTGGCTTTGGTGTTGATGATTGCGATACTGGCAGTCGTCAACCTGCTCATCGGCTCTGTCGCTATCCCGATAGGCGATGTGTGTAGGATTCTGGTGGGCAATGGGGATAATGAGATCTGGCAGAACATTATCTTCCAGTCGCGTCTGCCTCAGGCGCTGACGGCGATTGCCGCTGGTGCAGGACTGGCCGTCAGCGGACTGCAGATGCAGACGGTGTTCCGCAATCCGCTGGCTGGTCCCTCCGTGCTGGGTATCTCCAACGGTTCTGCCTTGGGTGTGGCCTTCGTCGTGCTGTTGTCGGGTAGGATAGGAGGGGTAGCCCTTTCCCGACTCGGCTATCTGGGCGATGCGGCCATGTCTGTCGCTGCCATCGTTGGAGCGCTGGCCGTGATGATGCTGATTGTGTGGATCTCGCAGAAGGTGAAGGGTAATGTCACCTTATTAATTATAGGTGTGATGATCGGCTATCTGGCGAATGCGATTATCGGCGTGCTGAAGTTCCTGTCGCCCGAGGAGGATGTGAAGGCATTCGTCGTATGGGGATTGGGCTCGTTCTCGCGTGTCTCTGGCGACGAGATGGTGCTTTTCGTCGTGCTGATGTGCGTGCTGCTGCCGTTGAGTTGTCTGCTGGTGAAGTCGATGAACCTGCTGCTGCTGGGTGATCGCTATGCCGCCAATCTGGGCTTGAATATCCGTCGAGCCCGCTTGCTGGTGATTGTCTGCTCGGGTGTCTTGGTGGCGATCGTTACCGCCTATTGCGGTCCTATCATGTTCATCGGCCTGGCCGTCCCTCATCTGGCCCGAGCCATCTTCCGCACCAGCGACCATCGGATACTGATGCCAGCTACGATGCTCTGTGGTGCAGCGCTGGCACTCGTCTGCAACCTGATAGCCCGTATGCCGGGCTTCGAGGGTGCTCTGCCCGTCAATTCTGTGACGGCACTTGTTGGAGCGCCAGTCATCGCAGCGGTTCTCTTTGGCCGTCGCAAGGACGAGGTGGGGGAGTGAGCGCTATCCCTTAGTGGTTTCTTTCAGCGGATCCTCGTAATCCGACTGCTTGTCTTTGTGGAAGGTGAGGCCGTCGTAGAGGGGCTGTGAGCCGTTTTCGCTCTCTGGGATGAAGTGGAGGCGGACGCCTCGGATATGCTTCTTGGCGCTGAAGTCGTGGCGATTGCCTATCTTTTCGCTCTCGATCTCTAGTTTCAGCATGCCCCAGTCCTTCAGGCGCACACGATCGCCGTTGCGCAGATGGCGGTTGACAACGCTGGCCAGGGTCAGCATCACGCCGTAGACATCGCCCTCGCCCGTGCCCATACGCTGGGCTGCTTCCTTGCATATCTGACGGCTGTCGATGGTCTGTTCGTGAACGGCTACTGCCTTGTACTTGCCGAAGGTAGAGAGCTTCGGTTTGGTCTCTTTCTTGATCTTGTATTTCATATCGTTTTCGCTTTTTTCGGCAAAGATACACATTATTGTTGAAACTACATAAAATTTCAGCAAAAATCTGCGAAATTTTCTTTTGATGGTATGATTGATTTTCTAAAATACAGATTGCTTTACATATACACCTACACAAATTCTGTATAATCAGCAGAATATCAATGGTTTAATATGATTTCTTACCTACACTATAACTACATTTTACCTACACTTTACCTACACAAAATGCCCATCTGAGCACAAGTTACAGCGTACCAAAGTCTGCTTTTATGGCTTTCTGACTGGTGGTTACATACCGATAGAATGCAAAATTCTCGAGAGAATTTTGCGGTTTGTCGTAAGCAAACCTCTGCTCAGGTCTATCCTGAAGAGGAGTTTGTACGTACCAAACATGTAGTTAAAATGTAGTTGATGTGCTGATTTTTTTCATGATTTTTTTGCCAGTCCGATAATTATCACTATCTTTGCAACCATAAAAACCGAAATAGAATGACAAACAACAGTAAATGGGTGGCCTGCTGGGGCAACGCCACTTCGATCACCAACCGTCGCGAGGCCATCTATGCCAAAGACCTCACGCTGCGCTATCCCGTCAGGATGCCTTTCAGCGGCAGCCAACTGCGCTTCCGCTTCTCGAATCTTACTGGTACTGAGCCTGTTACGCTGAATAAGGTGTTCGTAGGCCATACGCCAATCACCTTTGGCGGCGCATCGAGCGTCAGTCTGCTGCCAGGCAAGGAGACGGAGAGCGATGCCATTGCCTATGCCGTGAATCGCGGCGATACGATTGAGGTGAGCTTCTACATGGCGGACTATACCCAGATGAACAGCGGCACGCTCATCACTGGACCGCTCTCAAAGGGCTCTTATGCCTACGGCGACTATGCCGAGGCCGACGAGCTGCCGCTGGAGCTGAGCCGTCACACTAACTGGTTCTACTTCCTCAACACCATCGATGTGCTGACATCGGCAGAGAATAGGGCAGTGGTGTGCTATGGCGACTCCATCACGGCCCAGTCGTGGCCCGACTATATGGCGCAGCTGGCCTTCGGCTCGAATATCGCTGTGGTTCGCCGAGCCGTCAGCGGAACGCGCATCCTGCGCCAGTACGACTGCATCACCTATCAGGCATACGGCCTCAAAGGTGCCACGCGATTCCCCATCGAGATGAATGTCGCCGGGGCTACGGATGTGATCATCCAGCACGGCATTAACGATATCATCCACCCTGTGGGCACCGACGTGAACCCTTTCCGCCCCTGGAGCGATCTGCCGACGGTAGAGGAGATGGAGCGTGGGGTAGAGGAGATCTACGTGAAGCCCGCCAAGGCGATGGGGCTGAAAGTGTGGAGCGGCACCCTGCTGCCGATCTATGGCTGGCGCACCTATAATGAAGATCGCGACGCGATGCGGCAGCAGTTCAACGAGTGGTTGCGCACCTCACCGATCTTCGACGGTTGTATCGATTTCGATGCCGCCGTGCGCAGCGTCACCAATCCCAAGGCTTTTGCCGAGGGCAACGACAGCGGTGACCATCTGCATCCCAGCGAGCGGGCCTATGAGCTAATGGCTCAGGCTGCCGCCCACAAGCTAATCCGCTACTCGCCGCGATACGACCACGAGGAACTGTTCTGATTGTTACGATAAATATCGTACGTATAAAGATGTAACCAAAATGTAATCGCCTTTATTTGAATAATTCGTTCTATTTTTGTATCTTTGCGGCGTAATAAATATTTTGATGATATGAAAGTAGAATTGTTTTTCAGGTTGCTTGGCTCGCTGGCATTACTTATTTATGGTATGAAGACGATGAGCGACGCCTTGCAGAAAATGGCAGGACCGAGTTTGAGACACATATTGGCCCGTATGACGGGCAACCGTTTTAGTGGCATGCTGACGGGAACGCTGGTGACTTGTGCCGTACAGTCATCATCGGCTACGACGGTCATGACCGTCTCGTTTGTTTCAGCAGGACTGCTCACTTTGGCACAGGCCATCTCCATTATCATGGGTGCCAACATCGGCACGACATTGACGGCCTGGATTATGTCGTTAGGCTACAATGTCGATCTGACGGCCGTGGTGTTTCCGGCATTCCTCGTCGGCATGGTGCTCATCTACAAGAAGCGCCATCGAGTGGCAGGTGATTTCCTCTTCGGAATAGCATTCCTATTCTGGTCGCTGGTGATGCTGAGCAGCGTGGGCCGCGATATGGACTTGGCCCACAATCCCGATGTGGTCAACTTCTTTGCCTCGTTTGATACAGGCAGTTATCTCACCATCTTTGCCTTTCTGGCAGCTGGCACGCTCATCACCTGTGTGGTGCAGTCATCGGCAGCCGTGATGGCCATTACTATTCTGCTCTGTTCTACGGGAGTGTTGCCCATCTATATGGGTATTGCCTTGGTGATGGGTGAGAATATCGGCACTACGGCTACAGCCAACCTTGCGGCTCTTGGTGCCGGAACAGAGGCTCGCCGTGCAGCACTAGCCCACCTGCTGTTCAATGTGTTTGGCGTCGTCTGGGTGCTCGCGGTCTTCTATCCCCTTGTCGATATGGTGTGCGGCCTCGTTGGCTACAACCCTTCATTATCGGGTCAGGCGGAAAGGATTCCAGTCGTGCTGGCCATGTTCCACACTTGCTTCAACGTTCTGAACACCGCCCTGCTCATCGGCTTTATTCCCCAGATGGAGCGGATTGTCTGCAGACTGTTGCCTGAAGGCAAGGCGGAGGCCAAAGAGCCTAGCACCTTGCACTTTATCAGCGGCGGTGTGATACAGACACCAGAAATTGCGGTGCTCCAGGCACAAAAGGAAATCGTGCATTTCGCAGAACGCATGCATCGTATGTTTGGAATGGTGTGTTCGCTCATCGACGAGAAGGACAAGAAAGAGTTTGAAAGCCAGTATGCACGCATCGAACGCTACGAGACCATCGCCGACAATATGGAAATAGAGATAGCCAATTTCCTGGAACAAGTAGGTAATGAGCATCTGTCGGATGAAACAAAGGAAAAGACGCGTGTGATACTCCGTCAGATTGGCGAATTGGAATCCATTGGTGACGCTTGTTACAAAATGGCACGGACAGTAAACCATCTGCGTGAAAACAAAGAAGACTTTACTGCTGAGCAATACACCAGGCTGCACGACATGTTCCGACTAGTGAATGAGGCTGTGGTACAGATGATTGTCGTAGTGAGCGGGCGACGCAAAGACCTCTCGCTAGCCGACTCTCTCTCCATCGAAAACGACATCAATGAACTTCGCAACATACTCAGAAGCGATTCCGCTATGGGCGTAGATGCCCATCTCTTTTCCTACGCCATCGGCACAATCTATAACGACATCGTGGCTGACTGCGAGAAGATCGGCGACTATGTGATGAATATCGTTGAAGCCCGTCTGGGTAAGCATCTGCTCAGCTATAACGGTCTGAGCCTGAACCTCGATAAGAAGGAGGCAACCGTTGATGGCAATCCTGTCAGCCTTACACGCACGGAGTTTGAACTGCTCCACCTGCTTCTGCTCAATCGTGGAAAGGTCCTCTCTCGTCAGGAACTCATGGATACCGTCTGGGCGGGTGTCGTCGTGACAGACCGGACCGTGAATGTCAACATCACCCGTTTGCGCAAGAAACTAGGGCCCTATGCTCAAAACATCGCCAGCCGCACTGGTTACGGCTATGTGTTTGAGGAGTAAGGCTTAATCCATGTCAGTTTTCTCCACAATCCTTCCAGTGGGCCTCGCTGATGACTGCTAAACCAGTAGCGGCAGAAGGCATATTGGGCGATGACCATCGCCAGACCGA
>OCTX012288848.1_pt1 | contig 11637 bp, 9 predicted proteins | sample 1539691 | NCBI WGS metagenome assembly OCTX01 (sample SAMN02144231, study PRJEB22623) | gut metagenome | biome: sheep rumen | host: Ovis aries | place: New Zealand | reverse complement strand
GGCAAGAAAATCATTGAGGAGGACAAGAAAATGGAAAATCGTTTTGCTGTAAATTCCCCCGAGTACAGGGAAGCGTTCCTGAAGAACCTTCAGGGCAAGGAGCTGACCGCTGAAGAGCGCACCGCCGTCGTGGCCACCGCTGCCATCCCCACCGAGACCGCCAACAAGATCTGGGGCAAGATGGAACTCTATCCGATCCTGAACGCGATCGATGTGATGCACATCCCCGGTAATGTGATCCTGCCCGTGGAAGGCACGATCAACGCCGCGGCCGTGGTTGCCATGGGCACCGCTGCCACCGACGGCGCCGACACGCTGGCTCCTGTTTCCCTGGGCGCCTACAAGCTGATCAAGACCGTGGAGATCACCGCGGACGTGAAGGCCATGGCCATCCCCGCTTTCGAGGACTGGCTGGTTGACCGCCTGGCCAACAAGCTGTTCCGCCTGGTGGCTGCCGAAGTCGCCGCCGGCACCGGCACGAACGAGCCCACCGGTCTGGCCACCATCACCGCCACCGGCACATACACCAAGGCCGCCATCACCTACGCAGACCTGCTGACCATCATCGGCAGCCTGCCGGCGCAGTATGATCCCAACGCTTGCTTCGTCATGAGCCGCGCCACGTTCTACGGCAACGTGCTGAACGTGACCACCACCCAGAAGCAGCCCGTTGTGGTTGCGGATCCCCAGGCGCCCGCGAAGTACAACGTGTTCGGCTTCCCGGTGATCATCGAAGACGGCGTCGGAACCGACATCATCTTCGGCGACCTGAAGGAAGGCTATGTATGGAACTTCGCCAAGGACGTCGAGGTTGAGAGCGACGCTTCCGTGGCCTTCCGGACCGGTTCCACCGTGTTCCGCGGCATGGCCCTGGGCGACGGAAAGCCCACCGGCGTCGGCCTGGTGCGCTACACCAAGGCGGCGTCCTGATCGGACAATGACACACAGGGCGGAGCGCAGGAGCCAGTGTGCTCCTGCGTTTCCGCTTTCTAAGACTTAGCGAGGTGAGAGAGATGCTGCAAGAGGCGAAGAAGGCCCTGCGGGTGACCGCGGAGGAGTATGACGCGGAGATCGCCAGCCTGCTGCAGGCCGGAGCTTACGATCTGCAGATCGCGGGCGTGAGGCTGCCCGGAGAGGTGACCTTTACCACGGACGGCGATACGGTGACCGATGCGTCCACACTGACGGATCCGCTGTGCGTCCGGGCTATCCTCACCTACGCGGCGATGCGCTTCGGGGCGCAGAAGAATTACGAGCAGCTTCGGGAGGCCTACGAGACCCAGAAAGTCCAGCTGATGCACGCGGAGGGATATACCGATTTCGGGGAGGATGACGCCAATGCTGAAAGCTGACGTGTGCGACCTGATCCAGGTAAGCCCGGCGGCCGAAGGCGTAGGTATACCGCGCACGGAGACGCGGCGGCGTGTGTTCTGCACGATCCGCTCTGTCGGCATGCAGGAAGCCTATCAGGCGATGGGGCAGGGACTGGCCCCGGAGCTGAAGGTGATCCTGGCGCACGACTTCGAGTATCGGGACGAGCCGCTGCTGGAGCTGGGCGGGAAGAGATACAAAATTCTGCGGACCTATGTCACGGAGGACGACGGCATCGAGCTGACCGTGCAAAAAGTGACAGGCAACGCTGCGGGGGAGGGATGACGGATGCCGAGCGAATACGAGGCGCTGGTCTCCGCCCTGCAGGCCACCGGGATTCCGTTTGCGGAGTACGGCTGGAAGACCCGGCCGGAAGGGGCCTATGGCGTGGTGAGCCTGGACTATGAGGCCGGAAGCCGCGACGGCGACGGCGTGAAGTGCGACCGGAGCTGGTCGGCAAGCGTGGATCTTTTCTACAGCCTGCTGTCGGACCGGAACGCCATGGTGCCGGAGATCGAAAGCGTGCTTGAAGAGATCTGCGGCGGGAGCTGGGAGCTGAACAGCATCCAGCACGAGACCGGAACCGGGCTTTTTCACATTGAGTGGACCTGTCAGGTGACGGACGAAGGGAGCTGACGGCCATGGCCTACGTCATGAAAACGGACGGCCTGGTGGAGCTTTCCGCCATCCTGAACGCGCTGGAGGAAAACGCCCAGCCGGTGGCGAGCCTGTCCCTGTACAACGGGGCCGGCGTGATGGCGGATACCGTGCGAGGCGAGGTGAACGGGATCCGGACGGCGCCGTTTAAGTACGCAAAGCCAGGAGAAACCCGCCTGCCGAGCCCGGAGGAAAAGGCCATCCTGCAGGTGGCGGAGGGCATGGGTATCGCGAAGTTTGAGAAGAACGGCAGCGAGGTCAACACGTCCGTGGGCTACCAGAACAGCGGATACGCCAGCACCCCCTGGAATCACACGAGAGCCACTGCGCGGACGAACTACAAAACCGCCAGCGGCATCAGGGCCAAGCCCATCCCGGTGATCGCCAACGCCATCAATTCTGGAACATCTTTTATGCAGAAACAGCCCTTCATGCGCCGCGCGGTGACGAAGGGAAAACCAAAAGCCGAGGAAGCGATCATCCGGACGGCGGAGTCGCTTTTCGAGGCCATTATCGCAAGCAATGGGGAGGGAAAACTGAATGAACGCTAATATTGGGATGTTGCACCCCGTGGCCGCGCCGGTGAGCGCCTACACGGAGGGCACTGGCATCACATACGGCGCCGGCGCGAGGATCGCCGAGGCGGTGAGCGCCAGCCTGAGCTGGGACCGCTCTGACGGCCGCTTTTTCGGGGACGACGTTCAGCTGGACAGCGACAACGGCATCAACGGATATACCCTGGACTTCGAGCCCACGGGTCTGACCGATGCGGCGCGGGCGCTGCTGCTCGGCGAGGTCGTTTCCAGCGGATCCACGGGCGAGTATTCCGTGACCGCGGACGCGGCTCCGGACGTCGGCTTCGGCTATGTCCGCGTAATGCGGGCGACCGGAGACAGCGGCGTCGTGACCAGCTATGAAGGCTGGTGGTACTACAAGATCAAGTTCGGCGTTTCCAGCGAGGAAACCCGGACCAAGGAGCAGACCATTGAGTGGCGGACGCCGACGCTGAGCGGTATCGGATCCGGCGTCGTGCTGGCTGCGGACGGCAAGGTCGTGTATGCGGTGCATAAGACCTTCGAAACCAAGACGGCGGCGATCGCCTGGGTGAACGGCAAGGCCGGCATCACCTGATGCACTGCGCGGAGGCGGAGGGGTGCGTTCCCTCCGCTTCCGGCTTTTTTTGACGAAGAAGGAAGGAACGAAAATGGCGGAGATCGTTCTGAAGGGGCGGCGGATCCCGCTGCTCTACACGGTTCTGGAAATGAAAACCGTCCAGGAGGAGATCGGTCCCCTGGGCGATTTGCAGTATACGCTTTTCGGGCGGGATAAGGACAACCCGGACAGCACGGACAAGTACGCCGGGCCTGAGCATCTGGACGCTCTGGCGAAGATGATCCGGATCCTGGGGAACGCGGGGCTGGAGGAAAACGGCGAAAAGCCGGATCTGACCGACCGGAAGGTGCTGCGGTCTATGCGGCCCACGGATCTGGCCGAGGCCGTGAACGCCTGCGTGGCAGCCATGAACGAAGGCATGGCCAGCGAGGTCGCGGAGGCCGAGGATCAGGAGAAGGGCCCGGTGGACGTGGTCCTTGAGGAAATGAAAAAAAAAGAAGCGACGGGCGGCTGACCTATCTGCTGGTGGTCAGCTGGGGGCTGATCGCCGGGCTGAGCCTTGCGGAGATCCACAGGATGCGGCCCGGGGCGGTATATGACCTGTTTGCGTACCGCCGGAAGTATGATGACCAGCAGCACATGCTGATAAGGGAGTGAGGATATGGCAGGCGTAAGCGTCCAGATGGGAGTCAGCGGAGTCTCCGCATTCAAGAAGGGCATCAACGAGAGCAAGGCTGCGGTCAAAACCTTTGACGAAGCCCTGAAGATGAATGAGGCCCAGCTGAAGGCGACGGGGGACGCGGAAGTCTACCTGGAAAACAAATCCAAGATCCTCGCCCAGCAGATGAAGGCCCAGCAGCAGGTGGTCAAGCAGGCGGAAGCGGCCCTGGAAGCGATGAAGCGGAACGGTGTGAGCGCTTCGTCCACCGAGTTCCAGCGGATGCAGCAGCAGGTCATGCAGGCCCGGAGCAAGCTGATGGAGATCAGCGCCAGCATGAAGGGCGCGGAGGGGAACGCCAGGGATCTTGGCACCGAGGTCGGGAAGATCGGCAAGGGCGTCGCCTGGGACAATGTGGCCGAGGGCATCGGAAAGATCACCAGCCAGCTGGAGAGCGGGGCCCGGGCAGCGATCAACTTCGGGAAGCGGCTGATCAACAGTGCCAGGGGCAGCACCGGGCTGGCGGATGAGATCAAGACCGCCGTCGACAAGTATGAGGACATGGGGCTGACGGCGGACAGCTATCAGCGGATGGTCAAGGTGGCCGAGTTCATCGACACGCCGGTGGACGCGATCCTGACCGCACGGAGCCGGATGGCCAATGCTCTGACCACCGACAAGGGCGTCAAAAACATGGAGGAGGTCCTTGGGATCAGCCTGAACGGGCAGAACTCCGTGGATCTCTTCTGGGAGACCGGCGAGGCCCTGATGAATATGGGCGAGAGCTTCGACAAGGAGGCTGCCGCACAGAACCTTTTCGGGCGGAGCTGGCGCGAGCTGCGCCCGCTTTTTAAGGCCGGGCGGGAAGAGTATGAGCGGATGCTGAGCGAGCAGACCGTGCTCACGGATGAGCAGATCGACAAGCTGGGCAAAGCGGATGACGCCATCAAGAGCGTGGAACAGGAGATCCAGCAGCTGAAGGCCCAGTTCTGGGCGGAGAATGCTGATACCATCACGGACGTGCTGGGATGGGTGGTGGAGAACAAGGACAGCGTGGTGGCTGCCCTGGGAGCGATCGGCATTGCCTTCGGCGGGCTGAAGATCACGGAGATGGCTGCGAACATCGGGAAGGTGGTCAGCGGGTTGAAAGAGTTGAATCTGCTGAGGGGCGTGACAGCGACATCGACGGCAGCCGCGGCGGCCGGGAAGGCAGTCACGGACGCCACGACGACAGCCCTGACGGCGGGCCTAAGCGGAGGGGCTGCCGGACTGGTTGCCGGCGGACTCACCAGCACGCTGGGCATGGTCGGGAGCGGCGTCCTGCTGGGGGTTCCGTTGATTGAGCGGTTCACCCGGCAGAAGACGGCGCAACAGAAGGCCTCCGAGGATGCCATGAACCGGATGAAGGCGCTGAATCCTAACGGGCTGTTCGGCTCCAGCTTCCAGAACACGAAACGGGCCAACGAGCTGATCGCCAACGAGATCACCGGCGGAAAGCCGGTGGAGGTGCCGACGGAGCCCAAGGTGGCAGAGGGCGCAGGGAAGCAGATCGCGGCGGACATCGGGACGGTGAGCGTTCCGGTGGTGCTGGTGCCGGCCATGGGCGGAAGCACCGGACGCATCCGGACGCCTGCCGGCTGGGTGAGCCCGGACGGGAACCATGCGAACGGTCTGCCGTATGTGCCATTTGATGGATATATGGCGATGCTGCACCGCGGGGAGCGCGTGATGCCGGCGCGGGAGAACAAGAGCTACACTTACAACTCCAACACATACTTTGGCTCGGTGAATTTGAACAACGGGCTGGAGGTGGACAGCCTCGCGGACGCCATCGCGAGGCGGAACGCCAAGACCCGGAGAGGATACGGAAGCTAAGGAGGACAGCCATGATCCACTATTTTATCTGGAACGGGGAGGATAGCCGGCAGGCGCACTGCCGGGTGCCGAACCGGGTGCCGGTGATCCGGCCGGAGGAGCGGGTGGAGCATGTGACCATCCCCGGGCGCTCCGGCGAGCTCACCCAGGTGGAGGGTGAGGACATTTACAACTCTTACATCCAGACCGTGACCGTGACCGTAGAGGGCGCGGAAAACCTGCCCGCTGTGGAGGCATGGCTGCGCGGGGACGGCTTTGTGACTTTTGATATCCAGCCGGAGCTGATGCAGCGGGCGCGGATCATCAATGCGGTCACCTTCGAAAAGGTGAGCCGGAACCTACCGCTTTGGTCGGGTGACGTGCAATTTTACTGCGAGCCGGTCAAGCGGCTGCGGGAGGAAAGCAGCATCACGGTGACCAGCGCCGGCACGACGGTGACAAACCCCGGGCAGCTGACGGCGCGCCCGCGGATCACGCTGACCGGGAGCGGGCTGGTGACCCTCCGCATGGGCGGGAAGGCGCTGACCATCCCTGACCTTGTGAGTGGATGGACGGCGGACAGCGAGACGGAGTGGATCCTGAACGGGTCCGCGCCGGTGGTCGGGGCGTGCCGCGGGGATTTCCCGCTGCTCGCGCCTGGAGAAAATACAGTGCAGTGGACGGGCGATATCACCCAGCTGGTGATCGAGCCCCGGTGGAGATTTTTGTAAGCGGAAGGTGATGACATGATCCAGCTATATCCCAGTGGACAGACGGACTTTTCTGCGCGCGGCATCGAGCTGAAGCCAAGCGTGGCAGAGGTGACCTGGGAGGGGAGCGGCCGGTATGATCTGAGCATCACGATTCCCAGGGAGCAGGCGCAAGGCATTGCAATTGATTACGGGATGATCATCCGCTGCACCGTGCCCCGGCAGCAGGTGTCGGAGATCCATCTGGGCCGGGTGAGCTACTATACGGTCAACGCGGACGAAACGCCGCTGTACTCCAAGCTGCCGAGCTGGCAGAAGGTCAGCTATGACAGCTGGACGGCCCTGCGGAGCTACATGGCCGGGGATAAAGTTTCCTACGGCGGGAAAAACTGGCAGGCGAACACAGGGCACGGCGGGCGGAGCGTGGCACCGCCGGACGGGGGCCTGTGGCGGCAGATCTCCGGCACCCGCGAGGTGCCCGGGACCGTGATCGTGCAGCTGGCTGCCGGCGCCCGGATCATGAAGACGGCGGACTACAACGCGACCTACTGCGAGGCCGTGACAGCGGACGGGAAGGCCGGATACATCGCGCTGGACGCGATCACCGCCCAGGGCGGGGAGACGGACCGGGTGATCCCTGCGTTTACGATCCGGGAGCAGAATTTTGTGATCGTCTCTGTCGAAAAGGAGGAGCAGGGCCACGGCATCCGCATCGAGGCGGAGCACGTGAGCTATCAGCTTGGGCGGACCATGCTGGGCGAGTGCGTTGTAAACAGCGCCACGCCGGCCACTGCTTTGCTTTTTATTGCTGGGGCCATGAAGGAGCCCTACGGCGGGAACCTGTACACCGACCTGAACGACGGCGCGGTGACGGGAGACTGGAGCTGGAAAAACGCGCAGGCGGCCATTTTGGATCCGAAGGACGGGCTGATGGCGCTGGCCGATTGCCGGATGATCCGGGACGGGCTGGATGTGTACATCCTGAGCAACCCGGAGAGCACGCCCGTCTATCAGGTGACCTACGGCACGAACCTGAAAAACGTCAAGTGGACGGGGGACGTGGACGGGATCATCACCCGGGTGTACCCGCTGGCCCAGCGCGAGGACGGGAGCACGCTGCTGCTGCCGGAGGAGCACATTGACACCGTGCGCACCGTGCCCTTTGTGCGGCCGGAGTCGCTTAAAACGGGCCTGAAGATCGGCCAGAAGGAAAAGGACGAAAACGGGGAAGAGCACGAGCTGACAGAGGAAGAGGTGCTCACCCGGATGCGGCAGGCTGCGCAGAACCGCTTTACCGTGGACAAGTGCGACAAGGCCGAGGTCACGCTGGAGCTGGACTGGGTGCACATGCCCGCGACGGAGGAGTACAAGCAGTACGCCGGCCTTCAGGACGCGGCGCCGGGCGATTGGGTGAGAGTCAAGGACGGCCCCATGGGGCTGGACATGGTCATCCAGATGACCGGCTACACCTACGACGTGCTGCGGGACCGGTACCGGCAGGCGACCTTTGGCGACAAGAAGGTTTCGCCCAGCGTGGCGAGCTACGACCTGAAGAGCGGTGCGGTGACCGGCAGGGCGCTGGCAGCGGGAAGCGTGGGCGGGTCGGCGCTGATGGCCGACAGCATCACGGCCCGGGAGATCGAGGCCGGGAGCATCACCGCCGAAAAGATCGCCTCCAGGGTGATCACCACAGAGCTGCTGGCGGCCGGAGCAGTGACCGCGGACGAGATCGCCGCGAACAGCGTGACGGCGGAAAAGATCGCGGCGGGGAGCGTGACGGCTGAGAAGATCCAGAGCGGAAGCATCACCACGGTGCTGCTGGCCGCGGATGCAGTGACAGCAGACAAGATCGCAGCGGGGGCCGTGAACGCTGACAAGATCGATGCCGGCGCGGTGACTGCCCAGAAGATCGCGGCCAGCGCCGTGAGCGCGGAAAAGATCGCAGCCGGGGCCGTGACGGCGGACAAGCTCGCCGCCGGCGCCATCCGGGCCGACGCCATCGACGCGCAGGATCTGGCAGCCATCAATGCCAAGCTTGGAACGGCGAGCATCGCCAGCGCGGTTGTTGCCAGCGCGGATATCGACTATGCCAAGGTCAAGGACCTGAACGCGCAGAGCGCTTACTTCGGGCAGGCGGTCTTCCAGGACGCCGTCGGAGGGAAACTGTATGTGCCCCGGCTGAGCGTGGGATACGCCCAGATGATCGGGGCCACCATCGGAGATCTGTGCATACAGGCGAGCAACGGAAAGTATTACGGGATTGACGTGGATCTGGCGGGCAACGTCACGGCAACGGAACGAACCGTGAGCCAGGTCGAAATCGATGCGGGGCACACCCTGGACGGCCGGACGCTGGTGCTGGGAACCGACATCGTCGCGACCGACCTCAACACCGAAAATATCTACGCGAGCCATGCCCTGATGGATCAGATCACGGCGGCGATCATCAATGTCGACCAATTGTTTGCCAGGGAAGCGACGATCAGCAAGATCAACGCGATGGACTTGAGCTCCAATACCTATATCAGGAGCACCATCGGCAACTGGGCAAGCGGGAGCACCATCACCCAGACGATCAACTCTTTGGACAGCCGGATCAGCTCGCTGGGATACGGCACGGTGTACATGCAGCCGGACGAACCGAGCCACAGCGAGCTGGTGAGCGGAGACATCTGGATCCAGACCCTGAGCGAGGGCAGCTGGTCGGAGGTCTATGACCAGTATGACAGCTGGCAGCAGATCTATAACGACCTGGGGAGCTGGCAGGTGCTGGGTGCTGTGCCGAAGATGTGGGTGTGGGATGGCAACAAATGGCAGCTGATGTATGACGCACAGCTGCCGACCACGCTGGAGACCGAGATCCGGCAGCTGCAGGACGAGATCACGCTGCGGGCCACCAAGGCGGAGCTGGACGTGCTGAGCGGACAGGTGACCGAGAGCGAGGCGCGGATCACGATCCTCGCTGGCGAGATCGAGAGCGCCGTGAGCACCGTCAACGCAAAGGCGGCCTCTTTCGTGATGCGGGAGGATCCGCGGGAGTTTTATGACGTCAGCCTGGGCGATATCTGGGTCCGCGGAGATCAGCGGCTGGCCAGCTGGGAAAGCGTATACAACAATTTCGAGAGCTGGGAAGAGCTGTACAACGCACATGACCGCTGGATGGACTACCTGGGCGACGAGACATACGTCTGGGACGGCACGGACTGGATCCTGACCAGCGACAGGGCCAGCGAGATCTGGCACCAGACGAAGATCATCGAGACCGACCGGAGCGTCACCGTGCTGGCGGAGAGCACCGCCACGCTGCAGGACGATGTGGTGAGCATGCGGGCCTCCATAAGCGTGACGGACAGCCGGATCACGCAGGAGGTCGAGCGGGCCACGCAGGCCGAGGCAGGAAAAATAGAAAAGACCAGCCAGTACCAGACCGCTGACAGCATTGTCACAGAGGCGGTGCGGCAGAGCGCGAGCAGCGCAAGCGGGCTGTATCTGGCCAAGACTTCAACGTACCAAACCGCCGACAGCATTGTCAGCGAGGCCGTGAGGCAGGCTGCCACATCGGCAGCCGGGGCCTATATCGCCAAGACTTCCACGTACCAGAGCGCGGACAGCATCGTGACAGAGGCCGTGCGGGCCAGCGGGGTCAACGCGAGCAACACGTATCTGCCGAAGACGGCGGAGTACCAGACGGTGGCCGACATCATCAGCGGGGCCAACGCCTACGCGGAGGAGCAGGCATCCAGTGCGAAGAACGCGAGCATCGCCAAGACGGCAAGCTATCAGAGCGCTCAGGCGATTGTGGACACCGCAGTGGCCAGCGCAAGGACGGCCGCAGGGCAGACCTACATCGCCAAAACCACCAGCTACCAGACCGCCGACGCCATCGTGCAGGCGGCGGAGCAGTACACGGACAACAACGCATACCGGGTACGGAGTGGCATCGAGATCGAGGCCGCGGGCGTGCGGATCACCGGCGGGAAGTACGTCCAGATTGAGAGCTCCGGCATCTTTAAGGCGCTGGCGGCGAACTTCGGGATTGACAGCAGCGCAAGCGCGACCGGGTACGCCATCTGGGCCGGAGCAGCCAGCGGTGCATCCGCTCCGTTCCGGGTACGTCCGGACGGCACGGTGTATCTGACCAAGCTGATCGCCGTCGCGGAGGACGGCACGGAAAGCGAGGTAAACCTGCGGACAGCAGGGCTCTGGAAGCTTGGATATCACACGGTCAAGAGCTACGGGCAGACATCGATCACGCTGTCCAATGGTGCAGTTGTAAATTTTAATAGTGCCGCTCTGGTGGAGGGTACCTGGAGCGGCGGGACATCTGCAGCATCAGCAACTTATCTGGTTAAGGCGCCGAATGATGACGAAGTGGAGCGGACGACGATATCGTGGCTGGAGGCGGCGGAAAACATCGCAACCGCACTGAGAGACGCGTCCGATCACAAGACGACTGTGCATGTGCAGACGCTGGACGGCGATACAGTGCTGGGGCGCACCATCGACGCGTCCCAGGTGTGGCAGAAAGCGCTTGACGGCGTGACGGTCGGAGGATCGGCGTCCTACAACGCCACAAACGGGACTTATACGGTGACAATCAAGGCATACAGCGAAGGCGCGGAGATTGAGAGTGGGACGATCAACACGGACACAAGCGCATATGCTGACGGCCTTACGGAAGGATTCAAAGAAGGCTGGAATGCTTGTATTGCTGACGCTGAAGCAAATCATGCAGAGACAGTGTACACAGGCGGCACATGGTACGGGACATTGTATCAGGCTCCGGCTGTCGGTGCACCGGCAACGGCGGCAGTCAACAACTGTCGAGCAGGACAAAATCAGATAACACGTTACTCTCTACCATCGAGGAGACCGTAAGAAGGAGGACGAACCCATGAAAATCACCTATGCCAAAGCAATCGACGCCTACGCCGCCCTGGTGCGGACGGCAAAGCAGAGACCTCAGAGCCTCGCCCTGTGCGGGGCTCTGTTTCGTCTCCGGAAACGTTTGGAACCCGTGTACGAGTTTTACGTCGAGACACAGCAGAGCATCATCGAGGAGCTGGGCGGAGCCGTGGACAAGGTGGGCGTCATCCGCTTCGCGGAGCAGGGCGCGGAAGAGCAGTACAAGGAAAAGATGGCGGAGCTTAACCGCACGGACTGCGAGGTGGACGACGCGCCCGTCATCCGGATCCCGGAGAGCGCGGGGCTCGCATACTCACCGGATGATCTGTGGCAGCTGGATCCTTTCGTGGAAGTCGTGGAAGACAAGCA
>OCTX012266433.1_pt1 | contig 11637 bp, 10 predicted proteins | sample 1539691 | NCBI WGS metagenome assembly OCTX01 (sample SAMN02144231, study PRJEB22623) | gut metagenome | biome: sheep rumen | host: Ovis aries | place: New Zealand | reverse complement strand
TAAATCGCAATTTATCTGCTATTCCAACTATATTCAAGTGATTTAGCTATTATAAATATAATTATATATCACTATAAATGAAATCTGGTTTGCCGTTTTCTATTGATTCCGCCTTTAACTATCCTAGAAATATATAAAGATCTATTACACAAATATTTGTATCATACAAAGCAACATAGTGGCAAGAATTCTTTACTAAAAAGAGGATATCACAGTCTTATAGAATCCATTTTTGCATGTAGTTTAATTCTCCCCCCAGTTCATCAGTCCCAAGCCTCGTTCATAGAGCCATGTGTCGGTAAACATTTCATTACCTTCATCGGTTTCAGCCAATATCGGGATATTGACCGGCAGATTGCCTGCGGGGACGCTCTGTCCAAAGGCTGTGCAGATTGCTGCAGCTACGTTCAGGTTGAAGGGACCATTGCCCTCCTCATCATGAGCGATTCCATAGGGATTGTATGCGCAGAAGATGGCATCTGCCTCCTGATAGCAAGCCGAGTCATAGGGGATGTTCAGACTGATCAGAGCAGCCTGGCCTCCTTTTTCATGTATCTGCGTGATGGCCTGCTTGAGAGCTTCATTTTTGTTTGTCGAAGTTGAAAGGATCAGGATACGGTCCGCTTCGCTAAGTGCATTCTGCAGCACCTCATCCTCTGCATTCACCCCCGCATAGCAAAGACTTGTTACAGCTTTACTGTCAGCCAGTTCTTCCTTTTCCAAGCGGCTGAGGGCATAGTCAATGGATGGTCTCCTTCTTTCGACTGGATATAGAATCAGCGTCTTTTTTCCATCATTTCCGTCCAGCGGAAGTGCACTGTTTTCATTTTTCAGGAGCGTCATTCCCATCTGGGCCAGCTCCCACTCTCTGGCGTGGTTCGCGGCAGAGCCTACGATAGCCTCGGCATTTGCAATCATCTCTTCTTCTGACTGTTCCAACGCATTTGTCCAGATACCGCTCTCCATCTTCAGCTTCAGGATACGGTATACCGAATCATCCAGTTCCTCCTGCGGGATATCCCCTGCCTCGACTCTGGCGGTAAGATCCTGTATGTAGGCTTCCATCACCGGAAAGCTGTTGATCTCCTCGTCCTTGTAGACATCGACCGGTATCAGAAGGATGTCAACACCGGCATTGATAGCCAGCACGGCTGCATCAATCGGGTCAAAGTGCAGAGCAATCGCATCCATGACCATAGCGTCTGTAATCACGATTCCGTCATAACCCATCTTCTCACGAAGAAGATCGTGGATGATCGTCCGGGACAATGTCGATGGAAGGCTGATCTCCTTTCCATCCTTTACGGAGATGTAGGTCTCCTTTATGATGGAAGGATACTGGATATGGGCTGTCATGATCATCTCCGCTCCGGCTTCAATTCCTGCTTTAAACGGAATCAGATCGCATGACTCCAGATCTTCGATCGTATAATCGGAACAAGGCAGGTGGGTATGGCTGTCCTCACCGACATTTCCATGGCCAGGAAAATGCTTAAGCGAGGAAATGACACCGTTTTTCTTCAGTCCTTTGAGGAAAGCCTGCACATATTCCGCTGCAACATCAGGATCATCGGAAAAGGAACGGACGCCGATGATCGGGTTGTTCGGGTTGCTGTTCACATCAGCTACGGGTGCAAAGTCCACGTTAAATCCAAGGGCTGCGCTCTCCTGCCCCAGGATATCCGCGCATTCCTCGGCCATTTCCGGGCCGCCCGCTGCCGCAAGAGACATATTTCCCGGACCCGTCGTGCCATAGCCGATGCGGTTGACCATTCCTCCCTCCTCATCCAGGGTGATGAACATGGGAATGCCAGGCTCCGAGGCCAGCGCCGCCTCCTGGCAAGCCCGGTTCAGCCGGACGGTCTGGGCCGGATCGACGATATTTCCTTCCATCAGGATCACGCCGCCGAAATCATACCGCTGCAGCAGCTTCAAGTAATCCTCGGTCAGTTCTGTAGGTGTTCTTGTGTTTTTCGGATCTGAACGAAGCGAGATGATGATCATCTGAGCGATCTTCTGCTCAGTAGTCATTCCGGCAATGATCTCCCGGATCTGTTTGTCCAGATCCTGCTCATCCAATGTAGCTGCAGAAGATGCACTTGTTATCTGTTCCGTTTCCACTGCCACGGATGCATCAGCAGAACTGCTTGTACCATTTTCCTCCGTTTCCTGTTCGTCGGCCACTGAATTATCTGCCATACTTCCGGCAGATTCAGATTTCTCCTGCCCGCCTGCTGCTGATGCTCCGCAGCCGGCAAGACTGATACAAAGCCACAATGCAGTCAAAAAAGATATGACACGCTTTCGATTCATACGGATATTCTCCTCTCAGAATCTAAGTCTGTTTACAAGGTATAGATAGAGCATATACTGATGAATTCAGTATATCAGAAACCATGCCATAAAGGCACAGGTCTGAGATATTTTGCTGCACTCATGATTTGTTTCTGCGGCGATGTAAAAGTCGTGAGACTCGCCGCTGATAAAAAGATCCCGGCCTCTCTTGCTGGGATCTCTATCGGTGATCTTATTTGTTCTATCTATCATCCTTATTTGAGCAATGCTATGTAAATGTTCTGCTGTCCATAGGAATCTTTAAAATCTCCATCGCACGCTGTACGCTGCATCGGATAACATCCATGATATTCTGGATAGCCATCAAATTTACTTCTTCTCGCATCTCTTCCCGTATTTCATCACTTATGCGGCACATGGTTTTGCTTCCTTTCTCCAATGTCTTCAGCTTCCGAACCTTTTCTGAGAGAATTGGAAGATACATCTCGTCCGGATCAGCACACAGGAAATCGTGCATCAGTTTTCCGATCGAATCGTTTCCTTTTATCTTTATTTCTGCCTATCGCTCAAATACTACAAGCCCCGCTTCTGTCGGATGATCCAGATAGACAATATCCTTTGCACTGCTCCTGTAGCGGAGAATCTGTTCAATTACCATAATATCTCCTGCTGCTGCGTCTGTCATGATGATGCCGATGAACAGCGTATTGGGGTTTCCGATCACTATGCCGGCGATCATGGGAATGATCCCAAGGAGGATCAGGGGCATCACGGTCCCGAAGATGTACTGCCCCTTCTTTAGCGGGACCAGGCACGTACAATACGGTGTCAGAGATGATTTCATAAATCCAAATTCGATATCCTTGAAGCGGTGCGGAGTAAAAAAACTCCAACATGTTCCATGAATCAATTCATGAATTACCGTCAGTACAACAAGCAGTACAAGCAGTACGATCAGATTGTATCGAGAAAAATCAAACTCCTGATTCACTGCATAGTACAAACCGTAACCAATAATAAACAAAGGAATCAGCAGAAATACTGCAAATACATTTGCCTTGCTGATGCTTATGATCAGGTCTTTCCGGGTATATCCCTTCTGTTCCATTTCTGCAGTATATTTCTCCAGATTTTCAGCTCTTCTCTTCTCAGCCGCCGTTAGAACTCGTTCTTCTTTTTCCTTCTTCATGACATCATCTCCAATTTAACTATGTTTCGATAATTTATTAAAATTATATCAGTGCTCATTTGTTGATGCATCAATATTTTTCCAAAGATAGCTATAGTTTATAATATAAACAATTGCGCTATTGTTCATATAGAGAACCACTTTTGCTCTGCTTGATGACTCCTGTTGAATACCATAAGAATTACTATGCAGCGGCATAAGAATACCGCCAGACGATTTTTATTCGACTGGCGGCACAAATCTTTTTAATAATTCACTGTCCTCTTGACGGGTAGCAGACCAGTTACCTGTGCATATTTTACAGCTAATAATTTAGAAAGATCCTTGTTCATCTCCTTCTACTACGATCTCTGCATCCTCAGATATTTCCATTTGTTCAACCGGTTGATCAGGAATCATTATTTCTACATCCTCTTCTAGCGCCTGTGATTCCGTTGTTGTATCCGGGAAGTTTTCTGCTGTGGATTTCTTTGAAGCCTTTTCTGTCTGTTCAGTCTCCTTCATATTTTCTTCGCCGTTCGAAGTTTCCTGGTCACCTTCATCATTTTCCTTCTCTGACATATTTTGCTCTGATCCAACCTGTTCAGAAACGGCATTTAAAGCTGTATCCGAATTATCTTCTCCCTTTCCGCATGCACAAACGGTGAGAACTGCTGTAAGAACCATCATTATAATAAATCTCTTGTATTTCATTCGTCTCTCTTATAATCCCCAGTTACTGAGGAATACTTCCCTTTCTTCAATCATTTTTTTCTTCTGTACTGGTTCGAGAACCAATTTTAAACTATGTTCAGCCTTATTCTTTAAACAGTAACCCCAGCGATAAACCCAGGCCAGAGGCAGCAGATACGGCCGTCCATCCACCCAGGAATACCAGGGAATCAGCTGCATATCACTATATGAAGGAAATAATTTATAGATAGTTAGCTTTAATGCAGTCAGGTAATAATTGTCTTTTGCACGTTTAATCTCCTTTGTAGAACGCGCAGCTACATTTTCCTCATTCGTTAATCCAAATACACCATCCTTAAACATTTTCTGTGTTACTTTTTCATAAAAACCATCTTTCAGTTCTGCAGCAAATGGCATCTTTACATCAAACCACTTTTCACATAGAGTAAAGCAAACTCCAGCAAACTCATATAATTTCAGCCGATGTAATTCTGTCTCTATCCAATTCCAATCCACGTCCTGCCCAAGATGGTTTTCGTAATATTTGCAATAAAGTGCCATATCCAGAAAAGCCCGAAAGCCCATACCACTGTTAATCACGTGTTTTGCCGTATGAGTTACCAGATACAGGAAATGCAGCTGTGGATCTGGTTCGTATATACACGAACCAGTCATGTGCGGAATGGCAGTATTCCAGACTCTGGAAAAATAAGCGGTATAGTCCATCTGGTTTGCCAGATGTTCATAAAACATAACATCATGAATCTCAAACATAAGGTTCTTCTTGTAATACGTCCACACTGCATGGTTATCCACCATCTTCTGATAGCCAAGGTTCTGCATGATACGGTCACTTTTTTCCCTATCTTTGTGTCTGATCAGAATGTCCCGATCCCCCATGGTCCGCAGTTCCGGGTCCGGATAACAATGACAGAATATCGAACCTTTAAAAGGCATTGCATCTATTCTTTCCTTAGCGAAAGCACGCAGAACTTCTGCCATGGCATATTCACTGTTTATTGAAAGATATACATCTGAGAAAAAGCCTTCCCTCAAAGCCTTCATCTGTGCATCTGGAATACCGTTCAGTTTATGGCACTGAGCATATACGATTCCGCTAAGGATCTGTTCTTTTGCGATTTTCGTAATAGCTGCCCAATCAGAACCCTCTATTTCCGGCGTATTACTACTGTTAACATAGTCTGCCAAAATTCGGATAAACAGCTTCTCTTCTCTGTTCATGGTTTTTCTCCAACAGAGTCTATTGTGCTTTTTTTCTCCTGCCGTAACAGCTTCTCTGTCTCATTATCAGTGATAAGGTATTTCATATGAATGAGTTGATTAATCAGCTGGTTTACATCTTCCTTTGCCTGATTCTCTGTAACCTCAAACTTCTCCGTTGCGCGAGAAACCATTTGCTCTGAAGTACACCCTTCTGCCAACAGTTTCCAGTAAAAAGCCAGAGTTTCATTGACCTGCCGTACATAAGTGCAATGATTCGCTGCATCTCCAGCCGCTATGATAAGCCATTCTCCGCAGACCTGACGAAGGATAACCCCTTCTCTTATCTTGTATGCCATCAGAAACCCTCCTGCAATAGATAATCGTGTGTAAGAATAGCAGATTCCTGTTTTCCTGTATTAATAAGCTTATACACTGGAACAGCATTCAGAAGAATTTCTTCATATCTGCAGATTTTTTCAACGTTGGCTGCAGTATCAGGAATATAGAGAAACTGGAGAAAAATAGGAAAAACAGCTTCTGCTTTTGTTATTTTCTCTATACAGTTGACTTCCCCCTGTTCTAGGCAAATTATACCACCAAGCTTAGCACTTTTTCGGCCATTCCATCCTTCCTTTCCAGTCCATGGGGACGGATATACTATAAACTCTGCTTTTTGGGATTTTTCGAAATGGTCTAGACAATAAATGATCGGTTTGTCCCCATTAATCAACTCGATTTCTTCCTTATACATAGATAACCAATGCCGAAGCTGCGTAGTCTTCCCTACGCCACTTTTCCCTGTCATGATAAAGGCTTTTCCATGCCAAATAAACGCTGCACCATGAAACAAAAAACGATTATAATCAAGAACTGCGTTTGCAAACGATTCTATCAAGAGACTATACTCCGCAAAAGCGGCATTTCCGTCCAGTCTTTTTGTTTCGAATAACCATCGATCCAAATCAACAGGTGGCAATAGAATGTCTTCCTTTTTCATCTTGTTATCATGCTCATTCGGCTCGTCAACTTCCTCATATCTTAAAAAAAAAGGAATAGTGGCTGCTTCTCGAATAGTTATTTTCGTTTTCAGACCAGAAACATATAATTCTATTTTCTGCATTCCTTCATATATGGAATATGGTGCGGGGAACAAATCCCCACACCATACTTTTTAATACTGCTTAAACTTCAATTCAAAATCCAATCAAAATATCCCAGCTTGTAGGATCAGAAAGGCTGAATCCTTCTGGCCAAGTACTTGAATCATTCACATCAAAATCATCGTAAATGCATGAATCAGCTGCATCTGCCCAATAAGCATCCCACTCAGCTACATCACTTACTCCAAGTTCAGCCAACTGTGATGTAGTTAATGTTATTGTTCCGTTTGCCGCCAGGAATACCGGCGACATATACATTGGTTTTCTCATATTTCACACCTCACTCCCCTTTCAGTGCTGCATATGCTGGATTAACTTTACCGGCAATTTTCGTCATACCAGGTTTTGTCCAGTCTTTCCATCTGGTATTTCTTAAGTAAACAATCATTCGCTTAACAGATGTGACCTTCACATTGTCCAGAGTGACATGATACGGAATCTCACGATAATACGCATTTGCAACTATATACTTTCCGGTTATATCACGGCCTGCGATTAATCCAGTATGTTTAGAAACCAGATCCCCTGCAGTAAGCGTTTTGATCGTTGCTCCATCTTTCTTGATATCAATCTTTTCTCCCCAACAGAAATCTGCGATAAAAGAGCCAGAATCATTAATACCCGTTGAAGTGGTCACATCAAAGCCGGTCTCCTTATAGTTGCCATCATCTGTAGCAGTCATCTGATAAAGTTTCTTTATCTGATAAAAGCCACTTTCGTCTGCATCATGTGTGTCATATACCGTGTAGACAGCAGGCTCAAGGTATACATCTGGTACCTCTTTCAGATAATAAACCTTACCAGCTTCCGGATTCATATCTGTACCACTTACGGTATAGGCCTTATCTTTATTCCAAGAGGTGAAATCACCTACATATTTTTTACCATTGCTGTCAGAAGCCCAGTTTTTGGTCGTTGCGGATTTTGTCGCGTACGTATATTTAGTAGCTGTATCCTCCTGATCATATGTCAGAGCTTTAATATCTTCATCTGTTGACGTTGTGTTACCATATCCCTTGTAATAGCCACCATAGATGCTGCCGGTCTTTGCCTCATTTACAATGTTGAATGTATATTCATAATCATTGTTTTTGAGTTCCTTTATTACTCTGCTGTCAGCAAAGAAGATCTTCTCAATCTTGACATCCGAGGAATGATAAACGTAGAACGCTTCATCGCTTATCTTATTCTTAAATGTAATATTGTTTGCACGGTTCGGTACAATAGTTCCTTCGATCTTCCTGTCAGGAATCGTAACGGTACCTGTACCCGGTTTCTGGTCCGCACCATCATTTAAGGCAGTAACCTGATCAATGCCAAACAGTGAGTACCCTTTAACAGCCTTCTCTGTAATCGTGTACTTGGTTCCCAACGGAACATTGTTAAGACGCATGCTGTCCTTTGCACCAAGTTCTACAGTAAAGGATGCCGTCTTATTACCATCACTTACCGCCGGAATATTACCATCATCCTCAAGGCCATCCCCATCTGTGTCGCCAGTTACTGATTCAGGAATGTACTTTCCTTCAGCGTCATGATAGTAATTGTAGGAATTCTCTCCGTCATATTTTACACCAAACCAGGGGATGTTCACGCCAGTGAATACTGCGTTGTCATTTGTGAGTGTTACTTCGAAAACAAATGTATCCTCTGTATCATATGCGGTTTTTCCGTCCTTACCAAAGACGTTCTTTGTAAGGTTAATACCACCTCTAAGGGTATTGGTGCCTTTAAACGTGGTAAGCTCAGCTTCTTTTACCTTAAAAGAAGTCATTTTCCCGCTGGCATAAGTCGGTTCAATATCCTTCAGGACTCCATCGACAAGCATAGGATGGTAATTTCCAGGTACAAAGTCAAAGTGATAATCACTAAAGTCTCTTTCTACAACAGAATAATCATGTCCCTCATCCAGAACATAATATGTTTTTCCATCATCTCCAGTAACCTTTGTGTACTTAGTTGTATCAAGGCCACTAGCTGTTGCTTTATCCTGACTTATCATTACACCAGGTGCTATGCTGAGGCTCTGGGAAGGCCATGTATACTTTCCTGTCGTTTCATCCTTCTCCGGGGCAAACTTGTAGGTCATATACGGCTCGGTATCGGTACCTTTCATTACATCAAGAGTAATCTCGAATCGCTTACCTTCTTCCTCTGCTGCTTTGATCAGAGCTTCAACAATACTTGACTGAAGTTCATCTGCCCAATCTTTCTTGATTGTGATTGAAGTTCCTTTAAGTCCTACAGGATCCGGATTTACAAATTCAGCCGTCTTAGGATCCGATACCGACTCTGAAGTACTTCCATCAGGGTTGGTAATAGTTGTAATTTGCTGGTATGTCAGATTCGCATCTGTATTTGTCTTGAGAGAATATACACCCTCAACATTCTTGATGGCCGCTTTTTGTTTATCGGTCAGATCAGAATAACTCTTCAGACCGTTGTTCAGGTCTGCTACCAGATCATAAGCATCCTGATCTGGCCATACTACAAAGCTTACGGTATATGTGTATCCTTTCTCTAACTTATAATTTGAGCCAAGAGACCAAACAACTTTTCCTTCAGTAAATTGTGCGTTGGGAAGATTTTCTACTGTTACCTCATTTCCATTTTCATCAGTTACCTTATACTGGAAATTTCCAGCAGTTCCCTGGATTTCCGTCTGTGCGGTCATATCCGTCATTCCATCTTCGATGGAGACACCTGTATAAGAAAAGTTCTTATTGATCTCATCGATAATCTTTGCAAAGGCTGCTTTCATTGCATCAAGATCTGCAGCTGTCTGATGATGATTAGCGGGATATGTCTCACTATCATATGCAGCGGCACAAAGATTTGCCATTCTATGCAAGGTGCCGAAGATTCCTAATGTATAAAATTCAAAACCAGATTCAACAAGAGCTCTCGCATCATCTACTGCATTATCATAGCAACGCACAACACTATAAAGATGATCTTCATCTTCTTGTCCAGACCCCCAAACGCCATTAGTTTGTGCAGTTTGAGAACGCTCTCTTTCTGGAGTGGGATTTGTATAATCTCCTTTGGTGTTTCTAAACGTAGGATTTCCATCAGAGACAAAAATCACGTACTTAGAAGCACCTGTCCTTGTCTGTACAGAGGAAGCCTTAGCAAGTGCAGCTTCCCAGTTTGTACCGCCTTGTATATTTCGAACCTGCTGGTTGCTTGTTACATTAGGTACTCCGCTCATAAAGGCTTCATAGGAATCTGTCAAAGCGGAGGGATTACCGGAAGTTGTATTAAAGGTAATCAACGAAAGGCGAATGGCCTCTGGATCTTTCTCATTATTCTTAAGCAGTTCTGTCGTAAGAACACTCAATGCTTGTCTTGCCTTGTATATTCTGCTGTCCGTGTATCCATTATAATTGTAATTGTAATTTCCCCATGCATCAGTAACATCTTCATCATCACTGTCAAATCGCATACTGCCTGAGGTATCCAAGATTACGATTACGTCAGCCTTCGTACTCTCAGTTTTAGCCTTAGAGTCACCTACAACACTCAAGGAAAGTGTATATGTACCATCTTTATTATCTGTCAGCTTCTTTTCGTGGCCCGGCTCACCCAGATCCTCGTCATCTCCACTTGGGGCAGGAGTCGTATCGACATGGAAAGAATTTGCGAACATGAAAACTGCAGCATTGGAAGAACTTCCATTTCCTCCGATCTTCATACTGTCAGTATCAACTGTAACATAATTATCTCTATGATAATCTCTGATATATCCTTCAGTTGTTTTGTACAGATATACATTATTGCTGTTTGCCAATCCAGTGTCGTACCAAGGATCAATATAGACATTACTGTTGTTCAGTCTTTTGTAATATGAATTTCTGGTATTGCTTAATGTCCACCAGTAATCGCTGACCTCATCTGTAGTAAGGAATGACTCAAATGTTACAGTTCCTTCAGCGCTGTTATATGTCACTGGCAAAAGAGTTCCCGAATGAGAAACAGCATAATAGTCACTGCTTCCCTGTTTATTTACCACCAGGACATAATTGCCAGCATTCGGCCAGTTGTCCTGCAGTTTAGCAACAACAGTTCCCGTAACGGAAAAGCTGCCCTGCTCAAATGCAACTTCAATTGCTTCTCCGCCAACAGCTTCGGAAGCACTGAAAGCATCAACAGTCGTATCAATAACCTCTGTATTTCCATTTTCAGGAAAATGTACAACCTTTACTTCATCGTTATATTCTATTTCTGGATTATCCAGATAAGTAATTTTTACCTGAACGGATTCATCAGGTTCAAATATTCCCTCTGATGTTTGGATCTTTATGTCAAAAAATCTAGCAAAAGTCAGTTCAGCTGCAGAATCAATGCTGTTTTCGGCAACAAGTGCTTCTTTCGCCTGATCACAATAAGCCTGGTACTCCTCAGTACCTGCTTCGATTTCACTCACAACAAGAGAAGCTCCTTCCGGGAACTGCATCTCAGTTCCAGCAATGAGCTCGATCGTATATGAACCGCCATTATAAAACAGGCTTGCAAGAGCAGCTTCATTTTCTGCAATTTCTTCTGCAGGATCTTCTACCTCACCTTCTTCGAAAGCAGGCTGATCCACAGAAGCAGAGATCTCGTCAACAATTGCCTGAACATCAATAATCTCTGCATTATCTGTTCCTAATGATTCATCTTCTGAAACATCAGATGCTTCATCCATAGGTAATACTTCTGTCGAAGTCAGACTATCTATATCTTCAACAGATGTTTCTTCCTGAATTGTCTCTTCTGGAGCGGCTTCTTCAGCAGATGCCTCTGTCTCGACAACCGTCTCTGTAATTGTCTCCTGCTTGTTCTTCCCTCTTCCGTGTCCTTTTCCTGGCGACGCGAAGACGCTTGTGGGTAGCAATGTAGCAACGAGCACTACCACCAGAAGAATCGCATAAAGGTGCTTCATCATCTTCTTCATACTTACAATCTCCTCCTGCAGCTAAAATGGTGTTACTGTACGTGTAATCTTGCCCCTACGGCTCAAATAACGTCCAAAAGAAACCAATTAGTACATTCATCTTTGTTCGAAATTCTTTTATAATCAGAACAAATATGGCAATGGCAGATAAATTTCGATTT
>OCTX012245938.1_pt1 | contig 11638 bp, 9 predicted proteins | sample 1539691 | NCBI WGS metagenome assembly OCTX01 (sample SAMN02144231, study PRJEB22623) | gut metagenome | biome: sheep rumen | host: Ovis aries | place: New Zealand | reverse complement strand
GTTATGGAAAACATCCGTATGGGGCGTCCGGGAGCAACGGATGAACAGGTGATCGATGCCGCGAAAAGATGCGGATGTCATGATTTCATTATGCGTCTTGAAGACGGATATCAGACGATATGCGGCGGTGCCGGATCTCATCTGTCCGGCGGAGAGCGCCAGAGGATATCCATCGCGCGTGCGATGCTGAAAGATGCTCCTGTCGTGATACTTGATGAAGCAACGGCCTATACAGATCCGGAGAATGAAGCACTGGTACAAAAGAGCGTAGCGAAACTGGTCCGGGGGAAAACGCTGATCGTTATTGCGCACCGGCTTTCTACGATTGCTTCGGCAGACAATATTATCCTTGTGAACCAGGGTGGTATCGAGGCCTGCGGTACGCAGGAAGAGCTTCTTAAGCAAAGCGGACTGTACCGTAAGATGTGGGATGCCCATGTGCTTTCAAAGGAGGTGGAATAAGATGTTTTCGACACTTAGAAAATTCTTCGACTTCTGTAATGAAGAAGATAGGAAGAAACTATATCTGGCCATTGTACTCAGTGTGGTAAAAGCAGTTTTTGCAGCCCTCCGTATTTCTGCTATTGCAGTTTTTGCACAGGGTGTGATCGAAAATGACATGACAAACAGTAGGATCCTTCTTTCCTTAGGCATCATGCTGGTATCTGTGATCGGGCAGATCCTGATAGGACTTAAGGTCACGATGCTTCAGACAGAGGCCGGATACCACTCTTGCGCGCATAAACGTATAGAGATCGCCGAGCATCTCCGTTATCTTCCTATGGGATTTTTTAATCATAACAGTCTGGGTTCCATCACGAATGTAACGACAAATGTTATGGAGAGCCTCTCGGATATTGCAACACGTATTGTTATGGTCGTATCGCAAGGAATTCTTACCACTGCTGTAATCGCTGTGTTTGTATTCGCCTTCGACTGGAGGATCGGTCTGATCCTTCTTGCCGGAATTGTGATCTTCGTCCTTTGGAATACATTTATGCAGAAGAGCACGAAAATCGTAGCGCCGATGAAACATGCAGCGGATGAGGCGATCGTTACCGCTGTGATCGAATATGTTCAGGGAATCGCTGAAGTAAAGAATTATAACCTGACAGATAAAACGGCAAAGAAACTGGAGAAGGCCATCGCCGGCAAGGTGAAGACGGATACAAAGCTGGAGTTCTGCGTCATGCCTCATGTATTCCTTCAGGGACTGACGACCAAGCTTACCGGTGTTCTGATGTGCCTTGCATCGCTGAAGTTCTATTTCGATGGAAGCATGTCTCTTCTTTACTGCATCATGATGATGATCTCCTCCTTCATGGTTTACGAAAGTCTGGAGATCATGGGTGTCTTCTCTGCGCTGATGCGTAATATCAACATTGCCGTTACCAAGGCAAAAGAGATCATGGACATGCCGCCGATGGATATTGACGGAGAAGATATCACACCGGAGAACCATACGATTTCTGTCGAGCATATCGGCTTCTCGTATGACAAAAAGAAGATCATCAACGATGTTTCACTTACGATCCCGGAGAAGACGACCACGGCTTTCGTCGGTCCATCCGGAGGCGGAAAGACGACTCTTTGTAATCTTCTTGCCCGGTTCTGGGATGTGGATGAAGGCGTGGTCAAACTTGGCGGAAGAAATGTAAAAGACTATAGTTTCGACTCATTAATGAAAAATTTCAGTTTCGTGTTCCAGAGAGTATACCTTTTCGAAGATACGATCGCCAATAACATCCGCTTCGGTAAACCTGATGCAGGTATGGAAGAAGTTGTTGCCGCCGCGAAAAAAGCACGCTGTGATGATTTCATAAGAGCTTTGCCGGATGGATACGATACCGTGATCGGAGAAGGCGGCGCCAGTCTTTCCGGAGGTGAAAAGCAGCGTATCTCCATTGCAAGAGCGATCCTGAAGGATTCCCCGATCATTATTCTCGATGAAGCCACGGCGAATGTGGATCCGGAAAATGAAGCGGAGCTTACTTCGGCCATCGAGGAACTGACAAGGGAGAAAACGATCATCATGATCGCGCACCGGCTTAAGACCGTGCGGCACGCCAATCAGATCTTCGTGATCGATGACGGACGGATCGCCCAGCATGGCACACATGAAGAACTGCTCAGCCAGGATGGCATCTATAAACAGTTTATACTTGAACGGCAAGAAGCTTCTTCCTGGAAAATAGTCGAATAAGAAAAACAGATAAAGAAACACTAAACAAGGGAAGGTGACAAGAAAAAGCACCTTCCCCGGGTATAGTACGCGAAAAAAATATCAGAAAGGATATATGGAAATGTTTGTAGAAGTTAAAGAACTTAAAAAGGACTATGGCATCGGGGAAAACGTTGTACACGTACTGAAGGGGTTAAACTTTCAGCTTGAAAAAGGGGAGATCTGTACGGTCCTCGGACCTTCCGGAGCTGGTAAATCGACACTTCTTAATCTGATCGGCGGTATCGATACACTCACATCCGGAGAGATACGTATCAATGGCAAGAAGATCGAACTGGATGATAAGGACGGTCTTCTGGAGTATAGAAGAGATCACCTGGGCTTTGTGTTCCAGTTTTATAACCTGATCCCGGATCTGACGGTCAAAGAGAATATCGAAGTCTGTGGATTTTTGGGAAAGAAATCCCTGGATATCCAAAAACTTCTTAAGGATCTGGGATTAAAAGAGCATCAGAATAAATACCCGAGACAGCTTTCCGGAGGCCAGCAGCAGAGAACCTCGATCGGAAGAGCTTTGATCAAAGCTCCGACGCTGCTTCTTTGTGATGAGCCAACCGGTGCGCTGGACTATGATACCTCGAAGGAGATCCTCGAACTCCTGGAAGGCGTGAACAGAGAATATAACACCACGATCCTGATCGTAACTCATAACGAAGCGATCAGCCGGATGTCCGACCGGATCATCCATCTGAAAGACGGAAGGATCACCAAAAACGAGGTCAACCCGTCAAAGACCGCGGCTAAGGATCTTGCATGGTAACGGGGGAAGAGGTGACATCATGAAAAATGTTCTAAAGAAAAGACTTCCCCGATTCTTAAAAAGAAACATCGGAATCTACGGAGGAATCGCGCTGTTTATTATTCTCGTGATCTGTCTTTCTGCTTCCTATGTGGTAGGTAATCAAGGGATAAGGGCGTCATTCCATGATATGGAAGACAAGAACGGTCTGGAAGACGGATTCTTTGCCCTTTCTGAACCGATGGATAAATCTGAGGTTTCCAGTCTTCTGGGGGATGCGCTCGAACTCGAATACCAGCCGTATTCTGATCTTCCTTCTGTGGAGGAGTCGGATATCCGTGTATTCCGGATGCGTAAATCCATTGATGTACCGTTCCTGCTGGAAGGAAGCTTTCCGGACAGTGATAAGGAGATCGCGCTGGATCGTCTCTATGCAGAAGCCCATGATCTGAAACTCGGTGACCGTTTTCAGGTCGGAACAGAGGAAATGGAGGTTTCGGGTATTATCGGACTTCCTGAATATATCGTCAGCTTCAGGGAACTGGGAGACCTTCTGGCGGACCGTGAAGTCTTCGGAGTTGCTATCGTCAGCGACGGATTCTTCTCCTCATTGGACCCGGCAAAGATGACCTATCAGTATGCCTATAAATTCAAAAATGATCTTTCCAGAGAGGAAGTCAACCGGGAGAACCGGGAAATCATTAAAAAGCTTGGAGATAAGGGTGTTCTGACTGATTATTGTGCGATCGGTGACAATAACAGAGTAAACAATCTGATTTCTAAACTGGAACTGAATATCAACATGTCCACCTATTTCATGATCCTTTCCATGGTGATCGTTGCCTTCCTGTTCGCACTGGTGTCGGTACATACCTTCGAGGACGAGTGTTCGTTTGTCGGTGTCCTGATCGCTACCGGATATAAGAAAAAGACTATCCTCCGTCATTATCTGACGATACCTATTCTGGTTACACTGATTTCCGCCGGTATCGGTCTGCTGCTTGCTTTAGCATTCGTCTATAAGATACCGACAGAGAGTGTGTATGCCTATTATGTGGTTCCGAAAATGCTCTATACGATCGACCCGGTCAGAATGATCCTCATGATCGGATTCCCGATCATTGCTGTGATCCTTATTAACCTGATCGTATTCGGAAGAAAACTCAATCTCACCCCGCTTCGCCTGATCCGCAGAGATACGAAAAAAGAAAAGCGCGTAAAGAATGCGCATGAGATGAAAAAACTCGGTTTTCTCAACCGTTTCCGTGTCCGTACAGTCGTAAGAAGTAAGGGACAGTATATCTCTCTGATCATTGGTGTTTTCCTCGCAGGACTTCTATGTATGTTTGGTCTGGGTATGCGATCCTCCTTTGACAAATACATTGAAACCCTCCCGGAATCGGCGGTGTCCGAATACCAGTATGTCCTGAAATCCCCTCTGCCTGATCCTTCGGTCCTTCCGGCTGATGTGGAAAAAGACACGATCAGTACTTATGAGACCGAGTAGAATGGAAGGATGCTTCCTGTTAATGTTCTGGGTATCTGCAGTGATTCGAAGTATTTGCAAAACATAGATGTGGCATCTCTTTCAAAAGATGAGATCATCATCTCCGATATCATGGCAGCGAAACTCGGGATCCATACCGGAGATACGATCGAGATCAGTAATAAGCTTACACTGCATACATGGAATGCAAAGGTAGTAAAGATCGTTGGTTTTGAACTTGGTGTCTATGTTTTTTCTTCGCAGGAGACGCTGAACGGATATCTTGGAAAAACCGGGGACTACTATAATACGGTGTTCTCCGACGGCGAGATCCAGAATATCGATGATCGTTTCATCTCAACAGTCGTCACGAAAGAAAAGGTGGCGGATAGTGCCAAACAGATGAAGACCCTCATGGCGTCGCTCATCGTGATGCTTACCGCAGTCGGGATCATCTGTTATATCATCGTTATGTTTATGCTTACGAAGATGGTCATTGACAAGAATGCACTGAATATCTCACTTCTGAAAGTCTTCGGTTACCGGAATAAAGAAGTGAATAAGCTGTACCTGTCTCAGACGCAGTGGATCATTATTCTTTCCGTGATCCTTTTCCTGCCGCTACAGTACTTCCTTATCGGCAAGATCTGGCCGGGGATGCTCAACTCAATGAGTGGTTACTTCTACTTCCGGGTTACCCCGCTGGTCCTGGCAATCATTGTTGTGCTTGGTACGGCAACCTGTCTGATCACAAATGCGATTCATGTTAAGCATGTCCGTAAGATCGATATGACCGAAGCACTGAAGAATAGAGAATAGCAGGAATGTACGAATTCGGACTGAATATATTCCCCTCTTTCTTGTTCAAAGGTCCCTTGAAATCACTTGGTTTCAAGGGACCAGAACTTTTTTTCTCTGAATTCCGTATTGACAATGAGTTAGCATAGGCTTACTATATAACTTGGTTATATAACCAGGTTATGTTTGCGAGCAGAGGTTTTATGAGAGATAAAGAAGCAACAAGACAAAGAATTCTCCAAGTGGGGAAGAGGACATTTATCGAGAAGGGATATGAGAATGCATATCTTCGGGATATTGCCAGAGAGGCAGGCGTGACAACAGGCGCGATCTATGGTCACTACAAGGACAAGGATGCACTTTTTGCGGATCTGGTAAGACCTGTTCTGGATGGACTTAAGGGCGAACTATCCAAGATACGGAAGCAGTATCAGGTGATAGATAACGATCTGCTCCGGGAAAACCCGATGAAAATGCTGCCTTCTGATAATGTCGTCGATTTTGTTTTTGACCATTTGGATGAGGTTTCTCTGTTATTACAGTCTGCGGATAAGACATCTCTTAGAAACTGGCAGGAGGATCTGTTTCAGGAAGGCGTTTCGGAGGCGGAAGCATACCAGCGTAAATGGAAAGAAGCAGGAATACTGAGTGACGATCTTGATTCCGGCTTTCTATCTATTATCACTGCGTCCTTTTTTAAAAGCATCATCGAAGCAGTATCCAGAGGATATGACAGAAAGAAGACCAAGCAGTTCGTCAACCTGCTTTCGGTCTATCACACCGGCGGCCTTCAGATGCTGGCGGCTGCACAAAAGAGAAATGAGGAGATATAGATATGCTGATTACGATTTTACTTTCACTAATGATGATGGCGGGACTTTTTCTGATGCTCTGGAGTGGCGTCGGGTTTATCCAGGACAAGAAATTTTTCTCTTCCGCTCCCAAAGAAGCCATTGAGGTGACACCTGACTATGTCCCGGAACGGTTTAAGGGACAGCACGCTGTGGGCTATGTTATGGCAGCGCTATCGCTGGTTCTAATGGGCGGTGCTGTCATTCTGGGTGCATGGGACGGCATAAAGAATGAATACGGCTTCTGGCAGTTTTTCGTAAGATTTCTGGTCATGCTGCTTTTGCTTAAGGCATTTGATGTGATCTTCTTTGACTGGGTTCTTCTTTGTAATCAGGGGTTCGGATTATTTACCCATTACTATCCGCAGGTCGGATCTGTCTATAACAGAAGCCTGTTCGGATACAACAAAAAGACACATATTATCCATGTGATCTGCTTTTTCCCTGCTTGTGCGATCCTTGCATGGATCTGTACATTATTGTGATATCATTTGGATTATTTTTGTTCAAATGGAGTAAACATATGCTAACTTCTGTGCTACAATGCGGTCATAACGAAGTAAGGAGCAGAAGATGTTTGAAGATCTGGTCAAAAAAGTTTCCCCGGTTCCATTGGATGATGTAGTGCACTTTTCGCGTGCATCTGAATGGATTACTAAGATGGAATTGAAAGCATCTCCCCGTGATGACAAACCGGTCGATGCATATGTGGTGATGCCATTCGAAGGTATGGGGATCTTCTACTACACGATCCCAAGAGAACTTGAATTTGGTGCACATATAGATGGTCGGCGTCCTGTTCTTACGGACCGGCTCCGGTTCTTTAAACTGAACTATTGTATGGACGGACGTGTCGAAGTGTTCATGAGGGGGAAAGGGAAGTATGCCTATCTGGATAAAGGAATGGTCGGCTTCGATGAAAATGATCCCCAGGTCCTGCTGACGTTCCGGAAAGAATATTATCAGGGATTTGGTCTGTATTTCAATTTCGAGCTCATGAGCGAAAGTGACCGGACCACGCTTTCTTACTATGGCATCACAAAAGAAGCCTGTATGAAACTGATCGAAAGAGAAAAAGAGTGCTTCCTGGGAAATGCATCGCAGGAATTCCGCCTGATCGTGGAGGATCTGGCAAAGGGGATCGAGGACCGCTCCCTGGATCTTCCGCGGGCGAGGATGCAGAGTACGAGACTTCTGTATCTTCTTCTTCACGAAGATGTCGAACCGCTTCGGAAAAGTGAATATACCACTTCCGGTCAGAGAAAGATCGCAGAAGATGCGAAAAAGCGGATATTACAGGATCTGAGCATACATCTGACGGCGGAAGAACTGGCAGAAGAACTCCACTGTACGGCACCGGCGCTGAAGATGTATTTCCGGAAAGTGTATGGTGTTCCGATCTATACATTCCTTCAGAATGTCCGGCTGCAAAAGGCGGAAGAAGACCTTCGGAAAACGAGAAAGAACATCGCGGATCTGGCAGAAGAAGCAGGATACAGCAATCCAAGTAAATTCTGTGCGTTGTTTAAGAAGACATATGGCGTGACACCGACCGAATATCGCCGGTTACATACATAAGAATGGATGGACATTCAGTGAAATAAGAACCCTTGCAGAAGCGGGGGTGAAGTTTCCTGCGGCCAAAAATAGGAAAAAGGAGAAAGAAGATGTTTATTGAAGTGAAAAATGCAGTGAAGCAATATGGCAGCGGGGAGAGTCTGATCCGTGCCATGGACGGGGTGGACTTTACCGCGGAAAAAGGAGAGATCACAGTGATTTTAGGACCTTCCGGATCCGGAAAATCCACACTTCTGAATATGCTGGGAGGGATCGATTCGCCGGATTCGGGGTTGATCCGTATCGGAGAAACAGAACTCACTTCTCAGGGAAAGAGCGGGCTTTCCGAGTATAGAAGAAAGCATGTGGGATTTGTTTTTCAATCCTATAACCTGATCCCGGATCTGACGGTCCGCGAGAATGTGGAAGTTGTGGCGGATATCTCAAAGGATCCGCTTTCCATCGATGAACTTCTTGAAACACTGAATCTTACCAAGCAAAAGCATAAGTTTCCCAGGGAGCTGTCCGGCGGACAGCAACAGCGCTGTGCGATTGCCCGCGCACTGGTTAAAAACCCGCAGATCCTCCTGTGCGATGAGCTGACCGGCGCACTGGATTCGAAATCATCCAGGGATGTGCTGACGATGCTCGAGAAGATCAACCGGGAATATAAAACGACGATCGTGATCATCACCCATAACGAAGGTATCTCCGGGATGGCAGACCGGATCATCCGTATCCACGACGGTAAAATCGTCGAAAACAGCATGAATAGCAGGAAACTTCCGGTATCGGAACTTCAGATCTGAGGTGACGGACTATGGTACTGAATAAACGATATATCCGGAATTTCCGGAGCAATCTGTCTTTTTTCTTAAGCATCACGATCCTGACAGCACTTGTTTCCTGCCTGCATGTCGCCTTTGATTCCTCGTATGGCGTACAGCAGGAAAGCTTTCAGATTCTTTTGGATGAAGCGCATCTCGAAGATGCGGAGTTCATGACGCTTCGCCCGCTCGATGATGAAAAAGCTATAGAGGAGCAGCATCACGTCACGATCGAAAAGCAGCCTTATATCGATCTTAAGATGCAGAACACCGAGGCGGAGGTGCGTATCTTTGCGCCATCTTCAGAAATCAATCTGTATCGTGTCCAGGAGGGAAGAGATGTTGAATCGGATACGGATATCCTTCTTTCCGGACTCTTTATGGAGAGGCAGGGACTATCTATCGGTGACAGCATTACACTCTCCGGCAGGACGTACCACATCTGTGGCGAAGTCATCCGTACCGACTATCTTTTCTGCCTGAAGAACATCACGGACACCTTTTCCGACAGTGACCGTTTCGGAGTCGGCGTGGTCAAGGAAAGTGCTTTTTCTACATATGAGAAGGCAGATATGGCGACCGTCTATACTGTAAGATACGAAGAAGGTACTGATGTAAGTGCTTTTCGAAAAGCACTTAACGAGTCGTACGGGACGCTGTCCTATGTGGATGTCGGCAATAACTCCCGTATCCAAAGTCCGAAAGATCAGTTTGAGGAATTGGGGTTTACCGTAAAAATCATCCTGCCGACAACGATGGTTTTCATGGTGCTTCTGATTGCAGTTGTATTGGGGCGTAAGATCCGAAATGAGAGAAAGATGATCGGTGTCCTTCATGCGCTCGGGTATAAGCGCTATGAACTCGCTCTGCACTATAGCGTTCTTGGCGCGATTCCGGGGATCCTGGGTGGAATTCTCGGTATCCTGCTGGCGATACCGGCGCTTACTCCTCTTTCGGATATGCTGATCGAAGATAAGATGGAAGTCTTCTATAAGGTGACACACATCACCTGGAAGTCCTCTCTGGTGGCGCTTATTCTCCCGACGGTATGCTATGTGATCGCAGTCTTTATTACGGCGCTTATCAATATGCGAGGGTCGGCGATCGACATGATCAAGGGTCTTGCGAAGAATAAAAAGAAGAGGATGGGACTTCGTAAAGCAAAGATGAGCTTCCGGACGAAATATAAGCTTCGCGCCGTATTCGGCCATCTTCCCAGAACCCTTCTGGTCATCGCCGGTATCGCGCTGGGCGGAACACTGGTGGCATTTACCTTCGCATGCGTGGACTCGATCCAGCGATATGTCGATACGAGCGTGAAAGAGACAGGTGACTTTGAATATGAATATTTCCTTTCCTCTGTGAAGACCGGAACACCGGATAAAGGCGCACCGGTGATGGCAGCCTCTTTCGAGGTCAAAGACAATCCTGACCTGATCACGCTGATGGGGATCGACGATACTTCGATGATCCGGGTCCAAGACACGTATGGGAATGATCTGCCGCTTCTTGAGGATAAGTTCTATATCTCCGAGATGAGTGCCTACGCATATCACGTCAAAGCCGGAGATACCATTACGATAAGAAATATTGCAGATCTCAAGGAGTATCCGATCCACGTGGACGGGATCTTCGTGAATGGTTCCCAGTCGCTGATGGTCGCATCACGATCATCGGTCAATAAGCTCCTTTCCATGCCGGAGGATGCCTATACGCTGGTCATGAGCAAGGAGAAACTGCCGTACAGAGATTCGGAACTTCTTCGTGAAGTAAGTAAATCTTCTCTTTCGGAAGCACTGGATAAGACGATCAACCAGGGCATGAAGGACCTTCTGATGCCGATCACGGCGATTGCGGTCATTATCTCGGTCATCACGACCTACCTGATGGTCAATATCCTTCTTAATGAGAGTACCTCAGTGATCTCGATGCTGAAGGTGCTGGGCTATAGGGACGGGGAGATCAACCGGATCGTGACCTATATCTACCATCTGCTTCTTCCGATCGGTATCGCACTTGGGATCTGGCTGGGCACGGTCCTGAACAGGTTAAACTTTGAATCGCAGACGGCGAAGTATAACTCTTTTATCGAAAACTATGTTACGCCGAAGTCGATCCTGATCTGCGTGGGCATTACCCTTGCATCCTACGTGATCTCTATGTTCCTTTTGTCCTCTAAGGTGAAAAAGGTGGAGATGGTGGAGAGTCTGAAAAATACTCAGGAATAGAATCCGGCTGCAAATAATTATCAGGAAATAAGCAGGAGCAATCCGGGAATTGCTCTTGCTTTTTCTTTGGGGTTAGCATATACTAACTTCGGATTTCCGTGCAGTATATATAATAACTATCCCGCATATGTATGCTTTTACGAGGTGGTTAGCGACTGCTAACGAATGAGACAGGGGGAATCTTATATGAAGCTTAGTGATGTAAAAGTGGACAGCACGTGTTGCGATCTTCTACTTTGGATCTGCGCTTCTGCTGTCATGTATCGTATATCATCTGGCTTCACTTTTTATGTAAGGAGGAGAAATGTATGTATCAGATCACTATGAAAATAGAAGGTATGTCATGCAGTATGTGCGAGGCGCATATCAATGATGTGATCCGGAGAGTGGTTCCGGGGGCGAAGAAAGTGAAGAGCTCCCATGTGAAGGGGGAGAGTTCTTTTGTCGCGGAAAAACAGCCGGAAATGACTGTGCTGGAAAGAGCGATCGAGGATACGGGATACAGCGTGCTCTCAGTATCAGCGGCGCCCTTTGAGAAAAAGCATTTCGGTCTGTTCTGATAAGAATATAAAAACGAAAAGGAGAAACGAAAAATGATGAAACTGGTTTTGATCCGTCATGGAGAAAGTGAGTGGAACAAGCTCAATCTGTTTACCGGGTGGACAGATGTGGATCTAAGTGAGAAAGGAAGAGAAGAAGCGAAAGCTGCCGGCCAGATGCTTCTTGCCGAGGGGTATGATTTCGATATCTGCTTCACCTCGTATCTGAAGCGTGCGATCCATACACTGAATATTGCGCTGGATGAGATGGACAGAGCGTGGCTCCCGGTCGTAAAGTCATGGAAACTGAATGAGCGCCATTATGGTGCACTTCAGGGTCTGAATAAGTCGGAGACAGCCGAAAAGTACGG
>OCTX014551614.1_pt1 | contig 11639 bp, 10 predicted proteins | sample 1539691 | NCBI WGS metagenome assembly OCTX01 (sample SAMN02144231, study PRJEB22623) | gut metagenome | biome: sheep rumen | host: Ovis aries | place: New Zealand | reverse complement strand
CATAGGAGCAGCTCCAATTGTCTGGACAATACGGTCTCCCTCTTCATTTGTATATTCTGCTTCATTTTCCGTGAAATTCTTTATGCATCTTACACCATACTTCACAATATCGGGATCAGTAACCGTTCCTTTAACAATATCATAAACTATGCTTTCGTCTTCACTGGTCAACAAGAGCAGATGATTTTCGTCATCTATAATTTTACAATCTTTATAAACAGGATCTACCAACATTCTGTATCTGTCGCGCAAACCGTAACAATCATCGCTTCTTACTATCAGAACTCCCGTACTAATATATTTGTCAAAATATTTCCTTACTTTGCCAGTATTGATCCCAACATAAATATTATATCCCAACGCAAGAACGGGAATAATGAAACCACACAGAGCAAAAGCAAGCAGAGAATGAAACAGACGCTTACTCTTATTCCACATCCACACACAGACACAACCTACCAACAAGGCACTTGCAGCATAGAGTCCTATCTTCGTTCCATTTGTCATGAACTGTGAGCAAAAAAGCAACTCCATGGCAATGCCTACAGCAATATACTCTATCCAATGGGGGCTGCGCGAAATATATCTGTTTACGATGTAGTAACCAAAGGCAGGCAAAACTAGCAGGCAAAGCCAGGGCTCATACATGCCCATGCCCATTAATGTAGCAATGGACAGAACTGCAGCCATGGGGAAATGGCGCTTAAAAATCCGGTCTCTGAACAAATAGCCACCAAGTTGGTCCAAGCAACTGCCAGACGTGTTACTAACAAGCCGTTTCGTTATGGTTTGCATAAGATATGAAAGAGCAGGGAAAAACAAAAGCCATGCGAGAACTATGATTTTCACCAAACTGCCATTGTTGCCTGAAAGCCACCTCATTTGGTAGAAATGGGCCAACTGCTCATTGCTCGCAAAAAGGTTAACGGGAATCTCAACCATCTTCTCTACAGCCAAGCCGAAAATGCGTTTTGCGAACAGCACAAAAAGAAGAATGAAGAGCAAAACACCCCAAAAGGCCTTTCGCTCATGCCGATAAAGCATTATGGACACATTAACCCTAAGCAAAAGGGCGAAAAGTATCACCAACGGCTGCCATAGATTAAAGGAAAACATGTTATGCCAAACCAGCAACGAAAAGGCAAGGCAAAACAAAAGGTCTAAAGCAAATACTGTTTTTCTCATTTCGACTATATCTATTTATAATTATACTATCTAAATTAAGGAGCATATTGACTCCGTTATCTAAACTTGAATTTGCCAACTTGCATGCAACCAATCCGTTACGAAGAGAAAGGTTAGCAGTAGCATCTTCTTTGTTCTATAAGGAGTGGAGAGCAAACTTTTTACTTCCACATCATACTGGTATCCACTCTACGGTTCGCGCTTCGAAAGCCTCTGGCAAAACTATCTTTCCCAACATATCTTCAACGACAGACTGCTGGACAACTTCCTCGCGAGAATGGTTTCTTTCATGCAACGTCTGCCAATCTGTTTCTAAATACACAATACGCACACGTGCATGATAGGCTTCGAAGAGGCTTACAAGCGATTCTCGTAATAGAGGGGAAATATTGGTAGCATTCCAAACAAAAGATTGACGCCTACGTAAATAATCTTTCGCTTGCTCACGAGCCAGGTTAACGACCAATCCTTGTCCAGCCTTTGGCGAAATCTTATTTTCCCTACGGATATTGTCCAACGAAACCATTGGCATTTCCGGCATTTTTTCCCGAATCCAAGAATCCTTGCCTGTACCTGGCAATCCACTTATCAGGACGACCTCGCTTGAACTATCATCGTATAACATCTGATCTTTCCAAACTCCACGACCTGCAAGAAATGCCCTTTGGGTATTGAGCGACGGGAAGGGATAGCAAGCGTCGAAACAGCCTTCCTCCTTTGCAAGCTCCGCACACAAAGCAATCTTGTCGAGTACATCCTTCTGGTCAATACATTTTCGTCCCAACAGGTCAGCTTTACACAATATACAAAGCAACTTGATGGAGAAGTCGGGAACCAACAATCCATTTGCCGCCATGCGGTGCAATAATAGCTGGGAATTTTTCCGTTCTATGGCAAAAGGAGGAAAAGCATGGTATCGTATCAGCAGACAAATGGCTTCGCGTATTTCCATCAATTTCCCGTTCCCGCATAGTTCATAGTCTTTCCAGAGCAGTTTACGGACCATATTGCTACCAGTCTGTGAATGGTGGGGACTATGCCAATCACCATCCACAAACCGCGTAGTGTGAATCTTTCCGACATCATGAAGCATGGCAGCAACATAAAGGACGTGCTGTTGACGCTCGGTCAACTCTCTGTACTCGGGCAGCAGTTTCAAAGCATTGCATACCATGACAGTATGCACATACGCGTCACCCTCAGCATGAAACACTGGTGATTGAGGGGTTTGCTGCAATGCTTTTTCATATCGGGCAAGGACAGTCTGCTCTATCTTGTTCCAATCTATCATCTATGCAAAAAGCTCTTCTATTTTCTTGGTTATTCTATTTGGCACGATGGGGCGGTCGAGCCAATGGGACTGTGAGTCTTCTACGGTTTGCAGAAAAGAAGCACGTACATACTTCATTCTGTCAACCACTTCTCCACCTTCCTCTACCTTTATATAAATGCCTTCCATCGTCTGGGAGCAATCAGTCTCACGGCAAACACGGTCGGCATCCAAGCCCAATTCTACGGCATCTGTACGCAATTGTTCAATATGATGGGCTGAAATGTAGTTAGAGTTGCCCAAATACTTCAATATTTCGTCAATTGAGGCAAATTGACCGGAGGCAAGAACTGGAACAGAGCATATAGGCAAGTTTTTCAGCAACTGACGGCGCGATGGTGTGTCAAGAAACTTGCCCGTTTCACGGTCAAGAACGTCAAACTCCATAAAGTAATGAGGCAGCAAGTCGTAGTAGATAGTATGCTTTGCATACATCCACTCGCCATACATAATATACCGATGCCCCAATGTCGCATAGAGTCTGTCTTTGAGAACTGCCCCCCACTGTTTCATCAAATTGTAATGACGCTCACGATAGCCACCTGTCAGGAAATGCCCACGGTTCTGAAGGCATAGTTGCCCATCGTCGGTGAACGAAACTGCAGAATTGGCTCCATCAATCTTTTCCTCCAACACGACATGCTTTCCGGCAATATCGCAGAAAGGGCGCTGACGTAAATCCTGATCACCTTGCTGCAATCTCGAGCCCTCAACATGGGGTGTGCGCGGATATTTAATGATTGTATCTTCTAATTTCATTTCTGCAAATACTTTTTTTTCTAAACTACCAACTCGAAACACATATCTCCCAACTAGAGCTGAGCCACCATTACCCTGTGATTGGTAACCGACATGAATTTCACTTTATTGCATCCACACTCCATGAATAACAGTTTCAATTCCTCGTTTGAGAAGAGGTGAATATGCTCTGGATTGTTATCGGGCTTTGAAGGCACAGACACCACAATGTAGTTACGAGCCAAACGAACGGCATTCTTCACCACAGCCGCAGTGTCAGGGATATGCTCCATAACTTCTAACATGGTCACCACGTCAAACGACTTTTCGGGAGCATCCCAGGTACAAATGTCAGCCAGGATGGGGTGAAGATTGCTGATGCCCCCTTCATGAAGACACTGCAGCAAGTCTACACGATAAGGCAAAACATCGAGGCTCGTCACCTCCATCTCAGGAAACTCCCGAAGCAATGGGAATAGAAACATACCTCTGCCGCTGCCCACATCAAGTAACGAATGGCACTGACCACCACCAACGACACCACGGAGGAATCCCAGCACCACTTGCACCCTTGGAAGTTCATCCTTCACTTTGAAGTAGTAATCTTTACGCTCGGGTGCATCCTGCCGCCCAGTGTATCTTTGTTCATATCCTCTCCTGTAAGCCTCGAGAAGCGTAGTAAACATTTGCTGATCCATTTTTTACCTTTTATGTATTATCCGGAAAAGATAATTTCGAAATCATCTGCTTCGGAATCGAATTCACTTTCATTAATTGTCCATCACTCATATTATTCTGCATTAAAGACAATCCTTACATTATTTCAGGACTCCGAATGTCGGGCCAACAAAGTTTGCCTGACATAAGGAAACCATATTAGGAAGGAGATGGTTTTCAGTCTGCTGTGTAAAAACCAACAACTCTGTATTGCCAAACATTGTTTCAGGGAAGAAAGACCTTCTTTCCTTTCATTATGTAAATTCCTGAAGGCAGTCTGCTTAAACTTGATTCTATTCTCTGCCCATTTAAATTATACCAGTATTTTTCAGAGGTCTTTTCTTGTTTAAGAACGTCTATACCACTCTGGGAGGGATTACTACTTACATGGAAACGGACGGAACTACCACACTGTTTCCACTTGCCGTCCAACACATAATATATATATACATTATAGAATTGATCATCCTTCAAGTCTGTCAAGACATAGTCATAGGTTTTCTTTTCGTATGGGCCCAAATCAGGATAGAGGTTGGTAGAAGTAATCCAGCGATCTTCTATATCAGGATCTTCACGAACATAAGCAGATACTACATTCTTATAAGGCAAATAAGAGTTGTTGAATAAGGTTACAGTCAAACGCATCTCACCACTGCCAGTTTGAGTAAAGGAATAATCTGAAGTTATTATTTTATATGACTTCAAATCGTCAAGAGAGAACCGAACGTTTTCTTTGAAACATGTCCATTCATATCTATATGAACCTACTTGATGATATACACGCAGCTCGTATTCTTTACTTTCAGAAAGCCCAGAGAAAAGAAACTTGGCTACACCGTCCGATTGTGGGGACAAATCCATTTTCTCGGAATTCACGGTTTCCAACAGTTTTCCATTTTCAAATAATTCACATCGTAGCAGCTTGTCATAAGCGATATAGCTATTGTTGTGAACAGTAATAGAATACTCAACACTGTTGTCTGGGACATAATGCAAAACGCTGTCTATAACTGATAAACTGTAAAACTCTGATATATTATTGTTCTTAAAGTCAAAAGACATCGCATTTTCACCGTTGAAACAGATATTATACACTTCTTTATTTAGAAAATAACTTCCATCAATGTTCTTATGATAGAGTTCTGTAGATGGGTAACTATTGTTAGAAAAAGAATTGTTGCCATCCCAAGGATAGACATCTCCTGTCAACGACTCGGCATATCCGTCTGCCTGCATCACCTTATAATGCTCATGGTCAAATTTTTCGGATGAATTGGGTGCCATTCTGGAAAAAATATCCTCGTCGTAGTCAACATGAGTGATCAAAAGTCCCGTCCCGGGAATATACTCATCCCATCCTTCCTTTTTTCTATATTCGAGAAAAAAGAACTCGTCTGGATAAGCGTCATTTTTAATCCTATAGAATTTACCGTTCTGACTCATAGGCAGCAAAGAATTGACATGCGTGTCTTTAGTCAGTTCTTCTGGTTGCTGCCACCCCAATAAATACTTGCCAAGGGCCGTATAGCCCGATGGAGTGAAACGGTGATTATTATGATTTCCACCACTCATAACATCCCATGTCCTTAAACCATAAAAAGGATTTTCCGATGCACCGTCATAGGTATCTGGAAGACCCAAGCAATGGGAAAACTCATGACAAAAAGTGCCTATACCGTTTATCATATCAGTATTACTTACTTTCTGCAACTCACTCTGGCAGCAATAAGACGACAACATAACGCCATCGAGAACCAGAGGAGTTATTCCACTTTTGTGAGGCCAAATCGTATAGTCGTCCCCACCAATGTTTCGAGCTAAACCAGAATACATGATACCAACCTGCTCAACAACACCATCGCCATCCCAGTCATAAAGAGAATAGTCGACTTTCGAATCAGCTAAAGTCAAACTCTCTGCAATCATATCACGAACATGGTCACCTAATCCTTCCCCATTTGTTCTAAATCCATAATAAGTGTAGGAACGAGAAAGGTGAACTGGTCCCACGACATCAAAAGTGAGGTCTAACTGGCCGTTACTTTGGGCAAGAAAATAATCTCGTACACTACCTTTAAACTCGCCATACGAGAAGCCTCGTTTATTGAAGAAATCTTTAAAAAATGAATTTGTTCCGGCTGTGAAAGGTACGTCGGAAAACTCTGCGAGAATAATAAGCTGTCTTTTTTTGCCTATGACAGGAGCTGAAACTCTTGAAACGGTATTGGATAGTTGTTCTTTCAAAGCAGACTTCCTCTTTGAAATGAAACCACTTCTTGAAAGAGGTGTAAGCTCACCCTTTCTTGAGCGTAGATAAAGATTACCAGTTTCAACAGACTGCCAACAATTAAAATACTCATCACCAACAAGGCGTACAGCAGTCTTATGCCCGTCAGCAAGAGTAATCTTTTGTATATACGAAGAATCAGCAGGATCAGCATGCAAATGCAAACTAACAAATAATAAAAAAGAAAAACACAGCAACATATATTTCGACAAGTTTGTTATTTGCCATTTATGTACTTTTTCTCTTTTTTCACAGATCCTAAATATAACAACTCGAGGATTCCAACTAAGTAAAATTAAGAATTTCGAAAAATCAACTTTCATAATAATTAACTTTAAAATGCCTCCTATACTCCCTAATTCAGCACTTAATATTTAGAACTTAACGCATGGAAACAAAAAAGGCATGGGAATTTTTACCACATCCCTGTTCTAACCCCATCCCTCACATTGTCATCTCTTAAGGAAATGCAACACAACAAGCTCAAACCATGTGATATATTCTGTATAACACAAGCCTATATAATAACATATATAGGCTCAGTTATTATTTTTTTACACACAACCGTCCTCGTTGCATTACCCCTTTAAGTGGTTTCAAATTTGCGAAGTTTGAGGTCACAGAACGTAACGTTTAGTAAACGCCTTTTGAGACCTGCCCTACAAACGGCACCATTGTCTCATTCCATGATGTATTACCCCTCCTATCCATGAAAGGATTAGCTTTGTCGGTTACAAAAATATGAAAAAAAAGACGGATAAACAAATTTTCTCTTCCTTTTCCAAAGAAAAAACAAGAAAGGGGGAAGGATGGACTAATTGTGTGCGCTCACACACTGAAGTGGTCAGTTTGAGTTCTTAAAAGAGTGCTACGGTCTCTCTTAATAACACCACCGCTGCACTCTTTTGAGATGGAAATCTTTGAAGTCGTTAGTGGTTAAAATAATCTCGCCCCCTTCGTTTTTTCAATCATCATCCTCTTCTGAAGCTTTGAGCAACAGTTTTCTGAGGTCTTGGACGATTACTTCTTTCCCCTCCTCTGATTTCAATTTGTCCATCACCGCCTCAAATGATCCTGAAGCCACCATCATCGATCTGTTGATGAGAAGACATGGGCGAACAATGGCATTAATACTCAGATAGTGATAGACTTCTGCTCTGCGAAGAGCCAATGCACAAGCACCACTCAGGTCCAACCCTTCGATTTTGACATCGTAGGCCATTTTGGTACTTTCCGGCGTCCATGACTCATTGAGTTTCTTTACGAATCCTTCCACGAGGTTATCTACTATTACTCTAAGCTGCTCGAAGGATTTTTCATCATGAATATTGTACATAGTGCGAATTGTTTATAAAAGGATTATTTCACTTTAGAGTTTCATTCTTACAGGGTACATTTTCGCAACCATCGTGAACGCGAGCATACTCACACCCCGAAAACGCCGAACAGTGTGCCTTCGGGAAGGGGGGATTCGGCGGTAATGGGCTGATGAGAGACAGGATGGACAAACTCAATGCGGCGAGCGAGCAGGGAGATGCTGCCATCGGGATTGCTGCGGCGAGCGCCGTATTTGAGGTCCCCCTTGATGGGCATGCCGGCAGCGGCGAGCTGGCAGCGTATTTGGTGGTGACGACCAGTAAGCAGACGCACTTCCAAAAGGCTGTAGCGGTCGCTGCGCCCGATGACGCGGTAGCGAAGCACGGCGCGCTTGCTACGGGGCACCTCGCGCGCATGGGCGTAGCTCTTGTTCTGCTGTTCGTTGCGCACAAGCCAGTGCTCCAGTTCGTGCCAGTTGTCGTCGGCATCGGCTGTCTTGGGCACAATTGCCCAATAGGTTTTGTGAACCTCTCCGCTGGCAAACATGGCATTGAGACGCGAGAGGGCTTTCGAAGTCTTGGCAAACACCACCAGGCCCCACACGGGGCGATCCAAACGATGGACCACTCCGAGAAACACGTTGCCCGGCTTCTGGTATTTCTCCTTAATATATTGCTTGACGGTCTCCGAGAGGGGTTCGTCGCCCGTCTTGTCGCCTTGCACAATCTCGCCGCTACGCTTCGAGACTATTATAATATGGTTGTCCTCGTAAACTACTTGCATAATTGTTATCTTTATGCAAAGGTACTGTTTTAAATGTAGAATGAAGAACGAAGCAGCAAGAATCTTTCGTCCAGGTCGCATTTTGGAGACTCGATGGGCCATTTTCGGCTTTTGTGCTTCCATGCGGCTGAGCTTCAGACAATCGTAGAGTAGCAGCCTACCGCAGCGACTTTCGGCAAATACATGCACGAAAAAACCCGCACCAAGGCGCGGGTTTACAGCAGTAAGAGCACTGTAGGCTGTCTGACTGATCAACATGCATGTTACATGTTCATACCGCCATCCACCTGTATCACTTGTCCAGTGACGTAGCTCGACATGTCGGAAGCCAAGAAGGTGGCCACGTTGGCAATGTCCTCTACGGTACCGCCACGGCGCAGGGGAATCTTGTTGATCCACTCCTTGCGGATATCGTCGGGCAGAGCTTGTGTCATGGCCGTATCGATGAAGCCCGGAGCGATGGCGTTGGCACGGATGCCGCGTGAGCCAATCTCTTGACCGATGCTCTTGGCCAAAGCTATCAGACCGGCCTTCGAGGCTGCATAGTTGCATTGTCCGGCATTACCATGTACGCCCACCACGCTGGCCATGTTGATGATTGAGCCGCTGCGCTGGCGCATCATGATTGGCGTGCAGGCATGGATGAAATTGAAAGCAGACTTCAGATTGACGGCAATCACGGCATCCCATTGAGCCTCACTCATGCGCATCATCAAGCCGTCCTTGGTGATTCCGGCATTGTTCACAAGAATATCAATAGAGCCAAAATCGGCTTTCACCTCGTTCACAACGGCCTCGGTCTGTGCAAAGTCAGCCGCATTGCTGGCGTACCCCTTTGCCTTCACACCTTTAGCGGCAATCTCCGCTTCCGTAGCCTTGCCATTTTCGTCAATTACCAAGTCGGTGAAGGCCACATTGGCACCTTCCTCTGCAAACTTCAGCGCGATAGCTTTACCGATACCGCGGGCTGCACCCGTGATGAGTGCGTTTTTACCATCTAATAAACCCATTTTTCTTTTGATTCTTTTTATATGTGTTAATAATCCTTTGTTATCCGAATCTAGTTTCTGACAATGTTCTTGCCAAGTGCACCATAAACGAATTTGGCCACCAGTGGTTTGCTCGTCTCTGGTGTCATGCCATGGCCCAAACGCCCGCAAATGTAGGGCACTTCCAGACCTTTGATGCAATAGTGAGTAATGTCGGCAACGAGTTCAATGTTGTCAATGTCAAACTCACCGTCGGCCTTACCGTCGGCATATACCTTGCGGAAAATCTCAAGCTCATCCTCATCAAAGTTTTTACGGACCTTCTCCACCATCCAAATGTTGCGGAAGAAAGCAGCCCGCAGATTTCCGTTACGCATCACCGTTTCTTTTATCATGTTCAGATGCGTGTAAATAAGCTCAATGATTTTCTCCTGAGGACGTATCTTCTTGGCCGCCACCTCGTCCATCTTGTCAGACAAACGTTCCAGCTCCGATTCTATCACTGCATAATAGACATCCTCCTTGCTCTTGAAGTATGTGTAGAGTGTACGCCTACCCTTACCCGAAGCCACGGCGATGTCGTTCATCGTTGTGTTTTCAAGACCATTTTTTGCAAACAGCTGTCGCGCTACATCCACGAGCAACTGGCGAGTTTTTGATATTGACATCTCACAACCTCCTATTTAAAATAAATTGCACATATCGTTTGGTGTGTGCAAAAGTAAGAATAATATTTGACACCACCAAATTATTTTGCAGGATTTTTCAATCCAACTTTCATCCATCTCTTATCCAAAGCGCCAAGAAGGTACCTTAGAACCACAAAGAAACCTTAGAATTCAACCAAAAAACCGTATAATGAAGGCGAAGAACAAAAAAAACAATCAAAATATTTGGAAATTACGGGAAATAGTAGTACCTTTGCACACGCTTTCAAGGAAATCATCCTTGTAACGAAAGAATAACATCGCGGAGTGGAGCAGTTGGTAGCTCGCCAGGCTCATAACCTGGAGGTCGCATGTTCGAGTCCTGCCTCCGCAACTAAAAAGTGCGCAAATGTTCTTTGGACATTTGCGCACTTCCTTTTTATATATACCACAAAAAAAATCCAGTTGCATCAAACAAGCAACTGGACAATTTCTTAAAATGTTAGTTGATTAGTTTTTTCACCTTCTCATAATAACGTTGAGTTGCTTTTTTGCTGTAATTCACTCCCCCATTCCAGGAACGAATGGCAAACTCAACATTGTTTTCAGCATTATGAAACGACTGAATCAGCAAAAACATCTCTTTCGACTTTGCAATGCTGAACCGATCAGCCAAACTATAACGCTTTTTACTATCCCTGATCTCCAGTATTCGATTACATTCACGTACCAAAACTGGAGTAATCTGCATGGCACCTACTTGGTTACCGCTTTTTGCAAATCTGTTTCCTTCACTTTCAACCTGGATGATAGCTTCAATCACGGGATTCCAGTTCATCTGAGAAGATTTCTTCGCACCCTTATTTCCAGCCAAAACTGACTGAGGGGCAAAAGCACACACAAATAAAGTTAAACATACAAATTTCAATATTCTCTTCATTACTTAAAACTTTATGGAGCTTGAATATGCCTTTCATCACAAAAGACTTTTTTGTTATCCCCGATGCGGTCAAAGTAGAGAAAACAAACCGCATCTTAACTCCGTTAATATTTGCATGAGGTAAACATTGCCTATGAGGAAAATCAATTCTCAAAAATGTAAAACTGTCTAAGAGAAAATGATAACTCTCAAGCAAGCAACTAATTACACATCATACCTTATCGTGTGCAAAATTAAGGAATTATCGCCAACCAACCAAAAAACAGCCTAATTCTTTAAGAAAATTAAGAGAATTCATGATTTAAATCATGTTGATTTTCAATATTTTACATTTCTTTTATGTTATTGAGCATATTTGTTTGCGCACACAAAAACTGCAAGAAAAGGAATAATTCATGCAAATTCCAGAAGCAATGAAACCATCATAACAATAAGCAGCAAGAACAATGACATTCCCCGCAAGAAAAGGCGAGACTTTAAACTCTGCCCAATCATCCAACACAGGCACAACAACAAACACCCGGCAACACAAAACAAACATCATCAACAAAAAACAAACATCCATCAACAAAAAAAGCCCCGCCTCACTGTCCGTGAGACGGGGCTTGCGCCTTTCATCACAAAGGCTCAAAGAAGGCGGCGACCTACTCTCCCGCATTGCATTGCAGTACCATCGGCGCGGGCGGGCTTAACTGCTCTGTTCGGA
>OCTX012208964.1_pt1 | contig 11639 bp, 13 predicted proteins | sample 1539691 | NCBI WGS metagenome assembly OCTX01 (sample SAMN02144231, study PRJEB22623) | gut metagenome | biome: sheep rumen | host: Ovis aries | place: New Zealand | reverse complement strand
TGTGGAGCGGTGCAAGGAGTCCGCCCCCGAAATCGACCTTTCTTCGCGCGAAGCGCTCATTGCCGCGTTTAGGAAGCGCATTGCGACAATCGACTTCAAGGCGGCGAGCGACGATGTCCGTCCGTTCCTGAAGGACACTTCATGCCTCGACATCTGGAGCCAGGAGTATTTCAATTCGTTAGTCGATATGATCAAGGTGGAGTAGTGAATAGATGTTTATGCGAGCCGTCGTGTGAGGTGTTTAGACAGGATTTACAGGATTAACAGGATTAAGAAGGAACAAGCGGAATGAATGGGCGAATGAGATATGTGATTATAGCGGTAGCGGCGATTGTCGTGGTGGCGGCAATCGGAGGATGCTCCATGCTTGCGATGCGCTTTTTGAGGGAGATCAAAGGAGAAAGGCGTGATGTGATGATTGAGTGTCCTGCATTTGACGGCGGGCGTCTTGCGGAGGCTTCTTTTCTTGCGGATAGCATGGTGCCGAACAAGGCGACAGACATAAGGCTTCATCTTAGCTACAGTCGCGGCGGATTTATGGGTGGTCCCAGAGATAGGTTTGGTGGGCTTGGCGCATTTGCAGATATGCGTTGCAAGATTTCCATGGAAGGTTTAATGGAGTTTGCCAAAAAAAGCTCTTATGAGTTTCAGTCAGAGTCTATTGAGAAGAATGCCTGCACAAATGGGCCGGAAGTGCCATTCATCGACGACGTGTGGCGTAAATACAATCCTGGTGATGTTCCCTATCCGACGAAATTCCTTGCCTATAATTTCATCCATGGAAATTGTGGCGGCTATTCGTTCTTGTATGATGTTGACAATGAGACGCTCTATGCAACATTCGGAAGTAATTGATGGCGAAATATGAAAACGAAATGAATACGCGAAGGATATTTGCGTGGTGCGTCGTAATATCGGCGATGGCGGGATATAAATGGTAAAAACAAAACACAAGGAGCATCGAGCGATGAAGAGAAATCAGATTGTCAAATTTGCGACATGTATAATTGTGTCCGCACTTGCCGTGCGGGGCTTGCCGATAATTGCCGCGACGGCATCGCGGCACACCGTCGAAGATCGGACGGCGGCGATTCTCGCGAAGAAGCCGCAGTTGGGAAGCGCGGCGAAAAACGCGGGCGGGAAGTTGCGGATACTCGTATTCAAGAACGAGCGATCTGTCGAAGTCCACGCGCCTGGCTGGAAAGCTCCGCGCATCTATCCGATGACGGCCTTCAGCGGGACGCTCGGCCCGAAGCTGCGCGAGGGCGACGGACAGATCCCGGAGGGCGTCTACGGAATTGGATACCTGAACCCGAATTCAAGCTACTATCTTTCGCTCAAGGTGACATATCCGAACGCATCGGACAGGGCGCGCGCGAAAGCTGACGGGCGCACGAATCTCGGCGGGGACATCATGATCCACGGCAAGGCGGCTACAATCGGGTGCGTGCCCGTCGGCGACGACGCTATCGAGGACATCTTCTATCTCGCGTCGGCGGTGGGGATAAAGAACGTCTCGGTCATCATCGCGCCATACGACATGCGAAAGGGCCGCAAGCCGGAACTGGAACGCTCGCCGCTCAAGTGGTATCCCGATCTCTGCCGTGAAATCGACATTGCGCTGTGCGGAGCGGCAAGACTTTACGGACGCTTTCTGGAGCATCCGTCGGACGATGCGCTGATGGATGTCGTAATGGCCGTGGAGAATGGCTATTGGGACGCTAAAATGGTGCGCTACCTGAAAACGGAATTGGACAGGTCCGCCCCGCGGCATCTGCATACGACGGCTGGCGACGGGGTGGATATCGACAGCCATTCCCTGGCCGTGTTCCTTGCCGGTGAAATGCTTGGATTCATGCCCCCTGCATCCTCTACGGTTACATGGACTGCCATACTATGTCGTTCCGTGCCAGATGAAAGCGAGGAACATCGTGGCTATCAATCTCCACACCGTGTTCATATATTCCCTGCGACGCCCGCTGGAACAACTCTGGCAAAGAAGAGGCTGGCTTCATTTAAGGCGAATGACTAGCAACCCCAAAAAGTGCAAATGACCATGAATAAGCGAATGAAGGCAAGCGAGGTCCGGTGCGAGAGTTTTCTAGACAAGATTTACAGGATTAAGAAAGAACAGGAGAATGAGGCAGGATTTGGAAGAATTGCTTGAATTGCAGCGCAAGACGAAGGCGGGCGAAGTCGCACCGCTTGTCGATGTCGCAATCAAGCACTTCTGGCCGTGGCCCGGCAAGACGTATCGGGCGTATCAGCGCAAGGGCGAGATTGCCATTGAGCAACTTGAACTGCGCAGGCGAGTTGGTTTTCCAAAGGACGAGCGGGTCGCAAATGTCGTTACTTTGTTCAGTCAATTATATGATGAGGCATCGTGGATGGAAGGCGGGGAGATGTTCTCGTATGTCATGGCCGAGGACGCATGGCAGATGGTTTATTGGCTCGTCGATTATTTGTCTTGGGATGATTTGGGGTCCATTCACTTCTTTGACAAAGTTGATCAACAATACGGAATATTGACAAGCGAAGAATTTGAGTTTTGTGATAGATGCAAGACTGTTGGCGAAGTGGCGGACTTCCTAACGAAGATCGCAAGCGAGGGGCGGGAGAAAGCCTCGCCGCTCAAAAGGGAATGTAGTCTGTGGCGGGAACGGGTATGGTGGCTTTTTTCGATGCTTTGCGCATTTGGATTCCTCTGGTTTGTTGGACACGGCATCGTGAAACTGGTGCGCTGGATTGCTGCATAACTTGAGTGAAGCAGGGAAAGAAATCGAAAGGAACAAAATGTTGCACAGGACTGAGAAAATCGAGATCGCGATGTTTGCGGTGGTGGTTGTCGCTGTCACTGTTTCGGCGATAAGGCCGCACAGTTTTGCCGTGTGGATGACGGAGATATTCTGGGTGGCGGGGCTCTTGGTGATATTGCTTGTGACGCGGCGGATGTTCCGCTTTTCGCTCGCAGCGTATTCGTGCTTCTTCGCGTGGATGATGCTTCAGACGGTTGGCGCGCACTACACATTTGAACTCGTGCCGATGGACTGGCTCAAGGAGCCGCTCGGACTCGTCCGCAATCCCTACGACCGAATCGCTCACTTTACCGTCGGCTGGTTCGCCTTTCCGTTCGCCGAGCTGTTCCTGCGGAAGGGCTGGGTCAGGTCGGCGGTGCTCGCCGCGTTCTTCGCTGTCATGACGGTCGTGGCGATGGCTGGGCTATGGGAGCTTGTCGAATGGCAGTATGCCGTCATCGAAGGTGGCGACGCAGGCGCGGCGTTCCTCGGCTCGCAGGGCGACGCATGGGACGCGCAGAAGGACATCCTCTGTGACACCCTCGGTGCACTCTGCGCCGCAACGCTGTTCCTCTTAAGGGAAAGGAAATTTACACGGTGAAGATGCTAATGGTATTTGCGCTGGTCGTCGCGGGAGGGTTTTAGACAGGATTTACAAGATTGACAGGATTAAGAAAGGAATGGAGTAATGAGGAAAATACTATTTGTCGCGATTGCAACTGTGATGGTGTGCGGTTGCGTGAATAACGATTGTTCGGAAATGCTTCCTGTTCGTGAATTGTTCGGGGCGAAACTTGACGAACCTTGGGGAGGGGAGCTTGCGCTGAATGATCTTGGCTATGGCGGTGCAGACTATGTCAGCGAGTGGCAAGATCTTGAGCAGTCTTATGTCGTTTGGACAAATGACGTGCTGCTGTCAAGATTTTGCGGTCGTGGCTATTATTATAGTGATACCGCTTGTGACGGTGTGGGAGATCTAAGGCGTGGAGGCCCCTTTGACGGGAAAGACGCCTGGATGGTGTCGGTGATAGCCGACAAGTCAACTGGGATGATATTAGAAGTCAATGGCGGCATGTCCTTTTCGACGCATCACCACAGAAGAGGATATGAAGATGATTGTGTCAGGAAAAACGGTGGCAGGCTGGAGACATACCTCGAGGGGATTCTTGGCAGGCCCTGCGGCGATAGGTATCTCGACAAGTCGGCGAATGTCAGTGAGAAACCAAAATCTGGGCGATATTGCCATCAATACACATGGAGAAAGCGTTGCCAGATAATAAGTCTTTTCCTTTGGTATGACGACGGAAAGGATGGCTTTGACGGCGAGGTAATGCTTGATGTTTTCCGAACGGACATGGGGGTTAAGCCAGTGGAGTAGTAATGGATAAAACGCGATGTATAGGAGGAGAAATGCGTAAGACCAAGAAGAAGGATAATCCTGGCGCGAATATTGGAAACGCGCTCTTGGGTTGTATTGTGCTTGCGGTCATTACTGTCGGATTTGCGATTGAGATGCGAAAGGAAGGCGTAGGAGAAAGTGCCATAATGGGGATTGTCTTTTTGTCTTTCTTCTGGGCGATTATGCTGGCCGTGTTGGTGACGGCTCTCTGGCGGAGGTCGCATTCTGATGCCGTGCCGAAAGTCCGCAACCTCGGTCCTAAGGCAATCGTTTGTCTCATGGGTTTCTTTTTCGCCACTGTTGGTGGGGGTGCATTGTTCATTGAATTTAGCAGGGCTTTAGCGAAAGGCACGCCTCTTGTGTCGTTGGAAGTCCTCGGGATGGCGGCATTCTTGTCGATATTCTTTCTTCTAGGCCTCGTCATGATTGGCATCGGTGTTAAGGCGTTTGTTGGTAATAAGCCACGCATCGCCCGCGCGGTTTACGGCGAGGCGCTGAAGCGGTGTGGTCATGTTGGGCGATTTGAACCGCACTACCATGTCACGATTTCCTGTGACGCGCTTAAACCTGGTGCGATTGTGCTGGTGAACTATTCTCTGGATGGCAATGGGGATGCCGACGGACTTGATGTTGATGGGCTCGAAGTGTTTGTTGGGCAGGTCAACGAGGAACTTCGCTTTCTCGCAGATGGCGACAATTGGCCGTCATGTGAACGTTCTGTGCGCGTATTCGAGGCGTCCTCTCCAGCTGAAAGTCGCGGAGGCAGTTTCTCGTTTAAAGTGCCCAACGCCATCGATTCGGAGAAAATACGTTGGGAGCTTGCATTTTGCACGACGCACCCGGAGTCTAGCAATGTGTTTCGTCTTCCTTTGTAGGGAGGGGTGTCGCGGGAGATTTTCATAGGATTAACAAGATTAACAGGATTTTCGGCATGGAGAGCAGGAGAGACAGGCGATGAGGTTTTTAGCAGGCTTCTTCTGTTCTCCATGCTAAAACAATCTTGTAAATTCTATCTAAAACAAAACGTAAGGAACATTGAGCGATGAAAAGAAAGAAGATTGTTAAGTTTGCGGCTTGGGGAATTGTGGCTGCACTTGTCGCGTGGGGCGTGTCGGCGATTGCCGTCTATTGGGTGTCGGCTGGGCGCGTGTTCGACAAGGCATCTGATGTTCCGCATTGCCGCGCCGCCGTTGTGTTGGGTTGTCGCAAGTCCCTGCCGAATGGACTCTTGAACCTTTATTTCACGCGGCGCATCGCCGCTGCCGCCGAACTTTACAAGGCGGGCAATGTGGATTGCCTCATTGTCAGCGGCGACAACCATATCAAGGAGTATGATGAGGCGTCGGACATGAAGGAGTCGCTTGCCGAGGCGGGCGTTCCTGCGGAGCGCGTCGTCTGCGACTATGCGGGATTTCGCACGCTTGATTCTGTCGTGCGGGCGAAGAAGGTGTTTGGGCTTGATTCGTTCATTGTCGTTTCGCAGAAGGATCATGTTCGCCGCGCGGTCTTCACGGCGCGCGGGTTTGGATGCGACGCCTACGGCTATGCGGCGAAGGACGTGAACGGACGCTATTCGATCAAGACGACAATCCGCGAACAGCTCGCAAAGATTGCCGCAGTCGCCGATGTGATTCTCCGCCGCAGCCCCAAGTTTCTCGGCCCCCGAGAACTTCTGCCGGATGGTTCTCAGGGGAATGTTTTTAGACAGGATTAACAGGATTGACAGGATTTTAGCGTGAAGAACAGGAGATGCAGAAGATGGGGTTTTAGCATGGAGAACAGGAGAGACAGGAGGAAGACTGGGGATACCCAGGCCCCGCCGAAGGCGGATTTAAACTCTCCTGCCCTACCTGCTTGAAAACAATCTTGTAAATCCTGTAAATCCTGTCTAAAAGAAACGCAAAAGGAGCCATGAATAGAAGCGAATTCCATTGTCGGTGCTGCGGGGCGTGCTGCCGGATAAAGGACGGCATAGTGCGCGTTTCAGATGCGGAGATTTCGCGGATCGCCGCCTATCTTGGCATGGATGAGGCCGAATTCATCGCCAATGAAACCGAGCTCGCGCCCGACCGCAAGGGGCTGGTGCTGAAGAGCAGGGCTGATGGAGCTTGTGTGTATCTTGACGAAAACAATCTTTGCCGTTTGAATCCGGTAAAGCCGGACAAGTGCCGCTCATTTCCGTTTGAGTGGACGAACCCCGATTCTACTGCCATCTGCCCCGAACTGGCAGGCGCGGGATGGTGCGAGAAGGTTTCTAGACAGGATTAACAGGATTGACAGGATTAAGAAATTCGCGGGAGAATAATGAAAAAGGCTTCACTTCTTTTGTTCGGAATTGTCTGGTGCAGCATTCTTGCCGTCATCACGTGGCTCTTTTCATGTAGCTCGGGGGTGGGCAAGAGTGATTTTCCTGATCCATACGGACGGTGGATGATGTACACGTTCTTTTCCGGATTTTGGGCGCTCGGCGTTGTCGTCGTCGCATCGGGTATCGCGATGCTTTTCTCCAGAGGGGACGAAGAGCCAAAACCGGGTTCGCTGACGGGCAAGTTCATGTTTATCATATTGGGTGCGATGTTTGCCCTGTTGGGAGTTCTCGGCGTCTGCGGCACGGTGGCAGATAATGCCGGAGTCGGCGATACGAATCTTCCAATGTTTTTCAGGGTGTTCTCGCTGGTGTGGTTCAAAGTCCTTCCGATAATCTTGTTTGTGTTTTTCTTCTTAATCGGATTACTGATATTTTCAATCGGCGTCCATGAATTTGCAAGGCCATTATTCAAGGGTAAGACAACCGTGCGAGGCAAACAGACCATTCGCCTGAGAAGGATGCCTGACCTTGACATTCCGAAATTGTTCGGCGGATTCCTGGGTTGCATAGCTGCGCTTGGACTCATAATCGGGCTTAAGGGTTTTCAGCTTTTCACGAATCCTTTTGCCTTCAAATGCTTCCTCATTGTCTCGCCCGTGGCGGTGATCGGCATCTATGCGGCGTTTGTAGTCCGCATGGTCAGGCGCGAGGCGGCTCAGCCGCACTACAAGGTCACATTCACGGGCGGCAAGTGGAGGACTGGCGCGGAGATGAGTGTCCGCTATGAATTCACAGGCGCTTCCGCGCCGAACGCTCTAAAGGTCTTGCTCGTCCAGTCCGACTACGCGATACGCGAGGCGGATACGCTGGAGGAGGATCGGCAGGAGACGGTGTACGAAGTGGATTCGCCTGCGTTGATCCATGCAGGTAGTTTCGCGTTCAAGGTTCCGAAGTCAATGCACTCCGAGCACATACGGTGGGGACTTGTTTTTCTCTTCGATTGCGAAGGCCAGGAATGCGAAGACTATTTCAAACTGGCGGCAAGAATGTCGTAACCCAAAACTAATGAAATGAATACTCGGATGATGCATGTGCGGGATGTCACGGGAAGGTTTCTAGACAGGATTAACAAGATTAACAGGATTGTGGGGATGAATGGACATCTTAATCTTGTAAATCCTGTAAATCCTGTCTAAACAAAACCGATAGGAGCAAATTCCATAAATACACGAATGGCATATGCGTGGGGGGCGTGGAAGAGAATCGGTCGTAAAGATGGCAGATTTGGGGCAAAATCGGTCGGCAGGGCGACCGATTTTGTGGTATAATATGTGACGGACCGACCGATTAGAGTAAAAGTATGACGAATCTTGATAAGGTGATTGAGTATTTGCACTATCATCCGGGCGCAAGTCGCCGCGAATTGATGGAGGCACTGGTTCTGGGAATCAAGGACACCCAGATGAAAGTGCTTTTGGGTGATGGTATAGCCAACGGCGACATCCGCGTTGAGGGCAAGGCGCGGGCGACACGCTATTTCATAACGCCCAAGGCGCAGCTCTTGAGGACGATTGATCTTGGATCGTATTATGCTGTCGAGACCGACAAGCGTGAGATGCAGACCTCGTATAATTTCGAGTTGATTCGTGACGTGTTGCCGAAGGTGGAGATATTCACGAAGGACGAGTGCAAGTTCCTTGGCGACCGGGAGAATGCATTTTTGGCGCGCATGAAGGACTATCCGAAAGAACTCTATGCGAAGGAGATGGAACGGCTTGGTATCGACCTCAGCTGGAAGTCGTCGGAGATCGAGGGCAACACCTATACGCTGTTGGAAACGGTTAATCTCCTGAAGGACAAGATCGAAGCCGAGGGCAAGAAACGCGAAGAGGCGATAATGCTCTTGAACCACAAGGCGGCGCTTAAGGCCATTGTCGAGCATAGTGCGTATTTCAGAGATCTTTCGCTTGCGCGGATGGAGGACGTGCATTCGGTGCTGATCGAGGAACTTGGCGTCGAACGCAACCTGCGCCACATAAGGGTTGGCATTTCGGGGACGAGGTATCGTCCGCTTGAAGTTGAGTCTCAGATACGCGAGGCAGTGGAGGACATGTGTGCCCTCGTGAACGGCAAGAGCGACCCTTACGAAAAGGCGCTCTTGACGCTGTTGCTTATTGCCTACATTCAGCCGTTCACGGACGGCAACAAGCGTACGAGCCGTCTGATGGCGAATGCGGTGTTGATTTCGCGTTCGCTTTGTCCTCTGTCATTCCGCACGGTAGAGGCAAATGACTATCGGGCGGCATTGCTCCTGTTCTACGAGCAGAACAATCTCTCGGCGTTCAAGAAGATGTTCCTTGAGCAGGTTGAGTTCGCGATGAAGGAATACTTCTGAACATGGAGGAATTTGATATGCCTGTTGATTGCGGATGGCTTGAGTCGCTTACGAAGCTCGTCGATGTAGTGTGCGGGTGGGTATGGGGATTGCCCCTCGTCGGCGCGATTCTTGTCACTGGGCTTGTCCTTACGCTGTGCCTGCGCTTCACTCATATCTTCAACTTGAAGCGCGCCTTCGTCTACATGTTCCACACCGAGGAGGGCGACGAAGTGTCGGGCGAGGTGAGTTCTTTCGCCGCGCTTTGCACTGCGCTTTCCGCGACGATCGGCACCGGCAACATCGTTGGCGTCGCGACGGCCATTGGCACAGGCGGCCCCGGCGCGCTCTTCTGGATGGAAGTCGCGGCGTTCCTCGGCATGGCGACGAAGTATGCCGAAGGACTGCTTGCGGTGAAATACCGCGAGGTGACGCCTGACGGACGCGTGCTTGGCGGTCCGTTCTATTACATCGAAAATGGCCTTGGGCACCGGTGGAAGCCGCTCGCCGTGGCGTTCGCAGTCTTTGGCGTGCTTGCAGGCGTCATGGGCATCGGCACCATCACGCAGATCCACGGCATAACGTCTGCCGTGCAGCGGTTCTTCGACCCGCAGTTCAACCCCGCGGACATGGCGACTGGCATCGGGCTTTTCGGCACGACTTATTCCGTGCCGGTGGTGGTTGCAGGCATCGTGGTGACGCTCTGCGTGGGGCTCGTCGTCATCGGCGGCATCAAACGCATCGCCAAGGTGTCGTCCGTCGTCGTGCCTTTCATGGCGATTTTCTACATAGCCGTCATCGTGCTTTTGCTTCTCGGCAATCTCACGAAGGTGACGGCGGCGATCCAGACGATCGTGCTTGCCGCCTTTAATCCGGAGGCAGTCACTGGCGGCGTCGTGGGAACAGTGTTTATCGCGATTCAGAAGGGTGTCGCGCGAGGTATCTTCTCGAATGAGGCGGGCCTTGGCTCCGCGCCGATTGCCGCCGCCGCCGCGAGGACGAACGAACCGGCGCGACAGGGACTCGTATGCATGACCGGTACCTTCATCGACACAATCGTCATCTGCACGATGACTGGTCTTGCGATCGTTGTGACAGGCGCATGGGAGCCGTCGCTAGGGCTCGAGGGTGTCGACATCACGATAGAGGCGTTCAACCGCGGACTTGCCTTCATCGGCCCCCATTCAGGCATAATCTCGTCATTCTTCCTAATGACTGCGCTTACCTTCTTCGCGTTCACCACGATCCTCGGCTGGAACTACTATTCCGAGAAGTGCTTGGAGTATCTCGTCGGCACGGAGCGGCAGTGGTGCGTAAAGGCGTTCCGCGTCTTATATGTCGCTGTCGTATTTGTTGGACCATATCTAACCGTGTCGGTGGTGTGGGGCATGGCGGACGTGTTCAATGGCCTGATGGCCTTCCCGAACCTTATAGCTCTCTTGCTACTCTCGCCTGTCGTCGCTCGCACGACGGCGGACTTCTTCCACCGCACGAGACAAGAAAGTTTTAGACAAGATTAACAAGATTGACAGGATTATGAGAATTCGAGTTGAGAGTTGGAGTTCGAGAAAGGAAGTCGGAATAATTCCACCCTCCAACTCCAACTATTTTCTCCAACTATCTCTCTTAATCTTGTAAATCCTGTAAATCCTGTCTAAAACAGAATTTGAAAGGGTCGAGTATGGAATACATCTGGAAATACAAGACACCGGAAGGGTTTGACGATCTCGTGATGAGCGGGGACGGCGAGGCGCTGACAGGGCTCTGGTTTGCGGGCTCGCGTGACGCCGTGCGGCGCGGGGAAGCTGTCGAATTGCGCGAGACGCCGGTATTCCGCGAGACATGCCGCTGGCTTGACGAGTATTTCGCAGGGCGCGACCCCGGCTTCACGCCCAACTATCGCATAGAAGACCTGACAGAGTTTCGCTCGGAAGTGATCGACGAACTCAAGCGGATTCCCTTCGGCGCCACGGTATCGTATGGCGACATAGCGAAGGCAATCTCCAAAAAGCACGGCGGCGCAAAAGTCTCGGCGCGCGCGGTCGGCGGTGCGGTTGGGTGGAACCCGATTGGAATAATAATTCCGTGCCACCGCGTGATCGGCGCGGACAACGGACTTACGGGCTACGGCGGCGGTCTTGGCAACAAAGTATCGTTGCTTGCACATGAGGGGTCAGATATGTTCGACGCCAGGATCTTGGCGCCGAAGGAAAGTTCGGATGAATTCTTCCTTTCCTTTTGGCGTTCGCCGCAGATCAAGGAGCAGAGGCGCCTCAAGCGGAAGTTCGAGAAATGGATTGCGACAGATGCTTCGTGGGGCGAGGGCACTGGCGAGGGGTGGTGGCTTGGCGCGTTCCTTGCGAAATGGACGAAGGAGCAGACGTTTTCTTACGAAGAACTCCAATTGCTTACACAGTGGTATCTTGAACGTCAAATACCTACGCCATAGCCTGTATGAGTGATGTGATTTCATTTGTGATCTCATTGTTGTTTATTGCATGTCTGCTTTACGTGCCGATATGCGCGATCGTGGTGTTGGCGCGTAGTCTTGCCTCGCCGGGCGAAGGCAAGATGACGAAAGAGGATGAGAGGTTTGGCAAACTCTTTTCGTGGCACTATCTCTTCTGGGCTGTGTATGCACTTCTCATTCTATTCTGCATAGGCAGTGCCGATTGCCATCCAGTTCATGATGGAATGACCGAAGCCGAAAGCAAGATTCTCTGCTGGAAGGCGCTGCTGTCAGGCCCTTATGCAGGACGGTTT
>OCTX011885856.1_pt1 | contig 11641 bp, 7 predicted proteins | sample 1539691 | NCBI WGS metagenome assembly OCTX01 (sample SAMN02144231, study PRJEB22623) | gut metagenome | biome: sheep rumen | host: Ovis aries | place: New Zealand | reverse complement strand
TAATAAATATATCAGATAGAGATTAGATTACCCAGAAGAACCTGGGAGAAAGGGAAAAATCCAATCATCAACTGATAATTGGATTATACGTGGTTTGAGTGAATAAGAGATATCCAGTTGATGTGATATGTCAGTATTCAAGAGATGGGACTATCATTCCGATACGAATTCGACTTGACGATGAAGATGGAATACAAAGATCTTATAAGGTCTGTGGATATAGGGAGTTGTCAGATAATAGAACTTATGAGACGATAGATGGAGTTTATGTAACGAATGATACAATTTTCTTTGAATGTAAGCTTGACGTATTAGGTAAAGATATTATAACCAGATTGTACTATTGTAAAAGTGAGAGAAAATGGTTTATGACTGTATTGTAAAATTGAATATTTATTAATAAAATGCGCCGCAAATGCTTGGTGAAAATCTAAACATTTGGAGGTGCATTTTATTATGCAAGAAAGGAGGTAACAATATTGAATTCTGAAGAACGAGAATTAATATCTTCTCTATCAAATCCAGCGAGGAAAATGTTCTTTGCACTAGATAGGAATACACAAAAAAGACTTCTTAAGAAAACTAAGGAGCTTGCAATTAGAGAAACAAAAAGCAAGAAATCAAAGAGTAAGTTTAAGTTGATTTACATTCCTAAAACAGAGAATAAAAAGAAGTTGGATTTATATTCTAAGATGGATGAAAACAAGCAAGTGTTTTTTCAATCTTTATCAAAAGCAAATACATATGATAATCAGCTTAAACCATCACAGCAACTTTCGGACCAATGGGCGAAAAGTGAACGCATGGATAAAAGGAAGTTGTTGAAAGGAACTTCGAAGGTAATCCTTGAAACTATGCTTCTTGGAACTAAAGCCAGTGAATTAAATGAGAATGATCAAAATGATTTTCAAAAGATGTTGCAAGAAAAAGAAATTAGGAGAACATCTAAAATAGTTGTTTCAAAAGTAAAGAATGGATTATCTAAGAGCAGAGCTAAGAGTGCATATAGGAAAAAGGCTGCAATGGATTCGATTTACTTTGGAAAGGATATAGCAAGTAAGTCTACAAGGAAATCTTCTAAAAAGATAAGTGAGATGCTTTCTAAGTCATTTGCTAAGATGGCTAGTAATCCAGTTACCATGTTAGTTCTTATGGTGGTGCTTTTGATAGGTATCATTGGTGGTGTTATGGGAGCGATTGTTGGTGCTGGTGGTGCTGAGGCAAGTGGTGATAGTGAGAGGCATTCGTCATACCAATGTCAGGTTTCAGAAAATGTTGAGAAGCTTCGAGGCATAGTTGAGAAGTATGCTGAAAGTTATAACATCCCCGAGTTTGTTGATGTGATTATGGCAATCATTCAACAAGAATCTAGTGGCGTTGGAATTGATGTTATGCAGTCATCTGAATCAGGTTATGGGAGGCATAATCCGGTGTTGAGTCAGGAGGAAAGCATTGATGCGGGAGTGCATGTATTTGCTGATTGTTTGAAGGCTGCAAAGTGTGAAAGCCCCAGTGATATTAATACGTTGTCGTTGGCACTTCAAGGCTACAATTTTGGCAAGGGATACATAAGCTGGGCGGTTGAAAATTATGGTGGTTATAGTAAGGAGAATGCGGCCACGTATTCGGCAATGATGGTGCTGAAACTTGGTTGGCTTAATTATGGTGATATGAATTATGTTCAGCATGTGCTCAGGTACTATGTGAAGAATGAAAGCACTGTCATAGCAAATGCTGATGCCAGTGAGATTTTAGAGGAACTTGAGGAGAATAATGATGTTAGCGAAGAAGTTTGGAAAGTGATTTATAAAGGAGCGTCGTTGATTGGTAAGGTGACTTACAGTATGGATAAGCGACAAGGTGATGGTCGAGCAAATCCTGAATATTTGGATTGCTCATCATTTACTGCGTGGGCATTTCATAAAGGTGGGATTACCTGTGTTCCGTACAATTCCACGACAGCTACGTTTATAGGTTCGAATGCATTTACTGATATTTCAGCAAATGACCTTCGCCCTGGTGATATAGGTCTTATTAGTAAGACGGCACCACCAGGTGGAGCAAATCATGTTGGTATTTATTGCGGAAAACTTAAGGATGGAACGAAGGTGTGGATGCACTGCACAAACTGTTCGCCGACTTCTCTTACAGGAAATACTTCGGGGGCTATGTTTGGAGTGTATTCGGGCTTTGGATATTTTAGGAGACTTAAGAGTTGGAATGATTAACTTTTGGACCAATGGGCGAGAAGTGATGAAAGGATAATGTTATGTTTAAGAAAATTAGATGTTTCTACTGGAAGAAACGTGATCAAGGTAAGGGTAAGCAAGTTAAGTTGTTTGCTCTTATTTTTTTGCTAAGTGTTATTTTGATGGGAACTTGTGTTGGTTTGAAAATTTATACATGGGTGAATGATTCAAAAATGTATGCAGAGGAAGATAGTAGTTTAGCAAGTGCTGAAGATGGGAATGGAGGGTTAGGTGATATCAATGATATTGATGAAGATATAGATTCTGATGACGATGAAGATGACGATATTGATGACGATGAACTTTTGGACCAATGGGCGAAAAGTAGTGAGATGACCAGAGAAAAGATTGAGGAGAAACTTGATTTAAAGAACATGGATACATTCTTAGGTTACATGAGTGAAGAAGCTTATGATGAATTGCTGTTACAGATTTATGAAGTTTGCAAGGAAAAGAATGAAACCTCGGTGAAACGATTAGATTATCAAATTGTAAGTGAAGATGCATATCTGGTTACAAGTTTTATTTTGTTAGGTGATGGTTCAGTTTATAAAACTGATTATCATATGAAAAACGGAACGGTGGTATTTGTTGAGACGGGATATACAGAGGAACAAGTTTATGAATTAAAAGTTGAAGAAGAACGAGTTCAACAGGAAGCTCTTTTAAAAGAACAGGAAGAGGAAAGACAAAGACTTGAAGCTGAGAAGAAAGCGAAGGAAGAAGAGGCTAAAAAGATAAGTATTAATTTGGAAAGTGGTAAGACATATAATTTTTCTAAGAAGGTGAAGATAAAAACTGGCAGTGTGATTACTTCTGTTAAATTAAATGGAAAGAAAATTAGGGTTAAGGAGAATGCCAGTAGCATGAAATTCAAACTTAAGAAGTTTAAGAAAAAACTTAAGAAGAAAAAATGGAATAAGCTGGTGATTAAAACCGATGCAGGTGGCTATATGAAAATAAAATTTAAGGTAAAGAAGTAACTATATCCAGGGTTTTAGGGGCTTGGCCCCTAACAAGAAGTGTTACCTTGTAACACGTTGCATTTTGTCCGGACAGAATGCGTATCTTGCTTGACGGATTCCGACAGGAATCCTACAAGCAAGTAGAAAATGTTACGCGAAATAAGAATAATAGAGAAAATGGAGGAAAGAAATGAAGACAAATTTAAAGGAAGAGAGACTAGAATTTCGTCTTTCAAAGGCAGAAAAGAGGGAAGTACAGAGAATGGCAAGATTAAGAAAGATGAGCATGGGAGAGTATTTGCGGATGATAATTGTTGATACTCCGGAGGTGACATATTCGGAGTTTGAGCATTTGCAGAATGATTTGATTTACGAGATCAGAAAGATTGGAGTAAATATCAATCAGATTGCAAAGAAATACAACGAGGGTGGATATACTGTGCCAAGACAGGAAATACTTTCTAATCAGCAGAAGCTTGATGCCATGGTTAAAGAGGTGACATACACGATTATAGGGTGGTATGCGCAGAAGCAGAAAGACACTTTTGGCCCATTGGTCCAAAAGTAGGAGGTGGCGATGACTCTTATAGTAAGATTTGATCCGATAAAGACGGAATCTCATTTGCGGAGTGCGATTCCATACATCATGAATAAGAAAAAGACGAATGGATTTACATATAGCAATGTTGGAGTGACACCAGATGAAATAACAAATGCATTCTTTATGACGAAGGAGAGATATAAGAACAAGGCAAGAGGAAACAGGGAAGCCTATCATGTGAAGTTTTCGTTTTCTAAGGATTCGAATGTTACAGCTGAACAATGTCTCGAATATGCCAAGGCATGGGCTGATGAATATCTTGATTCGCAGTACGATTATGTTGTGGCTGTTCATAACGACAGGGACCACAGGCATATGCATCTCATTTTCAATTCGGTAAGTATAACCGGTGAAAAGTTTCATATGGCTAGAAATGAGGTTCGTGATCGAGTGAGGCCACTTACGAATAAGATTTCAAAGATGTTTGGAATTGATGAGATAAGGGAGCGTGATCCGAAGAAGGATTATTCGCTGGCTATGTCTTGGAAAGATATGGTTGAAGAAGATATTGATAAGTGTATAGCTTGCAGCAAATCCTATGGCGATTTTAAATGGAAAATGAAAAAAAAGTTTGGATATACGGTTCGCGAAGGTGTTTCAAGAGAGTATGGACTTTATCTAGCACTTACACCACCTGGAAAAGCAAAGGCAATAAGAACACATAGATTAGCTGAAGGATATATGCCAGCAGATATTGAGGAAAAGATTGCTGCAAGGAGAATAAAAGTTAGTCGAGTTTGGAAGCGAGTTAGGCGTGACTTTATTGCTTATGAAGACCTCTCGATATATCAGAAAGATTTCTTAAGGAAGGCATACGCTGCAAATAGTTTGTATAGAAAAACTGGATCAACGTTGCATATGCATGAGATGAGTGTGGTTGCACTTCGAAGGCTTAAAAAGGAATATAAGTTGCTTGAGATAGAGATGAAGGAAGACTTGCGTGTTATTAAAGAAGCAGAGATGAGAAAAGCTGATGTTGATATTGATAGAGATGTTGATAAGAAGCATATTAAAGTTTTGAAGAAGGAGCGAGGTTTAAGATTATGATTGTTGAAAAGATAGATGTTTTAAAGGAAGTAGCGCAGAAGTATAACGTGGAATCAGGATCAACAAAGAGTTTCTTTTTGTTACTTGGTGCTACATATGATTTATCAAAGGAGGATTTGGAGAAGTTGATGAGATTTAAGGAAGAACAGTTTTCAAGGATGTTTATGTATTTGCTCGCTTTAACATTGATGAGCAAATCAGAGCAAAAAAAACTTTTGGACCAATGGGCAAAAAGTGATGATGGTGGTAAAGCGGAGGCTGAGAGGTTGGATGAGTTTTTAAGAAGACATTATCAGCCCAAAACATGGGATAAGGGATATTACAGAGTTAGAAAGGAATTGCTTGAGTCAAAGACGTTAAAAGCATCGCAGATAGAGGTGGTTAATAAGGCAGTTGAGATGGGATTACCTGAGGATGAAATAATGATTATGATAAGGCAAGGGAAGGAAGCAAATGTGATGATGAAATATGTGGAGTTTTTTAGGAAAATTGATAAGAGGATAAAATAAACTATTCTTTGTATATTCATCGAGAAAGTTGTTGTTTGTGTTGAGAATTGTATTTGGAATTATTGAATGTAATTATAAAATTTGATAAAATATTAATATGTTAATCAATCAAAACAATCTTAAAGGGGATAAGGATTTATATAAGGCAAATCAAAGGAAATTTTGTGATGCATGGTTATATGATATGGGGTGTTATAATATAGCTAGTTTGAATTGATTAAAAAATGATATAACAGAATAATAATTATTATGAAAGCGTCACTTTTTGTGGCGTTTTTTTGCGTAGAAAGGAGAAGGAGTATGAAAAGGATAGTAGCGATTTTGTTGAGTGTATGTTTGATGTTTGGTAATAATAGTTTTATGAATAATATTAAAACTAGCGAAGCTGCTGAAAGTATTTATTCTTTAATACCAACATCGTATGGTGAAAGGGATTCTAGAATAAAGACCTATAAATTAAAAATAAATAAATCTAATGTAGAAATAATAGAAACAGGTTTGTCTGATTTATTGGTCCTTAAAGAAAACCTAAGTGGTGATTATGTTAATATTCATTTTCTAAGTGTGAATGGAATTATTAAAACATTTAAACTCAAAGAAGATGATGAATGGATTGATAGACTGAATATATGGGAAAGTTACTATACTCCTGCAATAACACATATTATTTATCAATCAAGTGATAGATATTCTCAAGAAAACATATCAGGTTATAGTGATTCAATGTATAAAATAGAAAATCCATATTTAGATGAAAAATATGATCTTTTGAATGTTACAACGGGTATATATTATGAGTATGGATTTGATAGAATAGATGGAGATTTTTGTAATGAAAAAGTCATAGAATTCGTTGATGGTGATTGTAAGTCTATGGGGTACTTGAATAGTCATGGGGAGAAAATACTCGAGTGTGACAATGATGAATTTAATGATGAATTGATTGGGATATACGGAGATATGCTCTATTACGAAGATAATGGAGAATTTAACGCTATAAAATTATCTAATTCAAAAACTTTAAAAAATTTTTTATCTCATGAAAGTAATATAAGTTTTGATGGATATAAGGTTGAGCATGGAGTTAGACATGTGTTTGACGGTATTTATTTTGATGATAAACAGATAGTGTGGATGGATAGCGGTACAAACATTCTTAAAAAATGGGATGTTCAAACAGAAAAGATAAATAAGCTTTTTGAATTTGAAGATTATAAAGATGGGTATAGTGATAAGTACTGTTCTTTTTTGGATGGAAAATATATTATTGGAGATAATGGAAGATCTTATTTGGTTGATGGTAACGGAGATACGATTGATTTATCAAGAAAATATGGAGTAGAGCCTGAACATGCAAATATAGTCGATTGTGGAGAGCAGTTAAGTTTATCTATACCTGGATGTGAGTTTGGGAATTCAAAATATTTTATGTTGAAACTCTACCATTGGGACTGGAATGATGAATATGGTTACGTATATGATTATCTGGCATGGTTAGATGAAAATTTAAATGAAATATATCGATATGATTTAAACTCAGAAGAAGCTAAAGAAATATGTAAAAAAGGAATGTCTAGTAAAACAATTGATAATTATATATATTATGATAATATTACTGGACATGATAAAGTAGGAACGCTAATTAATGGGGCGTCTAAAGAAATAAAGTATTATCCTACTCGTGAAATTTATTTTTATAAACCAAATGGTATAAAGATTGCTTATTTTGATGTCTCAAATTCTGGTGATGATTATATTATGCTTTTAGATGATGGAAGTGTTATTAAAGATGAGGGAGTATTTAATCCTTATGATTTTTCAATAAATGCTATAAAAAAAGGAAAAGATATGCTTTTTGATATGGGGAAGGATAGATATATTGATGAGAATGGTAAAGAAATACATTTTTATAATGATGAATCAGAAGTTGTTCCAGAATATATGAGCAAGGATGGTTTCTTATATGATGGGAATGTAATTTGGGATTTAAATGGCAATAAATTGATTGAAGCCAGATATAATGATTGTGATTATTTTGATTATATGAGTCCAGTTTGTATGAAATGGAATATTATGAAAGGCATTGATGATGAAGGTAGAGATATTTACGTTAGTAAAAGCGGTGATGTAAGTGAAAAAAAATATTTATTAAATTCAATAGTTAATAATGGATTAGCGTATACCATTGAGGATCATAGTCGAATAACACAAATAATAAATGATAAATATGATGTTATTATTTCGGGGGTTTTTGATATAAGAGCATCGGATCCATTTTATGAGGGAAAATGGGAACGTTATGTGGCAGAAGAATCATCGGGTTGGTGCTGGTCACCATGGGGGGATATAAAAGATGATGGATTAATTGTAAAAGGTAATAGTATTATACTTAGAAAAAACAATGAGTATTATTTATATGATTTTTCTGCCTTGGATCGTAATAATGTCATAGATAATAATAAGACATATGATGAGGAAGAAACACTAAAAATTGTTAGTGATGATGTGAATTATAATCCAATAGATTTGAAAATAGCAAATGATATAGAGTTTAAGGTTCCATCTGATATACCTATTCTTGGTGGAACTAAAGTTAATCTTGATCTAGGTAGTTTTCCAGTTCAGTTTGAAACAGAAGGAAATACATATAGAATAGGTTTTGGCTTCAAAGAAATTGATTTAAAGAAAATGAAAAAGGAAGAGTGGACTGATTTAAAAAAGTTGGTCGATAAGTGGGATGAAGATATTGCAACAGCTCGAAATATAGTAGTAGCATCGAGTGATAAATACCTATTAACTGGTGGCTCGATGAAAAATACTTCTGTTAAAGTTAAACTTATTGGATATGCAGAAGGAACTTTCGGAGAATTGGGAGATGAAACAGTTAGTGGAAAGATAAAGATAGAATTTAAAGCAAAATATAAACGAGAGTGGCAAACGTTTTTATGGAGCGTACCGATTGTTTTAAAACTGAAAGTAGGAGTAGGTGTTGATGCATCAGGTTCGGTAAAAGCAGATTTAAAAGAGGGATATGTATACATAAGTGATGATATAGAAATAAAATTGCCAGAAATTGAAGCGTCAGCAGGTGTTGGAGTATCAAAAGCAGCGGATATTTCGGTATATGGGAAAGTAACTAATAAAATTAAAATATCTACAAAATGGAATCAAGAGAAAGGTAGCTTGAAACAAACAACTAAAGCTTCGCTATCTGGAGAGTTAGGTATTTCCGCCAAGGCATTATTCTGGTCTGCAAAAAAAACAATTATTGGCAAAAAGAAAAATGGCAAACCGTACGAAGCAGTATATTTAAAAAAGTCGGATGTTTTATACTATAAAAATGGTGGTGGATTTAGAACGCTAAGTGAAGAGTACGATGATTCAGAATATGAGGAAATTAAGTGGAATGATGAGTTCCAAGATGAAGATTATTGTATCTTGAGAGATAATGCGGAATGGCAAGAAAATGATACGCTAAATGATAGCATAAGCGTTTTGGAAAAGAATACATATAATGATTTTGAACCGCAATTGATTGAAACAGATAATGGGACAAAAGTAATATTTTATATTGATGATATTAGCACAAGAACTAATGGAAATCATACAGCTTTAGTGTATTCTGTATTAGATGAGAAAAATAATAAATGGAGCAGTCCTGTTATTTTAGATGATGATGGAACAGCGGATTTGTATCCTGATGTTTCAGTGGAAGGAAAAGATATATATGTAGTTTGGATGAATTCAAAAAAGACTTTTGTAGAAAACGAAATAGATGATGAAAACTTTATAAATGACTTTGCAAAAAATTGTGAAATTAATTTAGCAAGGTTAAATATTGATGAATCAGCAAAAGAAATTATTCAACTATCTGATGATAATAAATTCGATAGTATGCCTCAAATATCTAATGATAATGGAAAGATATCTGTTGCATGGATTAAGAATGAAAATAATGATGCATTAAAATTATCAGGAAATAATCAAGTTTATTATATTGATGATATTAGAGAAAACATAAAAGCAAATAAAATAGCTATTTATGATGAACCGATAGTTGATTTTGATATTGGAACAATAAATAATGAAATTCAATTAGCTATTACGATTTGTGATTCTGATTATGAACGTCTGATGGTTATATCTGGTGATGGTAGTAGTGAAAGAATTGTGACTTCAGGGGATATTGAAAATATCAGTTTTTCAAAATTAAATAATGAGAATGTATTAATTTGGTATGAGAATAATGATGATAACATCCTCAAGTATGTTGATTCGACAGATTTAACCATAAATGAATTGATGTTTGAAGATGAAGGAATTACTAATGATTATTCAATTGTTAATTGTACAGATTATGATTTGATTATTTTTTCAGATGGAAATAATGATAGTCAGGGAAAGGAATTATATGCTTATGTTATGAAAGAGAATAACGCAAGTGGAAAAATACAATTAACAGATTTAAATACATATTGCGAAAAACCAATTGCTATATGGAATAATAATGATGGATACATGATATTTGCTAAGAAAACGATAGATATAGGAGAAGAAATTTTTGATGAAAAAACAGATATATGTTGTAAAAAGATTTCTTTAAAACATGATTTGATAATTGATGATGTTAACTATGTATTTAATAAAAATGAAGAAGGTACATATGATGCAGTTATTTCAGTAGGAGTTACTAATAATGGTCTTGCCAAGTTAGATAAGTATAACATTAAAATATTAGATAGGAATGATAATATTATAGTTGACGAACAGATTGTAAATACAATAGATGTTGGCGCAAAAGATTACTATACTTACGAAATGAAAAATATAGATGACCTTAATGATTTAAATAATAAATATACGGTAACATTAAATGAAAATGACAGTAAAAATATTGAATTATCATATATGGATTTTCAGACGGCATGTGAAAAAATAGATGATAGTATTCATATTAATGTATCAAATAATGGATTAGAAGAGGCTACATCAAAGTTGTATATTTATAATGCAGATGATTTTAATAATCCAGTACAAATTATTCAACTTGATAATATTAAACCTGGACAAGATATGGATTTAGTAGTTGCCGATGAAGTATTGGATAAAATTAATGGTACTTTATGTGCTAAAGTTGTTCCTGATAATGGTGATGCTGATGAATATCTATCAGATAATCAAACGTTTGTGTATGTAGGAGATGATGTGGTAAAGGATCTTGATCACATTGAAGTTACAAAGGAAAAGACAAATTATTATGTTGGAGATAGAATAGATATTGATGATTTAGAAGTTGAAGCTGTTTATAAAGATGGTACAAGGAATAAAGTGGATAAGTATGAAACAAATATTGATATGTTGGATTCTTCTAAAGTGGGTATACAAATACTAAAAGTATATTATTTCGAGTATTATCAAAATCGAGAAGTTGAATTTGAAATAATGGTTTCAGAGAAATCAAGTGAAGATATTGATGATTCCAAAGAAAAAAATAAGAATGATAGTGGTGTAAATAATAATACTAAAACTCGTACAGACGAAAAAAAATCAGTAGAACATAAGAATAATAGAATTGACGGAGTCGGAACAATATCATCTGATGGTTCTTTTCTAACAGATATTGATGGTAGTAAATATTGGGTAGAAGAAAAAATTACAACTGATAAAATTTGTGTTAATTCATTAGTTGCGGATAAAAAATCATCTGGAAAATATAAGATTACAAAAATAATAAAAAAAGGAGGAAAAGTGACAGGTGGAAATGTCACATTTATGAAACCTTATAATATGAACAGTACTACATCGAGTATTAAATCTACAGTAAAACTTGGTGGAGTGGCATTTAAGATTACAGAAATTAATAGTAATGCATTTAAAGGATGTTTGAATATAACTAAAGTTGTAATTGGAAAGCATATTAGCAAAATTGGTAGAAATGCCTTTTATGGTTGTAACAAACTTAAAACAATAATAATAAAAACTAAAAAACTTAAAAAGAAATCAATTGGAGCTAAAGCTTTTAAGGGTATTAATAAAAAAGCAAAATTCAAAGTACCTAAGAAGAAGTTAAAATTATATAAGAAACTTATCAAGAAGGCAAAAGCCCCAAAGAAATGCAAAATAACTAAATAATTATTTTAGAACAGAGGTGTACTAGAAATGGTATGCCTCTTTTTCTATAGAAAGACTAACTATTAAAAGTCAAGTCAAAAAATGATATTTTTTGATTAAAGTGCAGAAATGCTTTTTAGATATATTTTGAACTCAGTT